>Ga0209331_1000219_pt1 | contig 21005 bp, 22 predicted proteins | sample JacPinW_OM3H0_M3_FD_187971 | JGI IMG/M metagenome (GOLD analysis project Ga0209331, IMG submission 187971) | Forest soil microbial communities from Algoma, Ontario, Canada - Jack Pine, Ontario site 1_JW_OM3H0_M3 (SPAdes) (version 2) | ecosystem: Environmental > Terrestrial > Soil > Boreal...
CGCTTCGTGTTCGGCGTCACCGCCGCCTCACGCAACACTCGCTTCCAGGCGGCTCGCTAGGCCTTACCTGGGCCGGACTTGCACCGGCTGATCGCGCCACCTTTGCCTGGCGCCTTCCCCTATTCAATGACCTCGTCGGCGCGGGCGAGCAGGGTCGGTGGAATTTCCAGATCAAACACCCTGGCGGTCTGGAGATTGATCACGAGCTCCAATTTGGTCGTCTGCATGACCGGCAGATCGGCGGGCTTCGCACCCTTGAGGACTCGTCCAACATAGTCGCCCACCTGACGCCACGCGTCGGCAAGATCAGCTCCGTAGCTCATCAGCCCGCCGGCTTGGGCGAACTCGCGCGAGGTATAGATGGCCGGGATGCCGTGGCGTGTGGCGAGCGTGACGAGGTGAACGCGGCGCGTAAAGAACAGTGGACCGGGACCGAGCACAAACGCGCTCGCGCGCATTTGCAGTAAAGCTGCGAAAACTGTGTCTATCTCGCGGCTATTGCTTGCGTTGAGCACCTCGATCCGCTGTCCGACCGCTGATGCCGCTCGCCGCACCTCAGCGGTGATTGTATCGGTCAGTGGATCGTTCGGATTGAGCAGGAGGCCAACGAGTTCGGCCCGCGGCAACAGCTCCCGGAGCAATCCAAGTCGCTTTTCCGCCAAGCCGCCGCTGAGAAAATATACCCCGGTGACATTGCCCTCAGGCCGGTTGAAGCTCCCGACGAGGCCGGCCTTCACAGGATCGTTTTCGCTGCCGAAGATAATCGGTGTCGTTGTCGTAGCGGCTTTGGCGGCAACCGCCGCGACCGTACCCGCCGGCGTCACGATTACGCTCGCTCGGCGCACCAAGTCGGCCGCCAACGCCGGTAGTCGATCGAATTGATCTTCGCCCCAGCGGTAATCGATGAGGACATTGTGTCCTTCCAGATAGCCGTTTGCGCGCAGTCCTTCTCGCAACGCTGTGACGAGGTGAACGCGTTCGCTGGGCGATCCGGGGTGCAAAAACCCGACCACTGGCATCGCCGGCTGCTGCGCGCGCGCCGCGAGCGGCCACGCGGCCGAGCCGCCGAGAAGTGCGATGAATGTCCGTCGCCTCATAGGCCTTTCCGCTCCTTCCCAGAGCCGGAAGCCGAGGCTATCACGCGGGCGCCGGTTGTGCACCGCAGAAAATTTGGCGGCCCATGTCTCAGATGGGTCATTCGCGTCGGAGTGATACGCCCGACGAATTCGTGGCATGTCCGTTGTACCCCCGATAGCTCCCGAATTTCTGCATTGCAGCGATTCGACGAAGAGTGCCAGCGGTCATTCCAACAGATCAGCGGGAATCTAATGCACAACTCAGTCGATCACTGGGTAGCTGGGGCGATCGAAAAAAGGCGCCATTCCCCAGGCACGCCAGTTAAAGCATGCATGCCCCGGTCCTCAAACGCGATGCCGGAGCCGACCACCAAATCCTTTACTGTACTTGAGACCAGGACTTCGCCGGGCATTGCTAGGCCCGCAATACGGCTGCCAATATGCACGGCTATACCACCCACCTTTTTGCTCACCATCTGGCATTCACCGGTATGGAGCCCAGCTCTGACCTCGATCCCTAGCGAGCGTACCTGCCGACAAATACTTGCAGCACAGCGAAGAGCTCGGCCGGGTCCGTCAAAAGTAGCCAAGAAGCCATCTCCAGCGGTGTCTACCTCCAGGCCGCGGAATCGGGCCAGCTCTCTCCGCACGATTGTGTGGTGTTCCTCAAGTAGCTCGCGCCATTCGTGATCTCCTAGCTCCACGGCTCGTTTCGTAGAGCCGACAATGTCAGTGAATAGGACCGTCGCCAAAATGCGATCCGGTTCTGGGCCATGGCGGATTCCCGTGAGAAATTCTTCAATCTCATCAAGCAGTGCGTCTGCATCTCCGGTATAGGGCGTGTGGTCCTCTCCGGGTAGCTCGACTAATTTGGCGCCCCTTATGCACTTAGCCAGATAACGAGCCTGGTCCACGGGGGTGAGCCGATCGCCAGTGCGATGGAGAATTAGTGTCGGGACGCGGATAGCCGGAAGAATGTGTCGGACATCGATCTCCATGTTCATCCGCATCACGGCTATCGCTGCACCCGGACTTGCCGCAAGTCGTAGATACGTTGCCCGCCACTGTTTGTACGACTCATCGCCTAACAGGCTTGGGCTCCAGATATCCATTGCAACTGATTTACCCCAATCTTTTTCGAACGTTTCCAGAAGACCTTGCACTCTTGCCGAGCTGACACCGAATGGATGGTCAGCAGCCCATGCTCTCCTCGCGTATGAGCCATAGAGAACAAGGGCGGAAGTTCGCTCGGGGTACGTGGCGGCGTAGAGGAGCGACATGGGGCCACCTTCGGAAGCTCCGATAAGGGCAGCGCGACTTGAGCCAGTCGCGTCCAATATTGCCCTGACATCATCCATCCGTTCCTCAAGCGTCGGAATCGCGACTCGATCGGAGAGTCCAGTTCCTCGCTTATCGAAACGGATTAGACGGGAGAAGGATGCTAACCGCTGAAAGAACCTCGCTGGACGCGGATGTTCCCAGTCGTATTCCAAATGGGAGACAAAACCTGGCACCCAGACAAGGTCGATGGGACCGTCGCCAAGGACTTGGTAGGCAATGTGTACCTCACCAACCTTGACGTACTTTGTTTCAGGCAGATCAGTCATGCCGCTCTTCTCCTCGCGGCTTATTCTTCGCCAAATGAAAGAATGCCTACATTCTATGCCATATCTGCGGAGGACTGTCGCGCCGCCAAGACGAAAGAAGTAAGACAAATAACGAATTCGCGCCGCCTCATCTCAATCTCCCCGGCTAAGGGACGAAACATCGTACCGGCTCTGGCGGTCACTTTGAAAGGTGGGCGAGAGCGATCTATGGAAAGCTGTTAACGTCCGAATTGGTCATAACTGGACGTTCGAGCGTACCCCGCTGAGGTGCAGCAGCCGCTTGCGAGTTGGCTTGTTGGGTTGCTGCCTTGCGCTATGCTGCTCCCAATCGCGCAAGGTGGTGATGGGCAAATGAAACGCCTCGGCGAACTCGACTTGCGTCATGTCGAGACGTTGTCGGAGCAGCTTCACGTGCGGCACACGGCGCATCCGCGCCAGCTGCTTCCCGGTCAGCGGCTGCGCATCGGGGTCGGACCGCGCGGCGGCCACGACCTCCGCATCGGTCATGGCATTGATCCGAGCCCAATCGGTTTTGTCGGGCGGAAGCTTTTCACGAAAAAAGCGAACCACCTTGGAAATATGTTTCTTGCTCATGTCGTGTTGCCTTCCGGGCGCTTATGATGCGACAGACGTTTTCGTCTGACATGGCGGTTACGACGAACAGGAGCGTTTCCCGATAGAGGCATAGGCTCGGAATCCTCTCCTCGCCATACTCGAATCGATCGTCCAGAACTTCGATCTTTCGAGGATCCTCCAAGGCTCGTGCCGCTGCAGTGAGGCTGATGCCGTGCTTGGCGAGATTGGCAGCCGCTTTGGGTTGGTCCCATTATGTACCGCATACAATAGCGGACCGGAGGACACGAGGTGCCCTTTCTAAGCCGTGACTCTTTGTCTACCGTCGCCAACTGTCCGACACTGGAGCGCCTGATCAATGAGGCCGAACGCGCGGGCTATCTGTTGGCACTACCGGGCCTTGCGCAAAGCTGGCAACTCGGCCGGCCGATTTGCCAGCGCTCCGGAATGACGCCGGAATGAAATTTGTGGCACAGTGTTTTGATTGAAGCCCAATACTGCCTGGTCCTGGTGCAGAACATCGAGCAGTCCGCATGAGCATACGTCCGCGTCGCAGCGTCCTTTACATGCCGGGATCCAATCCGCGCGCCATCGAGAAGGCGCGCACGCTTCCGGCCGATGCGGTCATTCTCGACCTCGAGGACTCCGTGGCGCCGGACGCGAAGGCGGCCGCGCGCGAGCAGATCAGGGAAGCCGTCGTTGCGGGCGGCTTCGGCGCGCGCGAAGTGATCGTGCGCATCAATGCGCTGGATTCGGCCTGGTGGCTCGAGGATCTCGACATGGTCGCGAAGGCCAAGCCCGATGCGGTGCTGGTGCCGAAGGTTTCGACCCCCGGCCATCTGGAAGATGTGGCCGAGCGGCTTATCGACATCAGCGCCGATCACAGGATGCGGGTATGGGCGATGATGGAGACGCCGCTCGCCATGCTCAATGCGCGCGAGATCGCGGCGGCGGCAGCCGACGTCGAGACGCGGCTGGCGGCCTTCGTGATGGGCACCAACGATCTCGCCAAGGAGACGCGGGCACGGATCACTCCAGGCCGTTTCGCCATGCTGCCGTGGCTGATGGGCTGCATCGCGGCGGGGCGGGCCTTCGGCCTCGATATCCTCGACGGCGTCTTCAACGATCTCGCCGATGCGCAGGGCTTCGCGCGCGAATGCGCCGAGGCGCGGGACATGGGCTTTGATGGCAAGACCCTCATCCATCCGCGCCAGATCGAGCCCTGCAACGCGGCCTTTTCGCCGAGTGAGGATGAAGTCGCCCAGGCGAAGAAGATCATCGCCGCCTTCGATCTGCCGGAGAACAGGGACAAGGGGGTCGTGCAACTCGAAGGGCGCATGGTGGAACGTCTGCATGCCGACATGGCGCGGCGCACGGTGGCGATCCACGCGGCGATCGCGGCGCGCCAGGCAGAGCCCGCGGCCTGAGAGGCGCGAAACCCCACGCCCCGCACGGCGTTTCCCTCCCGGACCCGACTCAGGAGAACGCCATGCCCGAGATCCGCCCCAACAGCGACGTCGTCACCCAGATCACCACGGTCAAAGTGCCTCCGGACAACCAGTCCGAAGTGCTCCACCTGATGGAACAGCGCGCCAAGTTCATGAGAACGCAGCCGGGGTTCGTGTCGGTGAGCCTGCACCGCAGCGAGGACGGCACCCATGTCGTCAACTATGTGCAATGGAAGAACCGCGAGCAGCTCGCCGCGGCGCATCACTCACCCGAGTTCCGCAAGAAATGGCCCCGCTTCGGCGAGTTGATCCGCGAAGCCGAGCCCTGCCTCTATAATGTCGCGCACGTCGAGGCGGCATAAGCCGCCTTCGCAGGGGCGACGAATGCGTCGCCCCTGCTGTCCGCAGCACCGCATGTGTAAAGAGGGCGAGGCAGTGCCTCGCCCCTACGCATCGGTCGCGCGGCTGTCCGTTCCCGCCGTCACACCCAGGCCCGCGCGGCTTTCGACTTCTCCTCGAACCGGGTGATCTTGTCCCCTTTGACCAGGGTGAGCCCGATGTCGTCGAGGCCGTTGAGCAGGCAATGCTTGCGGTGGGCATCGATGTCGAATCTCACCACGCCGCCGTCCGGCCCTCTGATCTCCTGCTTTTCCAGGTCGATGGAGAGCGTCGCATTGGCGCCGCGTTCGGCGTCGTCGAACAGCTTCTCCAGATCCTCCGGCGACACCTTGATCGGGAGCACACCGTTCTTGCAGCAATTGTTGTAGAAAATGTCGCCGAAGGAAGTGGAGATGACGCAGCGGATGCCGAAGTCCATCAGCGCCCAAGGCGCATGCTCGCGCGAGGAGCCGCAGCCGAAATTATCGTCGGCCACGAGAATCCTGGCCTTGCGGTAGGCGGGCTTGTTGAGGACGAAATCGGGGTTTTCGCTGCCGTCATCGCGATAGCGCTTCTCCGCGAACAGTCCCGCGGCGAGCCCCGTGCGCTTGATGGTTTTGAGGTACTGCTTGGGAATGATCATGTCGGTATCGACGTTGATCATGCGCAACGGCGCAGCCACACCATTGAGTCTGGTGAATTTTTCCACGGCTTCGTTCCTTATTTTACTCCTGAAGCTTCGTATTTGTAGGGGCGGGTTTGAAACCCGCCCCTACGCTCGCTCAGCGCGGTGCGGGCGTAGGACGCAGCGGGGCTAGAGCATCACTCGGCCGCCGACGTCAAGCGGTACTCGCCTCGATTTGCATCATGTCGTCGTCGGAAAGGCCGAAATGATGCCCGATCTCGTGCACCAGCACGTGGGTGATGATGGCGCCCAAGGTTTCCTCGTGCTCGGCCCAATAGTCGAGGATGGGGCGGCGGTAGAGCCAGATCATATTGGGCATGTGGCTCGGCGCGCTCTCGGAACGAAACGGGAGGCCGATGCCCTGGAACAGGCCGAGGAGATCGAACTCGGTCTGCACGCCCATCTGATCCAGCACCTCGTCCGTGGGGAAGTCCTCGACACGGATCACGAGGCCGTCGCAGAGCGTGCGAAATGTCTGTGGCAGCCGGCGATAAGCCGCATCCGCGATCACCTCGATGACATCGAGCGTCGGCGCCGCGACGGAGCGCCACGCGAGCGGATCGGAGAGATCGGGGCCGGCCATGCCGGCGTTTCTAGGCGAGGATGCAAGGGCGGCCAAGCACAAGAGCGGCCAAGCAGTTGACGTCGTCGCGGCGATGGGCAAGCGTACTCCGACCACGGGGCTGCCGCTCATGATCCGCACGCCATTGCTGCCGCTTGCGCTCGCGGGGGTCATGATTGGCCTCCTCGCGCCGCAGCCCGCGGGCGCGCAAAGCGCCGGTGCGTCTCCTGATGTGCGTGCCACCCGGGTGCAGTACCGGCCGGTGCGGCCGCGCCCGCGCATCCGCGTCACGCCCGCTTACCCCTACAGCCCTTACTCGACGCCCTATCCCAAGCCCTACCCGTACGAGTATCCGGGGCCGGGGCACGTGCGGCAATGCACGTCATGGTTGGCGCAGGAAGCTCGCCCCAGCGGCACCGTCATCGTGCCGCGCATGCGCTGCTGGTGGGTGCCGGGGGTATCATAATACCGCACAGTGGATCAGGCCGCGTCGTAAAAAAACAGGGCGATTATCCCGGAGTCAAGTTCGGCATAATCGCCAAAAACAGTATTTTTCGTGCAGCTATTTGATTTTCCCGCAGATTTTACAAAACCGCCGATTTACCGCCACTCCCGGACGTCGACGAAATGGCCGGCGATCGCCGCCGCGGCGGCCATCGGCGGCGAGACCAGGTGGGTGCGACCCTTGTAGCCTTGGCGGCCCTCGAAATTCCGGTTCGAGGTCGAGGCGCAGCGCTCGCCCGGGGCGAGCTTGTCGGGATTCATGGCAAGGCACATGGAGCAGCCGGGCTCGCGCCATTCAAACCCGGCCTTCAGCAGCACCTTGTCGATACCCTCCGCCTCGGCCTGCTCTTTCACCAGCCCCGAGCCCGGCACCACCATCGCTTTGACGTTGGCGTTGACGTGCTTGCCCTCGGCAATCCGCGCGACCGCACGCAGATCCTCGATCCGCGCATTGGTGCACGAGCCGATGAACACGCGGTCAAGCCGAATATCCGTGATCTTCTCGCCCCCCTTGAGGCCCATATAGGCTAGCGAGGTTTCCGCCGCGCGGCGCTTGTTCTCATCCGCGATGTCCTGCGGCCGCGGCACCGTCCCGCTCACTGCAATGACCTGCTCGGGGTTGGTCCCCCACGTCACGAGCGGCGGAAGCTTGCCGGCGTCCAACCTGATCTCGCGATCGAAATGCGCGCCCTCGTCCGACCGCAACGTCTCCCAATAGCGCACGGCCTCGTGCCAGAGCTTGCCCTTGGGTGAGCGCGGGCGGTCCTTGAGGTAATCGAACGCCTTCTGATCGGGGGCGATGAAGCCTGCCTTGGCGCCCGCCTCCACCGACATGTTGCAAACCGTCATGCGGCCTTCCATGGAAAGCGACCGGATCGCCTCGCCCGCATATTCCAGCGCATAGCCGGTGCCGCCGGCGGTACCGATCTCCCCGATGATCGCAAGGATGATGTCCTTGGCGGTCACCCCCTGCGCCAGCGTGCCGTCGACCACAGCCCGCATGTTCTTCGACTTCGTCTGGATCAGGGTCTGGGTCGCGAGCACGTGCTCGACCTCGGAGGTCCCGATGCCGTAGGCGAGCGCGCCGAACGCGCCATGGGTAGCGGTATGGCTGTCACCGCAAACGAGCGTCGTGCCGGGAAGCGTGAACCCCTGCTCCGGACCGATGATGTGGACGATGCCTTGCCGCTTATCGAGCTCGTCGAAATAGTCGAGCCCGAACAGCTTGGCATTTTCTGCGAGATACGCGATCTGCGCCGCGCTCTCCGGATCCGGGTTGGGCAGTTTGCGGTCGGTGGTGGGCACGTTGTGATCCACCACGCAGAGCGTCTTCTCCGGCGCGTGGACCTTGCGGCCGGAGAGCCGCAGCCCTTCGAACGCTTGCGGGCTCGTGACCTCATGCACGAGATGGCGGTCGATGTAGATGAGGCAGGTGCCGTCGGGCTGCTCATCGACCAGGTGATCTTCCCAGATCTTGTCGTAAAGAGTGCGCGGCATGTCTACTCGGCCGCCTTGTTCATGGCCCCCGCGGTTTTGGCTTCCTGCTCGACCGGCCGATGCTCCTGGCGCTCGGAAATGCGCGCCGCCTTGCCGCGCCGTCCGCGCAGATAATAGAGTTTGGCGCGCCGCACCTTGCCGCGCCGCACGATCTTGATGGAATCGATCATTGGCGAGTAGAGCGGGAAAACGCGCTCCACCCCCTCGCCGTAGGAGATCTTGCGCACCGTGAAATTCTCGTTGAGCCCGGAGCCGGAGCGTCCGATGCACACGCCCTCGTAAGCCTGGATGCGCGCGCGCTCGCCTTCGACCACCTTGTAGTTGACCACAACGGTATCGCCCGGCCCGAATTCCGGAATGTCCTTTCCGGCCGAAAGTTTCGCCACTTGCTCCTTTTCGAGCTGTTGAATGAGGTTCATGGGACTACTCCATCGGCAGCGCCAATCGGCAAAGAAAGCACCCGGACGCGCACATGTTTTTTGGCTGAATGGGGCGCGCGAGCTTCTACGACAAGCGGCGGGCTTTGTCACGTTCCAGACATCATGGCTGCATCACGCGGGTCAAGTCCGCGTTTTGGCGGCGATGTGGGCGGTCCATAAATCCGGGCGCCGCTCGCGGGTAATGCGCTCCGCTTCGCTGCGCCGCCACCGCGCGATCCGGGCGTGGTCGCCGCCGGTGAGCACTTCCGGAATGGGGCGGCCCTCCCACACCTGGGGTCGGGTATATTGCGGATATTCCAGGAGGCCCTGGATGAAGCTCTCCTCAACCGCCGAGGTCTCTTTGCCCATCACTCCGGGCAGGAGCCGCACGCACGCATCCAGGAGCGCGAACGCCGCGATCTCTCCGCCGGAGAGCACGTAGTCGCCGACGGAGATCTCCTCGAGCCCGCGCGCCTCGATCACGCGCTCATCGACGCCTTCGAAACGCCCGCACACGATCAGCGATCCGGGCCCCCCAGCCAGCGCTTCGACCCGGCGCTGCGTCAGCGGAGCGCCGCGAGCGCTCATCAGGAGGCGAGGCCGCGCGTCGCCGGAAGGGAGTGTCCCGTCGATGGCGCGCGCAAGCACGTCCGCGCGCATGACCATGCCGGGCCCGCCGCCCGCAGGCGTATCGTCGACCGAACGATGCCGGTCGGTTGCATAGGTGCGGATGTCGATTGTCTCGAGCGACCACGTGCCCGCGGCGAGCGCCTTGCCAGCGAGGCTCGCGCCGAGGGGCCCGGGAAAGATGTCGGGAAAGATGGTGAGAACAGTCGCGCGCCACATCAAATTTCCTCTGGCGGCACGACCATGATGCGGCCGTGGGCAAGATCGACCTCGGGCACCCAGGTTGCGGTGAACGGCAGCATCATGGTCGCGTCGCTTTGCGCGAGGCGCAGTTCCAGAATGTCGCCGGCACCAAAGTCATGCACCGCCATCACCGTGCCGATGTCCGCCCCCTCGGCCGTGATTGCGCGCAGCCCGATCAGGTCGGCGTGATAGAACTCATCCACCGCAACCGGCGGGAGGCACGCGCGCGGCACAAACAGCTTCACCCCTGCCAGCCGCTCGGCAGCGCTGCGGTCGAGAATGCCGCACACCCGCGCGATAAGATGACTCTTACCCGGGCGCAGCGCCTCGATCGCGAAACGTGTTTTTCCGTCCTCGCTTTCGAGCGGGGAATAGTCCTTCAGCGCCATGGGATCGGCCGTGAAGGATTTGAGTTTCACCTCGCCGCTGAGGCCGTGGGCGCCCCCGATCTCGGCCACACAGATGCGACCCGCAGCCAAGCATTAGCTCGCGGGCGCGGCTGCGGCCTTGGCGGCGGCTGCGGCCTTGGCGGCGGCTGCGGCCTTGGCCGCCTCCTCCGCACGCGCTTTTCGCTCCTTGCGCGGAACGGCCCTGACCGGATTGTTACGCGGCTCGCGTTTCATTACGCCCCCCTCGTCCAGAAAGCGCAGCACGCGATCGGTAGGCAGCGCTCCCTTTGCCAGCCACGCCTTCACCTTCTCCACATCGAGCTTGAGACGCTCGGTTTTTTCCTTCGGCAAGAGCGGGTTGAAATGGCCCAGCCGTTCGATGAAACGGCCGTCACGGGGGGAGCGGCTGTCAGCGACCACGATATGGTAGACGGGGCGCTTCTTGGTGCCGGCGCGAGCGAGGCGAATTTTCAGAGACATTTTTGATTCCTTTGCGGGTGTCGCTTCAGAGCCAATTCTGATGAGTTAGGATCAGTCGAGCGGCAGCGACTGTGGTTCTCATTTCTTCTTTCCGAATCCGGGGAGGCCTGTGGGTTTTCCGCCAAGGCCCGGGAGGAGCGGACCGGTCCCGGGGAATTTCAGAACCGCCCCCGGTATGCCAGGCGGGAGGCCACCTCCGGGCAATCCTGATATGCCCCCCGGCATCTTTTCCGCGAGCTTTTGCATCTCTTCGGGGCTCGGCATTCCACCGCCGAGGCCCAGCATGCTCGCGAGCCCCGCCATCGGTCCTCGCTTCTTGCCCGCGCCCATGGCCTTCATGAAGTCGCCCATGCTGCGGTGCATCTTGAGCATGCGGTTGATTTCCTCGACCTTCGTTCCTGAGCCTGCGGCGATGCGCTTCTTGCGGCTGGCCTTGAGGACGTCGGGATTCCTGCGCTCCTTCGGCGTCATGGAATCGATGATGGCGACTTGACGTTTGAGCACGCCCTCGTCGAGATTGGCGGCCGCAAGCTGATTCTTCATCTTGGCGATGCCGGGCAGCATTCCCATGAGCCCGGTTACCCCGCCCATGTCCTGCATGGACACGAGCTGCTCGCGCAAATCGGAGAGGTCGAAGGCGCCCTTGCGCATGCGCTCGGCCGCCCGGGCGGCCTTCTCCGCGTCGATGGTGGCTGCCGCCTTCTCGACCAGGGTGACGATGTCGCCCATCCCGAGAATGCGATCGGCAATGCGCGCGGGATGGAAGTCCTCGATCGCGTCAATCTGCTCGCCGGTACCCATGAGCTTGATGGGCTTGCCGGTGACCGCGCGCATGGAGAGGGCAGCACCGCCGCGGCCGTCGCCGTCGATGCGCGTGAGCACGATCCCGGTGAGGCCGACCCGCTCGTTGAACGAGCGCGCGAGGGTGACCGCGTCCTGGCCGGTGAGCGCGTCGGCGACGAGCAGCACCTCATGCGGATTTGCGGCGCGTTTGACTTCCGCCGCTTCCGCCATCATCGCCTCGTCCAGCGTGGTGCGACCGGCGGTATCGAGAATGACGACATCATAGCCGCCGAGCCGGCCGGCCTGCAGCGCGCGTTGCGCGATCTGCGGCGGCTGCTGTCCCGCGACGACAGGAAGCGTATCGATGCCGACCTGGCGGCCGAGCACGGCGAGCTGCTCCATGGCGGCGGGACGGCGCACGTCGAGTGAGGCCATCAGCACCTTGCGGCGCGCCTGCTCGGAAAGCCGCTTGGCGAGCTTGGCAGCCGTCGTGGTCTTGCCCGAGCCCTGCAGGCCGACCAGCATGATGGGGATTGGCGCAGGCGCGTTGAGATCGACGGGCTCGCTCTGCGAGCCCAGCGTCTCGATGAGCTGATCATGCACGATCTTGACGACCATCTGACCCGGCGTGACCGATTTGATCACGTCGACCCCGACCGCGTGCGTCTTCACCCGATCGATGAAGGCGCGCACCACGTCGAGCGCGACGTCGGCCTCGAGCAGCGCGCGTCGGACTTCGCGCAGCGCCGCATCGACGTCGGCCTCGCTCAGCGCGCCGCGTCGGGTCAGGCGGTCTAGTATGGTGCCGAGGCGTTCGGAAAGGGAATCGAACATGTGGCGGTTTCCGCGGGCGCGCTACCTGCTGACGCCTGCATCTGGGTTTCACAAACACATGAGGCGCCCGAGGGCGCATCGCGCTGTCGGGCGTTGGCCTCCAGGTTCAAGCACTGGCAGGCGGTATAATTGCACCAGCTCTTAGTGAGAGCGCGCGGAACCTATGGAGGTGGGTTGCCGGAGTCAAGGATGCGCGACGGTGATCCGTAGGGGCGAGGCATTGCCTCGCCCGCAACAACCTCGATGAGGAGACAGGGCGAGGCGATGCCTCGCCCCTACGAACGGAGCGACGCGTTTCGTAGGGGCGACCCATTGGGTCGCCCGCCATCCGCCAATGCTAAAAGGAGCGAGGCGACGCCTCGCCCCTACGAACGGCAGAGAAGACTAGGAGGTAGCAAGGCCTCAGGCCGGGATCTTCGCCTCGTCCTCGGTCGGCTCGCGCAGCACGTAGCCGCGGCCCCACACCGTCTCGATGTAGTTCTTGCCGCTCGATGCGTTGGCCAGCTTCTTGCGCAGCTTGCAGATGAAGACATCGATGATCTTGAGCTCGGGCTCGTCCATGCCGCCGTAGAGATGGTTGAGGAACATCTCCTTGGTCAGGGTCGTGCCCTTGCGCAGGCTCAGGAGCTCCAGCATCTGGTACTCCTTTCCGGTCAGGTGCACGCGCGCGCCGTTGACCTCCACCGTCTTGGTGTCGAGGTTCACGACAAGGTCGCCGGTCTGGATGACCGACTGGGCATGCCCCTTCGATCGCCGCACGATCGCGTGGATGCGCGCGACCAGCTCGTCCTTGTGAAAGGGCTTGGTCATGTAGTCGTCGGCGCCGAAGCCGAGCCCTCTCACCTTGTCCTCGATGCCGCCGAGGCCGGTAAGGATCAATATCGGGGTTTTCACCTTCGACACCCGCAAGGAGCGCAGAACCTCGTACCCGGACATGTCTGGGAGATTCAGATCGAGCAGGATGATGTCGTAATCGTAGAGCTTGCCGAGGTCGACGCCTTCTTCGCCGAGATCGGTGGTGTAGACGTTGAAGCTTTCGGATTTCAGCATCAGCTCGATGGATTGAGCTGTGGCGCTGTCATCCTCGATCAGCAAAACGCGCATGCCAGTCCCCTTCCTCGCCGCGCTGGGCTCAGGTCGGCACGCCGCAGCGGCGGCCCTCAAAAACGCTTTGGGACAAACCGAGTCGTTTCAGCAACGCGTGGTCAACAAACCCGATTCCAAGGCGTGCAGGGAGAGGAGCGGCTCCTTCGCGAATCGCTCCAAGATACTGCACGGAACGAGTTTTTTTGCCAAGCGGCATCTGAGTTCCGACATCAAGAGCAAAGACACGAAACGAGCAACAATGCCCCCGTCGTTCCCTTCCGGGGCGACAGGTCCCCCAGTGCGTCCCCAACGATGACGCAATGATTAACGACGCGGGTAAACACGAGGTTAAGAAATTACCCCGGGCGCGGGTGAATCCGTCGTTCGCGCGGAAACTGAAAACTAAGATTGTCGTCACACACTGTGCGACTGCCGGCCGTTTAGGGGGGGCAGACGCTCATCGTGCGTTGCGGTGGGGCTTCGGGGGAGTACGAGTCGATGAAATCACGTGAGACGCTCATCCGCCTCAAGAGGTTTCAGGTCGATGAGAGGCGCCGGAGGGTGGCACAGATCGAGATGATGATCGCAGAGTTCGAGCGCATCGCAGCCGAACTCGACCGCGAGATCAAAACCGAGCAGGACCGCGCCGGCATTCACGACCCCAACCATTTCGCCTATCCCACTTACGCCAAGGCGGCCATGGGGCGTCGGGAGAATCTCAAGCGCTCGGCTGCCGATCTCAAACTCCAGCTGGAGGAGGCGAAAGGCGCGCTGGCGGAAGCATTCGATGACATGAAGAAGGTCGAGCTTCTCGACGAGCGCGACCAGATGCGCGAGCGCGAGCAGGACGATGCCCGCGCCGAGGCCCAGCTGATGCGCTCAGCCTGAGGCTGCGCACACGCAAAACCGCTCCGGCACCCTAGGGTGGGCAAAGGCGCCCCCCTCCAATATCTCCGCGCCTCACAAAATCTTGCGCGCCGTGCCCACGGGGGCGCGATCCTCACGGCTGACCGCGTGGGCAAAATCGCGGGATTGCGCGAGGCATGTGGCCGCGTTCGTGAGCGCGATCCCGGGTCGGAGCCGGGAACAGGTTTTGCGCACCCTACGCGCTGAGACAGCGCCACCGCACGTCACTCTTTTTGCCCGGGCGGCGCTACCCATCACCGCGGCCTGCCGCTATATATCCGGCATTCCGGGCCGCCAGCCGCGCCTGGAGCCTGGAGCCTCGGCATTCAGCGCTGACGGCACCAAAGTACCGCAGGCCCACTGCAAACCCTGGCGGAGGTTCTGCGGAACATCCGCGCAACATGGAGCAACACACGTCGTCCATGAGCAGCCAAGACGATACAGATTTTCGAGAGCGCCTGAGCCGCGCCTCAGAAGCAAAAACCGCCATTCTGGAAAAGTTCAAGCGAGCGCTCGACCCGGACAGTCCAGCGGCCATCGAAAAACGCCGGCAGCGTGAGCTCATAGCCGCTGCACGGGCGGAGCGCGAGGCAAAGCGCGAGGCGCTTCGGCAGGAACAGGAACGCGAGCGCGCCAGGCAAAGTGAGTTGGAAGCGGCGGCGGCGGCCGAGGCGGAGCGCCTTGCTGCCGGGGAGCGCGCGCGGCAGGCTGCGGAGCAAGCGGTCACGGAAGAGGCGCTCAAGGTCGAGCAGAAGGCGGCGCGAGACGCACGTTACGCCGCGCGCAAAGCCGCCAAGAAGCGGCGACGCAGGGGCCTCTAGTACTGCGTTTCCGAGGTTCGAATCATATCCAGGCATCAATCAACCTCGTCCTTGTGAGGAGCGCGCACGCGCAGACGAGTTTACGCAGTCTGCGCAAGCTTGACTGCGCTGCGGGCATCTCGAAGGAGGGCCACAAGCGAGACCGAGCCAGCGCCCATCCTTCGAGACGGCGCACCGCAAGTCGGCTGTAGCCGACTTGCGTACTTGATGTGCCGATCTCGGATAAACCCGAGATCGGTGCGCCTCCTTCAGGATGAGGTCGTGCCAGGGCCGGATCAGTCGTCAGCCGGGGCATGTATTCCGAAACCCAGGTCGAGTTGCCGGGAGGCGATTCTGTCGGCCCTCTCAAAGTGCGAAAGCGTCACGCCGACCAGCCGGATACCTTTTGCCGGGGGAAGCACCGTGCGCACAAGGCTGAGGCTGATGTTGCGCAAGGTTTCCTGAGAGGTCACGATTGCAGGCAGCGTTCGGCTGCGCGTGGTCTGGCGGAAATCGCCGTATTTGATCTTCACCGTTACGGTCCGCCCGAAGGCCTGCGCCTTCTCGCACCAGGCCCAGACCTCATCCGCCATCGCCTGCACGCCAGCCTCGATCTCGGCCGGATGCGTGAGGTCGTTGGAGAAGGTCGTTTCCGATCCCGAGGACTTGCGTGGGCGGTTCGGCACGACCGGACGGTGGTCCTCACCATTGGAGATGGCGTGAAACCAAGGACCCGACTTACCGAAGTGTTGCTGCAAGAAGGCCAACGATTGTCGCCTCAGATCGGCACCGGTGAAGATGCCGAGCCGGTTCATCTTGTCGGCAGTGACCGGCCCCACGCCATGGAATTTGCCGACTGGCAACGCGGCGACGAACGTAGCCCCCATCGCCGGGGTAACGACGAATTGGCCGTTGGGCTTGCAACGGTCGGAGGCCAGCTTGGCGAGGAATTTGTTGTAGGAGATCCCGGCCGACGCAGTTAGAGCGGTCTTGACGAAGATGTGGGCGCGGATCTCCGCCGCCGTCCTGGACGCGGTGGGAATGGCGCGAAGATTTTCGGTCACATCGAGATAGGCTTCGTCAAGGGAAAGCGGCTCGATGAGTGACGTGTAGTCGGCGAAGATCGAATGAATCTGACGCGATACGGCTCGATAAACCTCGAACCTTGGCGGCACGAACACCAAGTCCGGGCATTTGCGCAGCGCCGTGCCCGACGGCATCGCTGAGCGCACGCCGGAGGCTCGCGCTTCGTAGCTCGCCGCGGCAACAACCCCGCGCCTTCCCGCATGGCCGACCGCGACGGGGCGGCCTTGCAAGGCCGGATTATCGCGTTGCTCGACCGACGCGTAGAAGGCGTCCATATCGATATGGATGATCTTGCGCGACTCGGCTTCGCTCATGGGGCAAAAGCCAGTTTAGCAGCATAGAGTGAAATCTGCGTCCACGTGCTCGTCGCCGAACCCATGGGCTGCACGACGACAAGATGGCCACGATTGTGACTGTCCAGCGACCGAGCGACCTCAGCCGGCAGAGGCGCTCGCCTATGTAGTCGCGCCGCGTCGGCCGCAGGTGGGCTACTGCCGGAACTGACCTACCCCTCTATGCGACCGCCATCTGCAGAGTCGTCGGTCCGTCGCCTTCAAGCGTGGTGCGGCGCATGTCGCGCACCTCGCTCGTCTCCTTATAGCGTCGGGCCCGATGCATGGTCTGGCGGTTGTCCCACATCACGAGATCATCTTGCCGCCAGGTGTGGGCGTACACGAACTGTCGCTGGGTCGCGTGCTCGGCAAGATCGCGCGCGAAAGCCATTGCTTCCGGCACCGGCCAGCCGACAATGCCGCCGATGTGGGATGACAAGAACAGAGACTTGCGGCCGGTCCTCGGGTTGGTCCGCACGAGGCGGTGGCGCACCGGAGCGAATTTCACCCGCTCCTCCGCGGTGAAGTCCGTGAAACCGAGCTGGCTGCGAGAGAACAGCAGCGAGTGCTCGGTGATCAGATCTTCGATCTCGGCCTTGGTCTCGGGGTCGAGCGCATCGTAGGCCGCGCGCATATCAGCAAACTCGGTGTTGCCGCCAGCGGAGGGAATGATGCGGGCGGACAACAGCGAGTATTTCGCCGATACCGCCTTGAACGAAGAGTCCGAATGCCACAGCCTATTTCCGAGATTGAACGCGCGCCGGCGATCATCCCGCGCCAGCAAGTTGCTGTGCTGATCGAGATTCGAGATGTCGCTCATCTCGACGCTGAGCCGGCGCTGGTCGAGCCTCGTTACGTTGTTGGCCGTGTTCAGCTCGATCTTGCCGAGGCTTCTGGTAAATGCGATCTGCTGCTCGTCGGTCAATGGCTGATCGTGGAACACCAGCACCGCATGCCGGTCCATGCCGGCATGGATCGCCTCCACCCGGGCCGAATCGAGCGGTGCGCACAGATCGATGCCTTCGACCACCGCGGCGAATTCGCTTCCGATGGCGATGAACCGCATGGGCACCTCCGTTTTTTGCCATCATAACAGTTTCGGCGGGCGGTCAGCCGTTGGTTGCATAAAGGCCTACATCGTCGAGATCAACAAGGCTTCGCGACCGTACCCGCGACTGCCTCAGAACTCGACATCGAGCTCCTCCAGGTCCTCGGGCTCCATCTTCGCAGCGGTGATCCATTCTTTCATATGGGGCAGCGCCACAATGGCTTCACAATAGGCTGCAGCCGGGCTGTCGAGCTTCACATCGTAGGTGAGGAAGCGCGTCACCACCGGCGCGTACATCGCGTCCGCCATGCAGGGCTGCGCCCCGAACAGATATGGGCCCGTCGAGGTCGCCAGGCATTCGCGCCAGATCGTCGTAATGCGCTCGATATCGGCCTGTGCGCCGGCCCACACCTTGAAGCCGGGATAATGCGCCTTGAGATTCATCGGCAGGGCTGAGCGCAAGTTGCTGAAACCGGAATGCATTTCGCCGCAGACAGCGCGACAGCGAGCGCGTGGTCCGCGTTCGGCCGGCAAGAGCTTGGCATCCGGATTCCACTCGTTGAGATATTCGGCGATGGCGAGCGTGTCCCAGACCTTGACGCCATCATGGGTGAGGCAGGGCACCAGGAATGAAGGCGACAGAAGAAGGAGCTCGGCTCGGGTCGAGGGATCATCGCTTTTCGCCAGCTCCTCGTCGAATTCGAGACGGGCCATTTTGCAAAGCAACCAACCGCGCAACGACCAGGAGCCGTAATTCTTGCTGGCAATGCTGAGCGTGGCCATGCACCTATCCCTCAATCCCGCGGCGGTCGCCGCGTGCTGTCGAAATTATCTCGCGCTGCAACACAGAATGCACTAGCTTTTACATCTGAAGGACAGTCCGGGTCGCCCAGTGGCGGCGGGCGAGGGGGGAATGCTCTACCACGCGTATCAAGTCCATTCCGACGTTATGGGTCCGGTTCGCGCCTGGGCAGGCAGGGCTCTCCAGACGATCGGATCCGCCCCGTCCGGAATTGCCGGAAATGGCGTCGTGCGCAATCTCACAGCCGCATACGAGCTCATTGCCCGAGCCGGACTGACCCATGACCGCCCGGCATTCGGCATCGATCGCGTGACGGTCGGCAACCGTGAGGTGGCCGTGCGCGAGCGTGCCGCGCTCGCGACGCCGTTTGGGACGCTGCTGCACTTCCGCAAGGACGGCAACCTTGCCCAGCCGCGAGTGCTTTTGGTCGCCCCGCTTTCCGGCCATTTCTCGACCCTTCTGCGCGGCACCGTTCGCACCATGCTGCCCGAGCATGACGTCTACATTACCGATTGGCACAATGTGCGGGACGTCGCGCCCGCGCATGGCCGATTCGGTCTCGACGAATACATCGAGCACGTGATCCGCTTTCTGGAAGCAATCGGGCCGGGCGCCCACGTGCTTGCGGTGTGCCAGCCCTGCGTTCAGGTGCTGGCTGCGGCCGCCCTGATGGCGCAGACCGGCAATGCCGCCCGGCCCAGCAGCATGACTCTCATGGCTGGCCCGATCGACGCGCGGGTCAATCCGACGAAGGTCAACGAGCTCGCCAATTCCAAGCCTATTGCCTGGTTCGAACGCAATCTGATCGCCACCGTGCCGGTGCGTTATCCCGGTGCATTTCGCCGGGTGTATCCGGGATTTGTGCAGCTTGCCGCTTTCATGAGCATGAACATCGAACGGCATCTGAAAGCGCACCGGGAGCTTTACGATCTGCTTGCAAGAGGCGAGCACGAGAAGGCGCAGGTGACGAAAGCGTTCTACGACGAATATTTCGCGGTGCTCGACCTGACCGCCGAGTTCTATCTGGAGACCGTGCAGCTGATTTTTCAGGAGCACGCATTGGCGACCGGCAAGCTCACGTGGCGCGGAGAACGGGTCGAGCCGCGCGCCATCAAACGCACGATGTTGCTCACCGTGGAAGGCGAGCGCGACGACATCTGCGCCGTCGGACAGACGGCCGCGGCCCACCATTTGTGCTCGGGGCTCCGGCCGTACCTCAAGCGCCACCACATGCAGGCCGGTGTCGGGCATTATGGTGTCTTCAGCGGCAATCGCTGGACCAACCAGATCTATCCGCTGGTGCGGAATGTCATCCTAGCGAGCGAGTGAAGCCGCGCAATGGCGCGATTGGCCCCGATCTTGCAAACTGAGACAACCTGAGACCAGCAACGCAGTTGCTCCAGCGGGATACGGCCGTGGCATTGAGGACCATAGCGGCGGAGCCGGCGCCGCTCGCCGTGAATATCGAGCGGGCCGCACTCATCATCATCGACATGCAGCGGGATTTTCTGCTGCCTGGCGGGTTCGGCGCGGCGCTCGGCAATGATGTGTCGCGCCTGAATGCAGCGGTGGGGCCGTGCCGAGAGGTGCTTGCAGCCGCTCGCAAGGCAGGCATGCTCATCATGCACACGCGGGAGGGTCATCGGCCCGACCTCAGCGATGCTCCGCCGGTAAAGGTCGAGCGCGGCGATCCTGCCCTGCGCATCGGTGCCGCAGGTCCGATGGGCCGTATTCTCGTGCGCGGCGAGCCCGGGCACGACATCATTCCCGAGCTCTATCCTCAGGCAGGCGAGCCGGTGATCGACAAGCCCGGTAAGGGCGCGTTCTATCAGACCGATCTCGAGTTGATGCTCAAGAACCGCAGCATCGAAACACTGCTCGTCTGCGGCGTGACGACGGAAGTTTGCGTCAACACGACGGTGCGCGAGGCCAATGACCGCGGCTTTCGCTGCATTGTCCTGTCCGATTGCTGCGCGTCTTATTTCCCGGAGTTTCACGATATGGGTCTTAGAATGATCAAGGCCCAGGGCGGCATCTTCGGCTCGGTCTCCGCGTCCGCGCCGGTGATTGCAGCACTATCGCAGGCGTGATTGCGCCCGCCTAAATTCAAAGCTCTACTAATCGCATCACGCCGCGGAGACCTAATGCCCCGCCATGCGGCGGCCGACCTCGAGCAGATCGACCTCGCTCGCGCGCGCTTCGTATACGAAGCAGCCGTTGAAGATCACGACGATACGGTCGGCAAGCTCCAAAAGCTCGTCGAGGTCTTCGCTCACGAGCAGTACGGCCGCGCCATGATTGCGCACCGCCACGATCTCCGCGTGAATCTGCGCAACCGCCGCGAAATCGAGCCCAAAGCAGGGATTGGCCGCAATCATGACATCCACTCTGCCGCTTAGCTCGCGCGCAAGCACCGTACGCTGCACGTTGCCACCGGAGAGATCGCCGAGCGGTGAATCGGCTGAGCGGGTCTTGATCTGGTACTCCGCGATCTTGCGCCCAGCGGCCGCGCGAAACTCTCCGCGCTTGAGCCACCAGCTGCCCGTTGCAAAAGGCTGCCGGTCGAAATCGCGGAACGCCAGGTTCTCGGCAACGCTCATGCGCGCAACGCAGGCATTGCGCAGGGGCTCCTCCGGCAAACATGAGAGCTTGTGGCGGCGCATCTCCTCCCGCGTCGCATGGTAGGAGGCCCCTGCGATGCGGATTTCGCCACCGCTTGCCTCGCGCTGCCCGGCCAGAACCTCCACCAGCTGGCGCTGACCATTACCGGATACGCCCGCAATGCCGACGATCTCGCCCGCTCTGATGGCGAGCGAGACCTCGTGCAGGGCCGGCTGGCC
>Ga0209331_1000220_pt1 | contig 20884 bp, 19 predicted proteins | sample JacPinW_OM3H0_M3_FD_187971 | JGI IMG/M metagenome (GOLD analysis project Ga0209331, IMG submission 187971) | Forest soil microbial communities from Algoma, Ontario, Canada - Jack Pine, Ontario site 1_JW_OM3H0_M3 (SPAdes) (version 2) | ecosystem: Environmental > Terrestrial > Soil > Boreal...
CCGGCCGCATCCTCAAGGGCGCGAAGCCGGCAGACTTGCCGGTCGTGCAGGCGAGCAAGTTCGAGCTCGTCATCAACGCCTCGACCGCCAGGATGCTCGGCCTTACCGTGCCGGACAAACTGCTCGTGGCCGCCGACGAGGTGATCGAATGAGAAGGCGCCAGTTGATCACGCTTCTCGGTGGCGCAGCGGTGACGTGGCCGGTCGCGGCGTATGCGCAGCAGCCGGCGATGCCGATGATCGCGTACCTTGGCCCCATATCCCCTGAAGCCGTGGCGGGTCGTCTGCGCGCGTTTCGCGAGGGCTTGAAGGAAATTGGCTATACCGAGGGCGAGAACGTTGCGATCGGTTACCGCTATGCTGAAGGCCAAAACGACCAATTGCCGGCGATGGCGATCGAATTGGCCCGCAGACAGATTTCGGTGCTCATCACCGGAGGTACCCCAGCGGCGTTTGCAGCCAAGGCGGCAACCACGACGATCCCCATTGTCTTCATCCTGGCCGAAGACCCGGTCCGGCTCGGTATTGTCGCGAGCATTCCCCGGCCGGGCGGCAACGCGACTGGGATCAACTTCGTCAGCGGTGAGTTAGGGGCGAAGCGACTGGAACTCCTACGCGAGCTATTACCCGGAGCGGTTCGCATTGCCGTACTGAACAATCCATCAGATGCCGCAACAGCAGAAACCACGGTGAGAGAGGTGGAAGCGGGTGCTCGCGCAATGGGCTTGGAGGTCCAGATTCTCAACGCCAGCAGCAGCAATGAAATTCATGCGGCATTCTCAACCATAGCGCGTGAACGGCCCGACGCCCTCTTTCTGAGCAGCGATCCATTGTGGACCGGCCGCCGAGTACAACTTGCCACCCTGGCGGTGCGCCATGCGCTCCCCATGGCCTCTCAGGCGCGTGAAGTTGTCGAGGCCGGCGGCCTGATGAGCTACGGAGGCAATGTTGAGCACGCGTTTCGGCAGGCTGGGGTCTACGCCGGCCGCATCCTCAAAGGCGCGAAAACAGCCGACCTACCAGTCGTGCAGTCGAGTAGGTTCGAGCTGGTCATCAACGCCGACACCGCCAGGATGCTCGGCATTGCCGTCCCGCCGTCGCTGCTCGCCATCGCCGACGAGGTGATTGAGTGATGAGACGGCGCGAGTTCATCACGCTGCTCGGCAGCGCGGGGGTCGCGTGGCCGCTCGCAGCGCACGCACAGCAGCAGCCGATGCCGGTGATCGGATTCCTCAACCCCACATCGCCTGACGCAAGCGCGGACCGATTGTGCGGATTTCGCCAGGGCCTGAAGGACAGCGGCTATATCGATGGCGAGAACGCAGCGATCATATATAGCTGGGCGGAGGATCAATTCGATCGAGTGCCGGCGCTAGCAAGCGAACTGGTTCGCCGACCGGTCGCCGTAATCGTCGCCATCGGCAACGCGGCAGCGATGGCGGCCACGGCGGCAACCACGGCGATGCCCGTCGTCTTCCTCGCCAAGCCGCCGCGAAAAATCTCGAAGCAGCTGCTCATGATCCTCCCCAAGATCCGGGAGATGGATGCATGTCTGCGCTCCGAGCCGGCAGCGGCCCCTCGCGTGTTCGAACGATATAGTCAGCTTTCATATCGATCACAATCTTTGACCAGCAAATGCCTCAGCGCGTGGCCGCTGTGGGATCAGCCGGCTCTTCGACCTTGGACTACTTGCGCTTGGTGATAACGACGTGTGTCGCGTTCGGTGTGGGAACGTGCTCGGCGCACTGATAGCCAAGCTGCGGCGCGTTGAACCCGGCGAGTAGATGTTCCCCCGAGCCGAGAAGGACCGGTGAAATTGCCAGGTGCATCTCGTCAACAAGTCCGGCGAACAGATATTCCCGGATTGTGGCAACCCCGCCGCCGAGTCGGACGTCTTGGCCGTTGGCTGCCTCTGTCGCGCGCCGAAGAGCCGCGTGGATGCCGTCAGTGACAAAGTGAAACGTGGTGCCGCCGCTCATGGTGAACGATGCGCGCGGGTGGTTGGTAAGGACGAAGACTGGAGTGTGGTACGGCGGATTGTCACCCCACCAACCTTTCCAGCTGTCGTCGGGCCAGGGTCCCCGGACCGGTCCGAACATATTCCGTCCCATAATCCAAGCCCCGATATTCTCGAAGCCGCGCGCCGCAAACTCGTCGTCAATTCCGGTGGAGCCGCCATCGGCGCCAAACATTTGTTGAAAGGTCCGTGTGGCGAAGGCCCATTGATGCAACTCGTGGCCGCCGACGCCGAGAGGACGATCAAGGTCCTGGTTCGGTCCGGCGCCGTAGCCGTCAAGGGATAGCGTGAAACCGTGAACGCGAAGTTTGGACATGAGGAATCCTTTCAACGCCTTACCGCTTGCACATTGCAGTCAGCTCCACTCTGATGACCAGCCAACTCCCAAGCGGTGTGGGGATGCGCGGTGTCGGAACTGCAGGACCTATGGTTATGGATGCGGGGCTCCGCTCGCGGAGCCTGCCTTCGGACGGCGCGTAGTGTCGATCCGAGTGCTCGCGGCCCCGCAATGACGGCGTACAGCAGTTTGTGACGCGGTAGCGATAATCGGCCATTACGAAGGAGGAGCACGCGTTGGTCATGTCGAATAAAGCCCGCGGTAACGGCTGGGTCGCGGGCGTGGACGGTTGTCCTGCCGGCTGGATGGTTGCCTTCGCGCGAGTAAACGAGGGCGAGGGCAGCGCCGAGTTCCGGCTGTGCGTGCTGTCGCAGTTTGCCGACGTGCTGTCTGCGGACGAAGCGCCTGCGGTGATCGCGGTGGATATTCCGATCGGATTGCCGGCGCAGGCGGGCCGCGGCGGCCGCGCGGCCGAGAACATGGTCCGGCCGCTTCTGGGCGAGCGGCAGTCCTCGGTTTTCTCCGTTCCTTCGCGCGCGGCGCTGGAGCGTACCGACTATGGTGAGGCCTGCGCGATCGCGCTTGCGACATCGCAGCCGCCGCGAAAAATCTCGAAGCAACTGTTCATGATTGTCCCCAAGATCCGGGAAGTGGATGCGTGTCTGCGCGCCGAGCCGGCAGCGGCGCCTCGCGTGTTCGAAGTGCATCCCGAGCTGGCGTTCTGGCGTCTCAATGGCGCGCGGGCGCTCGCGGAGCCGAAAAAGGTGAAGGGCCGCTGCCATGAGCCGGGGCTCGCTTTACGGCGCTGTCTCCTCGTTGCAGCAGGACTTCCGACAGCGGTCGTGCACAGCGAACCGCCCAGCGGGGCAGGTCAGGACGATCTCCTCGATGCGCTCGCGTGTGCGGCGGTTGCGCGACGCATTCACGCCGGCATGGCGCGGCCCTTTCCCGATCCGCCCGAGCGCGATCCATTCGGATTACCCATGGCGATCTGGGCGTGAATTTCGACGGTGCTGTCGGCAGCCGAGCCGCATTGCGTTGTCCGGAAATCACCCGGTTCCCCCGCCGACGCCACACACTTACGCCAGAGGGGCGGCGAACTCCACTATGCAGAGCGATGTCAATCCGCAGTGACGTGGACTTGGCGCGGCGCGGTTGCGACGTTTGCAACAACTACTTCGCATCGCCCAGGTTTGGCTATTAGGCTTTCGTGGGCCCCGCGCGGTAGTCGACGCCCCGCGCGGTAGTCCGACCGAGAACAATTCTGGCCAGCTAACCTAACAGCGTCGCCGCGGCGATCACGATTCCGGTGACGATAGCTCCCATGCAGGAAAACAGCACCGTATCTATAACGACTCTGATCATCTGCACGCTCCCCTTTTGCGCAGTGCTCTCGCAGACCGCAACCGTAGACCACTCCACTAGGTTGGCTGAAAAGTGACTTCGGGGCTCCAGAATTGTTGGGACCACACGATTTCTTCGCAGCGTGGCAGTTTCGCAACACGCACGCGCCTTGTTCGCCCAGGGTAGCACGCCGCACTTCGTGCGGGCGGGCTGACGACGATGACTTGATCGACCCCTGCGGGGAACGGAAAAGGGCGCAGCTGTTGAGCGGTCGCCAACATGCGGGAAGCCCTGAGGCATTCCATCCCTTTTCACCCAGCCGGGCGCGCCCGGCTCGTCAAGCAGGGTCAATTCTGTCTGGCTGGGGTGGGAGGACTCGAGCTTGCGAACGTCATTTTGGTGAAGTATTTGGGTGAATCCTCATTCGGGCTCAGAATACTTTGGGAGTAGAGACTTTTCGCGTGCGAGCTGCCAGCCGTCTGAGACGCCCCATTGGCCGGATACGCTGTCGTTTGCAGCGGGCGCTTCGCCGCAGGACAAACCGGCACGCTTATGCGCCGCGATCATCGCGGCAATGCCCGCATGCGCCCGGTCTGCTCGCGGCGATCTTCCCATCGGCGCTCACCGTGCTTGCCATATCGGAAATGCGTCTGATGGGCGCCCAGGCGGCGGATTGGCCTGCAAGACCGGTCACCATCGTTGTCGGCTATGCCGCGGGTGGGAACACGGACGTGATGGCGCGCATGGCGAGCCGCACGCTTTCGGAGGAATTCAGGCAGAGCTTCGTGGTCGATAACCGCATCGGGGCGGGGGGTGCGCTGGCGGCGGCGTACGTGGCGCAGGCTGCCCCTGACGGCTACACGTTGTTCTTCGCGGCCTCTCCACAGATTGCCATAGTGCCGCGGTTGCAAAAAGTCGGTTACGATCCCATCAAGGATTTCGAGCCGGTGAGCATTTTCGGCACCGGCCCATTCATCCTTGGCATCAGCGCCGCGATCCCGGCGAGAACGCTTGCCGAATTTGTCGCCTATGCGCAGATGCGCAAGATCAACTACGGATCGAGCGGCACTGGCTCGGTTGCCCATCTCGCCGGCGCGCTCCTTGCCGCGCGTGGGCGGTTCGAAGCCGTACACATCCCGTTTCGCGGCAGCGGGCAAGTGACGGCGGCTCTGCTCGGCGGCCAGATCGACATGTTCTTCGGGAATGCATCGGATCTTGTGCCCCAGGCAGCGAGCGGCAAGGTCAGGCTCCTCGGTGTCGCGTCTCCACAGCCGATGAAGCAGCTGCCCGACGTGCCTACCATCAGCTCAACATTCGCAGACTTCTCTCTCGCGAGCTGGAACGGTTTTCTCGCGCCGGCGAAAACGCCGAGAGAGATCATCGACAAGCTTGCCCAGCATGTCATCGCCGCGGCAAAGGACCCCACCAATGTCGCGCAGCTCACAGCACTCGGTATCGAGCCGAATGGCACGACGCCGGAAGAATTTCGCGCGCAGATCGACCGTGAGCAGCCGCAGTTTGACGCCGCAATCAAGTCCGCGAATTTGCAGCTGCAATGACGGCGCGGAAAACGAAGCAAAAACCTTCTTGAGAGCCGATGCTACCAGTGTGGAGCTTATCGCGTCCGCCCTTTTTCACCTCCGCATCATGCGTTGGCCTCGGTATCTGTACATGTAGACGACGAGTGCAATCGACATGGCGACCCCATACGTGAGTGCCAAGGCCGCTACGACAGCGCCGACCTCGCCCCACGCGATGGCGTTGCAGAATACGATAGCGTCGCAAACGTCTGCCGGTGTCATCATGGTTTCTCTCGGGGCGGGCTGTTGCCGCGCTATGCGCTGGCCTTCGCCCAAAGATCAGGGCGCAACGCCTTCTTCCAGTCCGGAATGGCGGAGATCTTCTTCTCGCGCAGGAGAACCTCGGCATCGCGCTGCAAGCTAGGCACGAGGTCGGAGGGAAAGCTCGGATTGACCTCGACGCGCGCAAGCGCTTTGGCGAAGGATTCCCGCGATATGTTGTAGCCTTTCGACGTGAAGAACGAATAGATCACGTCGCTGACCTTCGCCGGATTCTCCTTGAAGTCGCGCGCTGCATCCTGCCAGGCCTTGAGATAGGCAACGGCCGTGTCGGCGCTCTTCTCGACGAAATCGGGGGTCGCCGCCATGAACACCGGGATCTTGTCCACACTCGAGAAATCCATGATGGACGTGCCGATGCCCTCCGCGACGGCGATCTCATTATACGGCTCCACGTTGACCATGGCGTCCACCGTCTTTGCGGCCATCGCGGAGACCATGTTGTTGACGTCCATGCGCACTTCCTGGAAGTCGCCCTTTCTCAGCCCGGCCCTGGGCGCAATGATGTCCGTGAAGATGTTGCCAATCGACGAACCGCTCTGATTGGCGACCTTCAACCCCTTGAGCTGCTCAACCTTGCTCAGATTGAGGTCCTTGCGCGTGACCACCTGCGCGGTTTTGCCTACCGTTTCGATCTGCGCGATGGCGACGAGCCCACCCTTGTCGTGACCGATGATGAAGGACTGCCCGGCGTAAGTGCCAAGGTCGACCTGACGCGCCACCATCTGCTGCATGGTGAGATTGCCGGAGGGCACCGCGAATTCCTCGAACTTGATGCCGTGCTTCTCCAACAGGCCGGACTTGAGCAGATAGTAGGTCGGCATGCCCCAGATGTTGGTCTGGTAGCCCTGGCGTACGGGATCCAGCGCCAACGCCCCCCGCGTCCCTGCCCCTCCCGCTGCCAGAAAGCCGGCACTTGCAGCGAGATATTTCCGTCGCGTGAGCTTCTTCATGGCGTTCTCCTCCGAGGCGATGCGCGCTTTGCCTTTGGTATCACACCCGGTCGTCATCGTCCGCCGCTCGCCGTCACGCGGCACCAGCACGTCGGAGGTCTGCCGTAGGAGGTCCTACGGGCCGAGATGGTACAGCAGCATCTTCTGATGCTCCAGAAACTCGACGCTGAGCGGGTTGCGGGGACGCGCAAGCTCAATGCGCACATCGGCCTTCAGCTTTCCGGGATGCGGGGTCATGACCAGCACCCGGTCCGCGAGGAATACCGCCTCAGCCACGTTATGCGTGACGTAGACCACCGTCTTGCGGGTCTCCCGCCAGACATCCGCCAGCAGCCGCTGCATCTCGTCTCTGGTCAGCGCATCGAGTGCCGCGAAGGGCTCGTCCATCAGCAACACCGAAGGATTGTAGGCAAGCGCCCGCGCAATGGCGACCCGCTGCTGCATTCCACCGGATAAATGGTGCGGATAGGATTGCGCGAACTTTTCGAGCTTGACGAGCGCGAGCTGCCTGCGCGCGAGCTCCTCACGCTCGGCCTTGCCAACGCCTTTCATCTCGAGACCGAAGGTGACGTTTCCCAGCGCCGTGCGCCATGGGAACAGCTGGGCGAAGTCCTGGAACACCACGCCGCGGTCGAGCCCATGGCCGGTGACGGGCCTACCGCCAATGCGGATCTCGCCGCGGGTGGGGGTGAGAAAGCCGGCGATGATATTGAGCAGGCTCGACTTGCCGCAGCCGGAAGGGCCGACAATACAGAGAAATTCCGACGTCTCGATGCCGAAGCTTACGTCCTCGACCGCGGGGACCCGGCCGGAGGGCGTGTCGTAGATGAGCGCGACGTTTGCAGCTTCGATATGTGGCATGACCTCCTCGCCCTGTTCAGGCGGTCACCTCGCCGTCTGCACCATGCCCCAGCGCACCACCGTGGCGTGCTCGATCGAGCCGAACACCAGGCGCTCGAAGACGAAACCGATCAATCCGATCATGGCGAGGGAGGCGAGCATCACGTCAGCGTTGAGGAATTCCTTGGCATCGAAAATCACCCATCCCAGGCCCCAGTCCGAGGCGGCGAGCATCTCGGCGCCCACGACCGCGATCCATGCGCGCAGGAAGGCCTGGCGAAGCCCGGCAATGATGAAGGGTGAGGCGCCGGGAATGATCACCTTCCAGAACAAGGCGTGCTCTTCCGCCCCCATTGCGCCCGCCGCGCGCAGCCACAGCGGATTGACGGCGCGCACGCCCGACCAGGCGTTCAGCAGCAAAGGAAACGACGCCGCATAGAACACGATGAGAATCGCCACCATGTTGCCGAGGCCGAACCACAGGATGAAGACCGGCACCCAAGCGAGCGAGGGTATGGGCATCAACGCGCTGGCGAGCGGAAGAAAGAAGCTTTCGACCGCCCGAATGCGGCCCATCAGGATCCCGAGCGGCAGCGCCACCGTTACCGCCAATGCGAGCCCGAACAGAACGCGATAGAGGGTATAGAACGCGTGCTCGAGCAGGGTGCCGTCGAGCAGCTCCGCTGCGAATGTGCTCGCTATCTTCGGCAGCGTCGGCAGCAGCGCCGCGGGGAAGGTCCCGCTGCGCGCAATGGCCTCGTACAGCGCGGCCGCCACCAGCAGCGTAAGGCCCGCGCGATAGGCCGAGCGCGCGCGATCCGCCGCCGCAGTCATGTCATCATTCCCCAGCGGACGACCGTGTATTGCTCGATGCGCTCGAACACGAGCTTTTCCAGCGCGAGCCCGATGGCGCCGATCACCGCCACTCCCGCCAGCATCACGTCGGTATTGAGGAACTCGCGCGCCCCGAAGATCATCCAGCCCAGACCCCAGGGCACCGCGGCGAGCATCTCCACGCCGACCAGAATGCGCCAAGCCTGCGCCAGGCCCAGGCGCAGCCCAGTGAGGATATACGGCAGCGCGCCGGGCAGGATCACATGATGAAAGAGCCGCCGGCCGTCCGCGCCCATGGCCTGCGCCGAGCGCAGCCAAATCTCCTTGACGGCTTTCACTCCGGTCCAGGTGTTGAAGATCACGGGAAAGGCGGAAACGAAGGCGACCAGCAGCACGGCCGATCTATTGCCCAGGCCGAACCAGAGCAGGAACAGCGGCGCGTACGCGATGCCTGGAATCGGCGCCCCCATGCTCACGAGCGGCAGCAGCACATCCTCCGCGCGGCGCGAATGGCCCATGGCAAACCCGATGAGGACCCCCGCGACTGCCGCGCAGATAAACCCGGCAAACAGGCGCAGGAGCGTATCGAGCACGTGATGGGGAAGAGTCCCGGACGCAGTGAGACGAACCAGAGCGGATGCCACTTCCTCCAGCGGCGGAAACAGACGCGGGGGGAAGATGCCGAGATGGGCGGCGACTTCCCACATCGCTCCAACCACGAGGAACGGGAACGCGGTGCGTCCGACCGTCCACCAACGGCTTTCGCCACGCGGCTGTGATGCCGGCGCGATTGGGACAGTTGCTGATGGCGCTGCCGCAGTCTCGGACATAGCGGCAGCATAGTATGCTGGGATCAGAACATACACGCGGTCTCGCCGCACTCGACAGGCGCAGCAGCGCTTGCGCCGCTGCGGTCTGGTTCGCGCACGGTAGCTGCATCGAGGAGTTAGAAGGGACGTGAAAGATGCTTCTTCCACCCCCCCTTGCAAGACGAGCATCTGACCCGCCCCGACAGTTCGGGCGGAGCGGGTCAGGCGTACGGGCGTTCAGTTCTGGACGGCCATGTTGCGGGCGTTAGTCTCCTTGCCGCCGACGATCTTCACCACGTGCGTCAGCAGCAGTGGATCGCCCTTCTCGTCGAATTTAAAAGGCCCGCGCACGCTTTCGAAGCTGATCCCAGCGAGCGCATCTCGGATGGCGGCGCGATCTTCCTTCCCAGCCTTCTCGACGGCCAGCAGCGCAAGCGTGATCGCGTCATAGGCTTCGGCCGCATAGGCGTCCGGCACTCGCCCATACGCTTTTTGATACTTCCCGATGAACACCTTCGCTGCTGGGATATCGGCTCCGGTAGCAACGCTGAAATGGGTGGTGAAGTAGACGCCGTCGACCGCCGATCCTCCCAGCTCAATATACTTCGGCGATGCAACCCCGTCCGAGCCGAAACGCACCAGGTCCATCCCGGTCTGGACATATTGCTTCGCGATCAGCGCACCCTCGGTATAGCGCGACCACTCAACCAACGCCTGCGCCGGGCTTGCCTTGATGCGGCCGAGCTGCGCCGTGAAGTCGATGTCCCCGCGCGTGTAGCGCTCATCTGCGACGATCTCTAACCCGTATTTCTGACCTGCCGCCTTGAAAGCTTCGAAGCCGCCGCGCCCGAAGTCGTCGTTGACATACAGGAACGCGAACTTCTTCAGGTTCGGAAATTTCTCATGGACAAAATTGGCCAAGTCAGCAACCAGCTTCGTGTCCGGTACGGGAGACCGGAATACCCACTTGTTACCTTGCGTAGTTATGCGCTGCGCGGTGCCTGACACGACGATCTGCGCCGTTTCCGACTGCCGGCTGATCTGTGAGGCAGCAAGGCTTGCCGGGCTGCTGATGCTCCCTACCGTGATCAGAGCTTCATCCCGCGAGATCAGCCGCTTGGCGACGTTGACCGCCTCCTCCGGCTTGCCGGCATCATCGCCGTAGATGACCTCGATCTTCTTGCCGCGGATTCCGCCCGCGTCGTTCTTTTCCTTCACCGCAAGCTCGACCGCCTCCTTTTCGCTCGAGCCCATCGCCGCGGCGTCGCCGGTTAGCGGACCAAATACGCCGATCTTGATGCTCTGTGCGGGGGCAGCTTGCATACCCGCAGCCATGATGAAGGCTGCGAGAGAGATGGATCCGAAACTGAGCCGTCGCATGTAAGGGACTCCCGGGTTCGAGTGGTTCAAGCGATAGAGGAGGGACTTGAAGAGCCAAGTTGCGCAGGCGCGGGCAACTCCCAATCTTCCTGACCGAGATAGCTTGCCCAGACTTGCGGATCTTGCAGCAAACGCTCGCTGGAATCAGCCAAAACAATGCTGCCGGTTTCGATCACGTATCCGCGGCTCGCAACCTGGAGGGCGAGCTCCGCGTTCTGCTCGACCAGAAGAATGGTGACTCCGTCGGCACGAAAATGCTCGATCGACTTGACGACTTCTTCGACGATTATGGGTGCCAACCCCAGCGATGGTTCGTCAAGCAGCAACAGGATGGGTTGCGCCATCATCGCGCGGCCAAAGGCCAGCATCTGTTGTTCGCCTCCGCTCAAAGAGCCAGCGAGCTGGCGCCGCCGCTCGTAGAGACGCGGAAAAGCCGCGAAGACCCTCTCGCGTGTGGCCCGTTCAGCTCTGTGAGCTCGGGGAGAGTAGGCTCCGGCGCTCAAATTCTGATGGACCGTGAGCCTCGGAAATACGCGGCGACCTTCCGGCACCTGGATGATGCCGAGCTCGACGATGTGCTCGGGCGGGAGCCCGGCGATTGGGGCGCCCAGAAATTCGATTATCCCCGTGGAGGGCCGAACCAGACCGGAAATCGTCTTCAGGAGCGTTGATTTGCCGGCTCCATTCGAGCCGATCAAGGCCACGATCTCGCCCGTTTCAATGCTGAGATCGATCTCCCGGAGAGCGTCGACCGCACCATAAGCCGCGCTGACCTTCTCAAGGCGCAGCATGCGCGACCTCCAGCCCTCCGGTACGTTCGGGCCTGGACTTTTTCGTGATCCCGCCGCCGAGATAAGCCTTGATCACTTCAGGATGCTGCCTGATGTCCGATGCAGTCCCGTCCGCCAGCCGTTGGCCGTAGTTGAGCACAGTAATGCGGTCGCAGATCGGCATGACGACATCCATGTGGTGTTCCACCAGCATAACGGTGATGCCGCTCGCCCGAATAGCCCGTATCAGGTCTACCAGGCGACGACATTCGACCCGATTGAGACCGGCCGCCGGTTCGTCGAGCAGCAGCAACGCGGGCTTGGCCACGAACGCGCGCGCGATCTCGATAAGCCGTTGCGTTCCGTGCGGAAGGGTGCCAGCGGGCACGTTTGCCGCATGTAGTAGCCCAACGAATTCGAGCGCGTCACGGGCTGCACGTGCGATCGACTGTTCTTCCGCCCGCTGTGCCGGCGTCCGCAGCAGCGCTTGCCAGAGCTCGCAGCGGGTTTGGCCATGCATGCCAACCATGACGTTCTCGAGCACGCTCATCGCGGGAAAAAGCTTCAGATTCTGGAACGTGCGGCGGATGCCCGTGCGCGCCCGACGCTCCGCCGGCCAGCGTGTGATGTCGATGTTGTCGAAGCGCACAGCGCCCGACGTCGCCGGAAGGTGTCCTGAAACGAGGTTGAGCAGGGTGGTCTTTCCCGCCCCATTCGGCCCGATAACGCCATGCACCAATCCCGATGCTATCTCCATGTCCACGGCATTGACTGCAACGAGTCCACCGAAGCGCCGCGACAGAGCTTTCAGGGCGAGGAGTGCCGACATCAGATCACCGGCTTTGCCGCCTGCGCGGACGCTGTTCGACGCAACCGGGTTCCGACATGCGCGACGAAATCGGCGATGAGCCCCGCCAGACCTCGATTGCCCGTACCCATGAGCACGATGACCAGTAGACCGAACAGGATCAGCCTCAGTTCGCCCGAAGAGCGCAGCAACTCCGGCGCCAGCACGACTATGACAGCGCCAAGCGCGGCGCCCGGCAGGCTGCCGAGTCCGCCTATCACGACCATTATGAGGATATCGATCGATTTGAGGAAAGTGAAATCGTTCGGATTGAGGTAGCGCGAGTGGTAGGCATAAAGCCCGCCCGCAACCCCCGCGGTAAACGCGGCTACCAGAAAGCATTTGCTCTTGTACACGTTGACGGAGATGCCGCTGGCACGCGCTGCTTCCTCGTCCTGCGAAATTGCCACCAGTCCCCGCCCGAAGCGCGAATGAGCGATACGGTTCAGCGCGAAATAGACGAACCCGGCCACCGTGACGCACACGTAGTAGAATGCCGCCTCAGCGCCGAAATTCATTCCCAATAGAGAGGGCGCAGGAATGTCCATCATGCCGATGCTACCCCCGGTGAGCCAATCCTCGTTCAGCATCACTACATGCACGATGATCCCGAACCCGAGGGTTGCCACTGCCAAACTCGAGCCCTTCAACCGCACGATCGGTATGAGAAGCAGGCTGGCTACCGCCGCGGAGACGCCCCCGACCAGGACAGCCGCAATGAAAGGCAAATTCCACGAGACCGCGAGGCCGCCCGCAGTGTAAGCGCCAATCCCGTAAAACGCCCCCTGACCCAGGGAGAGAACGCCGGCCTTTCCAACAAGCAATTGCAAGCCCATCGCAAGGACGGCGCCTATGAGCGCTAGACTGAAGACGTGCAGCCAGTAGGAATTGTATTGGACCAGAGGAATGGCGCAGACGAGGGCGAGCACGATGAGGCGGGGCGACATGCCTGCAGACATGTCAAACCTGCCGCCCCGGCCTGATGAACAGACCCATGGGCGCAAATAGGAGTATCAGGATCAACACGATCATCCCGATCGCGTCCTTGTAAGAGGTCGAGATCAGCGCTCCCGAGAACGTTTCGATGAGTCCGAACAAGAGTCCCCCGATCATTGCGCCCGGAACGCTTCCCAATCCGCCCAGCGTGGCCGCGACAAATGCCTTGATGCCGGTGGTGAACCCCATATTGAACGAGGCGAAGAACAATGAGCCTAGCAGTACTCCGGCAGCGCCGGCCATCATCCCGGAGACCGCAAAGGTGAGCGTTGTCGCGCGCTCCACGCTGATGCCCATGAGGCGTGCGGCGTTGGGGTCCTGCGCCGCAGCCTGCATCGCGATTCCGAGCCGGGTAAAGTGGAAGAACAGCATGAGCGCTCCCATCATCAGCGCGCTCAGAATGACGATCCAAATGAGCTGCGGCGACACAACGAAGCCCGCAAAAACCAGACCTTTTGATGCGAATAAGGCAGGATATCGCAAGGGCTCGGACCCCCACGTCAGCCGCGCAACGTTTTGCAGGACCAGCGAAACTCCCAGCGTCGCGATGATGATATTGATCAATGCGACGCGACGTGCGCCCAGCTGTCTGTAAATCAACACCTCGACAAGCACCGAGATAATTCCGCCGCCGAGGATCCCAAACGTCAGCACGAGAACAAAAGGCATTTCCGCAAGCCAGTAGGCGCTAAGCCCCATCATCGATCCGATCATCATCATCTCGCCTTGCGCGAAATGCAGGATTTCGGTGGCGCGGATAATCATCGTAATGCCCAGCGCGATAAGGCTGTAGATGCAGCCGATCGCCAGGCCGCCAAGCAAGGTGTGTACGAGCTGATCGGTTGTCACTGCGGTTCGCCTGTGTCCTTTCCGCGCACGCGGGATGGTTAGGCTAGTCGAGCCGGTCGGATGCCAGCAAGGCTCGAGTTTGCGAGCTGGCCGAGTGCAGGTTGAACAGCTTTAGGCATGATCCGCCGCCCGCAGATCTGCTATCCCAGGGTCCCATACGTAGGCTTCATGCTTTCCATCTCGCAATCGGCACCACGGCACTTCCTGCATAATCTCGTCAATTATCTCGTCCCCGGAGCTGCAGCGGCGCGGACGCTACCGGACCTCCTACGAAGGCAAGACACTGCGCGAAAACATGCTCGCATGATACGGTCCCAGCAGGCGGGAACGTGTATGGAAGCGTGAACGCACACCGTAGCCTGGTCTCCAACCACGCGATTTCTTTCTTTGAGGCACGCGGATCCCTCACGGACTGTGTCGGGTTGACCCAGTGCTCCGGCAGTGGATAACTAGCCGCGAGCTGTCGGTGCGTTCGGATGCACGGTTCAACACAGGGGAACTGCTAATGAAAATCGAGGTGGTGAAATCCGCGGCGCCTCGTCCGCTGGCGAATTACTCCGAAGCAATGGTGGCTGGGCCATTGATCTTTGCTGCCGGCCAACTCGCGAGCGACTTCAAGACCGGAGTCCCGGCCGAGGCACGCCGGCAGCCGAGCTTCCCTTTCTATGGTTCGGAAGTGAAGCTACAGACCCGGTTCGTGCTGGAAAACCTGAAGAAGACGTTCGCAGCGGCGGGAAGCTCGCTCGATCACGTCTTCAAGGCGCAGGTGTTCCTCACCGATCTCAACGACTTCCATGCGTTCGACGAGGTGTGGAAGGAGTACTTCCCCGTGCCACCCGCGCGCACGACGGTCGGGACTACTGGCCTTCTGGTAAAGGATACGTTGGTCGAGATCGATCTCATCGGCCTTGTACCGGACAGAGGGATCGAGAAAGAGGTCATCAAATCGGGGGCACCTCGCCCTCTCGCGCATTACAACGAGGGCTTCAGGGTCGGCGACTTCGTTTTTGCCGCAGGGCAAATCGCCAGTGACTACAAGACCGGCGTTCCCACTGGTGCGATGCGGGCCCCCAATTTTCCCTATTATAACTCCGACATAAAGCTGCAGACGCGTTACGTTCTGGAAAACCTGAAGAAGACGTTCGAGGCGGCCGGGAGCTCGCTCGACCACGTGTTCAAGGCACAGGTATTCCTGACCGATCTCGGCAACTTCTATGCCTTCGACGAGGTGTGGAAAGAATATTTCAAAACGCCGCCGGCGCGCACGACCGTCGGCACGACGGGTCTGCTGGTCAAGGACACGCTGGTGGAGATCGACCTGATCGGCTACATCCCCGGCAGGGAGACTGGATGCAAGGCGGTGAAGTCGGATGCCCCCCAGCCGCTCGCCAACTACACGGAGGCGTTCGTCGCGGGCGGGCTCGTATTAGCCGCGGGTCAGCTAGCCAGCGATTTCAAGACCGGTGTTCCTGCGCACGCACGCCGCCATCCGAATTTTCCCTATTATGCCTCGGATATAAAGCTGCAGACCCGCTTCATCCTGGACAACCTCAAAAAGACATTCGCGGCGGCCGGCAGCTCGCTTGACCGGGTGGTCAAGGCGCAGGTGTTCCTCACCGACCTCGACAACTTCTATGCTTTCGACGAGGTGTGGAAGGAGTATTTCAAAATCCCGCCACCGCGAACTACGATCGGAACGACGGGGTTGCTGGTGAAGGACACGCTGGTTGAAATCGATTTGGTCGGTGTCGCGGAGGCCTAAAAAGGGCGCCACACGCCAGAGGGGTGACTCGTCGAGCCGGTCTCTCCCGGCTTCGAACCAAGTCTCGGATCCGCAATTTGGAAATTGGAATTTAGCCGCCACAGATCGGCTGACAGCCTGGCTGCGCTGAGCGGACTCGAACTCGCAAACGTTACTTTGGAAAACGGTTCCGTCTGGCCGGCGGCTCCTGTGACCCGAGCCGTCTCACCGTTTCGCCGGCGTAGATGACATGCGCGCGAACGCTGGCGCCCTAAGCGCCTCACCAGAGCGTGCGCAGATGGTTGCGTCCCGACAGGGATGACGGGAATCGAATGTTAAGTGATGCACATCACAGCCGCCGCCCACGAGTCCACATAATGTCGTGATCTTCGAAAGCTCTGGCCAGTTAGTAAAATCGGGAATGAAGATGAATAAGACCATCAAATCCGTTACCGGGCCTGTCGCCGCTGCCGCCACGCTCGTTGGCGTCTGCGTGCTTCTCTCTGAACCGACGCTTGCACGAGCCGAGCAGCTAACGACGGTTACAAAACCCTACAAGGAAGTCATCATTCGCGGATATGCACGATGGAACAGCAATTGTGACGCGATAGAGCCTCCTCAGATTTCTCTTGATGTTCCGCCGCAAAACGGCTTCGTTTGCGCGCGGCCTACTAAAGGGACTGTGCGAATCGTTCGAGAAGGGAAGGCTGGCCACTGTGTGGGTCAGAAAGTACTTGGTATCGAGCTGGTCTATCTGCCGCGATCGAAATTTACCGGGGTCGACAGAATTCGATATACGGTGAAGTTCAAAGACGTCACCCATGCCGTTGACGCCGAAATTGGCGTTACGTCAGATAAAGTGACGACCGAGAGCGGTGCGATTGCTCCATTGGCGGAAGGACCCCAATCGCAAGGACCTGTCCCGGAATGCGCCCCGCTTGTTTCTTAGCCGGCGGTCTCGCCGCACCGGCACGCATCAACGCTTCGAACGCCCGACGACATCGAGGACAACACGATTGGCTCACCCGAGCCGGGGTACACCGCCGCCGTCTATGGTCGCGCCGGAAGCAGACGGTTTGCTCGCGGTGGCGGGAATGTGCAAGAGGTCGCGCGCGAGATGGCAAGATGAACCAGCCACGCCGACGCGCCTCTTGTGTCAATGCATTGCCGCAATCGACCACCGCGTGGATGTCGGCGTACTCGATCATCGGGAGATCGTGCATGCTGTCTCCGATGCCAAAGAGAGGGCGATTGCCGGCAGCGATGAACGTCCTGATGCAGTCGACTTTGCCTTCCCCGATCGAATACGGCGCATCAAGCTCCATCGACGTGACCAATCATCCGTCTTGTTGCGCAGAGCAATCAATTTCCCGGGAAGACCGAAGCGCTTCATGGCTGTTCGCACGACGATTTCCGGCGAAGCGCTCACAATCCAAACTTGAACAGCGTTCGCCTCTGAAAAATCGATGAGCCTGCGCAGCGCCGGTCGCACGCCAAGTCCACGCGCGAGCTGAAGTAAGCGATGCATTGCAGAGGATCGAGCGCCCGAATGTACGAACCAACACAACGGTGCAGCCCTTCCATTGTGCGCTCCGCGGCTTTGCGCAGCCATGTTTTCAGTAGATGGAACAGCAACTCTATAGGGTTAAGGTCCGGAGAATACGGTGGCAAGTAGCGGAGGCTTGCACCAACAGCCTGGATCGCCTCTTCCACACCAGCGACCTTGTGGAACCGCTTGTGAAGCGCCGAAACGATTTCATTCAGCGTGAGGTCGGATTCCTCGCTGATGAGGGCGAGAATCTGCCGCGAGTGCTTCTCCAATGGCGAAGTACTCCCTCCACTTGCGCATGGGTTCGAAAGTCCCGTTTTCACGAAAGCGCTGCACCCACCGGATCGCAGAGCGGGCAGTTTCTGTTGTGCCGCGAGGGCGATGATCTGATCGCGCCGCGTATCGAAAAATGGATCGCCCGCTACGAGCACCGCCACGACGCGCTGCCGGGCCAGAGTCGCGAAGGCAGCATCGAGCTCAGCGTCGGTACTGGCATCAAGGAAAACGATCGGCCGACAGACCGTGCGCGCTGCTTCCGCAAGTTCCTGCGCCTGCTGGGCGACCGCCGTGTACTTCGGGTTGAGCAGGACGCCGACAAATGGGTTCAATGGCCTGTTTGCACATCAGCAATCTGTCGCCCGCGCATGTCTCTTGAGGGTCATTCGCGTCGGACGGATAGGCCCGAAGTGCTCCTGGCACGTCCGCTGTACCTCCGATAGCTCCCGAATTTGTGCATTGCAGCGGTTCGACAAAGAGTGCCAAAACCGGACTCATGCATCCTCGCGGCCAACGGTCGCAGCGCTCAGCGTGAGGCGTCGCGCGCGCAGCGTCTCAAATCGATCTTCAATTGCTTGAGCTCGGCGATGTTCTGATCGATGCGCTTCTCCCATTTCTTGCGCAGCGGTTCCCAGACCTTCGGCGGTAACGGATGGATATTCGGCAGCATGGCCAGTTGCTCGGCGATTTCCTCGAGGCTGAAGCCCACGCGTTGCGCGAGCGTGATGTAGGTGATCCGGTGAATGGTCGCTTCGCTGTAGCGGCGGTGGCCCCCGCTCGTCTCGCGTTCGGACGTGATCAGGCCAAGCTTCTCATAGTAACGCAGCGTCGCTGCCGGCACGGAGCTGCGCTTGGACATGTCGCGGATGTTGATCAGCTCATTGGCTGCCATCAAATAGGCGTTGCAGTCCATGATCTTCCCAACCAATCGCGAGCGAACCATGCAGTCTGGTAGATGCAGTCTGGTAGATGTAATACCCGATGGACTGCGTCACCACCATACTGGCGGTAAAATCGTCAGTAGCACGAAGGTGTGCCGGCGCAAAATCTTCCCCTTGCATTTGTGAAGTTGAAGCTTACTTCAGCTTTAATATAGCTGCAAGTCAGGAGGGCGCTCGTGCCGTACCGCCATTGCTTGCTCGCGTCGTTGCGTGCGGGTCTTTCGGCCATTGCCATGGTGGTCATGGCCACCGCCATGACCGCTTGCAGCAACAGCCAGGCGGAAGCCCCGCCGTCTCCGCCACCCGAGGTCGATGTCGCCCAGGTCGTGACCAAATCGGTGCGCCAGTGGGACGAATTCACCGGGCGAATCGCGGCCATTGGCGCGGTCGACATACGCCCGCGCGTCAGCGGCTATATCGACCGCATCGCCTTCAAGGAGGGCGACATGGTCAAGGCGGGCGACCTTCTGTTCGTGATCGATCCGCGTCCCTACCGCGCAACCTATGACAGCGCGGTGGCCCAGCTCGAACGCGCCCGCGCATCGGCGAAGCTCGCGGAGTCGCAGTACAAGCGCGCGGAAACGCTGGTCAAAACCAGCGTGGTCTCGGTCGACACGTACGACACGCGCAACGCTGCGCTGGGACAGACCAGCGCCGACATGCATGCGGCCGAAGCGGCGCTGGCCACCGCGAAGCTCAATCTCGACTTCACCGAGGTGCGTTCGCCGATTGCGGGCAGAGTCAGCCGCGCGCTACTGACGCTCGGCAACCTTGTCCAGGCCGACCAGACCGTGCTCACCAGCGTCGTCTCGCAGGACCCGGTCTATGTCTACTTCCAGCCAGACGAGCAGTCCTTCCTGCGGTACCGCGAGCTCGCCCGCAAGGGCGAACGCGCCAACTCGGAAAACGCGGTGCGGGTGGGCCTCGCCAGCGAAACCGGCTTTCCGCATTCGGGCACGGTGAACTTCGTTAACAACCAGGTCGATGCAGCGACCGGCACGATCAACGTGCGCGCGACGGTACCGAACCCTGACGGCGTGTTCGTGCCCGGCCTCTATGCGCGCGTGCAGCTCGAAGGGCGTGCCGAATACATGGCCATGCTGATCGACGACAAGGCCATCATGACGGATCAGGATCGCAAATACGTCTATGTCCTTGGACCGGAAGACATGGCCAAGCGCAAGGACATCGTGCTTGGCAGCGTCCATGACGGCTTGCGGCTGGTGCAGTCCGGCCTCGATGCGAACGACAAGGTCATTGTCGCCGGTCTCCAGAAGATCCTCGCACCGGACACCAAGGTCAAACCCAACTTGGCTGCGATGAGCGCCCGCCCCCAGTCGTAACCCTTAAGGAGCTGTATCCTTGGACTTCTCCAGGTTCTTCATCGATCGCCCGATCTTCGCGGCGGTGCTGTCGATCGTGATCTTCGTCGCTGGTGCGATCGCGATCCCGCTATTACCGATCAGCGAATATCCCGACGTCGTTCCGCCCACCGTCGTCGTGCAGGCGACCTATCCGGGCGCCAACCCCAAGGTCATCGCCGAGACCGTGTCGTCGCCGCTGGAGGAGCAGATCAACGGCGTCGAGAACATGATGTACATGAAGTCGGTAGCCGGCTCCGACGGCGTGCTGCAGATGACGATCACCTTCGCCCCCGGCACCGATCCGAACAAGGCGCAGGTGGACGTGCAGAACCGCGTTTCCCAGGCGCTGTCGCGCCTGCCGTCGGAAGTGGTCAGCCTCGGAGTGACCACGCAGAAGCAATCGCCGGCCTTCCTCACGTTGATCACGCTGATCTCGGACGGCAAGTATGATCCGCTCTACCTGCGCAACTACGCCAATATCCGGGTCAAGGACCAGCTCGCGCGCATTCCCGGCGTCGGCCAGATACGGCTGTTCGGTGGCGGCGACTATGCGATGCGCATCTGGCTCGATCCGGACAAGGTCGCTTCGCGCGGCATGACCGCGGGCGACGTGGTGCGCGCCATCCAGGAACAGAACGTCCAGGTCTCGGCCGGCCAGCTCGGCGCCGAACCGGTCAAGGGAGGCAGCGATTTCCTGATTGCAATCAATGCGCAGGGCCGCCTGCGCACGGCCCAGGAGTTCGGCGATATCGTGCTGAAAACCGGTTCAAACGGCGAGGTCGTGCGGCTTTCCGACGTCGCGCGCATCGAGCTTGGCGCCAGCGACTACACCCTGCGTGGCCAGCTCGACCACTACAACACATCCATCATCGGCGTGTTCCAAACGCCCGGTGCCAACGCGCTAGCGACCCGGGACGCGGTGATCGCGAAGATGGACGAGCTCGCCAAGCAGTTCCCGCCCGGCGTGAGCTACCGATCGGATTATGATGCCACGATCTTCGTGCGAGAATCGATCGCGGCCGTCATTCACACGCTGTTCGAGGCGATCGCCCTGGTCGTGCTGGTGGTGATCCTGTTCCTGCAAACCTGGCGCGCCTCGATCATTCCATTGATCGCCGTGCCGGTGTCGGTCGTCGGCACCTTCGCCGTGCTCTATCTGCTCGGCTTTTCCATTAACAC
>Ga0209331_1000221_pt1 | contig 20840 bp, 17 predicted proteins | sample JacPinW_OM3H0_M3_FD_187971 | JGI IMG/M metagenome (GOLD analysis project Ga0209331, IMG submission 187971) | Forest soil microbial communities from Algoma, Ontario, Canada - Jack Pine, Ontario site 1_JW_OM3H0_M3 (SPAdes) (version 2) | ecosystem: Environmental > Terrestrial > Soil > Boreal...
ACCCATTCGAGCCAACACGGGCGTCGTGCACCGGACGCGCCGTGCTTGAACGGCGCACAATCCACGTGCTCGATGCGGCAACCGATCCCGAATACGACATGCCGGACTACCAGCGCGTCGCAAATAACCGAACCATGCTGGGGGTGCCGCTGCTGCGCGCCGACATAGTCATCGGCGTGATTGTCATGGTTCGCACCATCGTACAGCCGTTCACGAATAAGCAGATCGAGCTGGTGACCACCTTCGCCGATCAAGCTGTCATTGCCATTGAAAATACGCGGCTGCTGAACGAATTGCGCCAGCGCACGAACGATTTGAGCGAGTCCCTCCAGCAGCAAACCGCCACCGCAGACGTGCTCAAGGTGATCAGCCGCTCGACTTTCAATCTGCAGTCGGTGCTGGACACGCTCGTTGAATCGGCCATGCGATTGTGCCGCGCGGATAACGTCGTGATTTTCTTGCAGGAAGGCGACAGATACCGCCTGACGGCGAATTTTGGGTACTCGCGTGAATATGAAAATTTCATGCGGCGGCATCCGATCTCGGCCGGCAGGGGCACAATCGCGGGCCGTACCGTGCTCGAGTGCAGGCCCGTTCATGTCGCCGACATCCAAGCTGATCCCGATTACACAATGCGGGAAGCACAAAGACTTGGTGGTTTCCGAACGATGCTGGGTGTGCCCCTCCTGCGGAATGGAATGCCGGTCGGTGTGATGACGCTTTTGCGAAACAGCGTCCATCCATTTTCGGAAAAGGAGGTTGATCTGGCCACTAGCTTCGCCGATCAAGCAGTTATCGCTATTGAGAATACGCGCTTGCTCAATGAATTGCGCGAATCGCTCCAGCAGCAGACCGCTACCGCTGACGTGCTCAAGGTCATCAGCCGGTCGACTTTCGATCTGCAGACCGTTCTTGATACGCTGGTGGAGTCCGCGGTCCGGCTGTGCGAAGCCGATATGGCCGTCTTGGCGCGACCCAAAGGTGGCCATTATCACTTCGAAGCGACGTTTGGATTTTCGCCAGAATACAAGGAGTTCGTGGCAAGCCATCCGGCCGCGATCGACAAGGGGACGGGGACCGGCCGAACCCTCGTCGAGGGCACCATCACGCACATTCCGGATGTCCTGACCGACACGGAATACACGTACACCGAAGGCCAGAAGATCGGGGGTTACCGTACCCTTCTTGCCGTTCCGATGCTCCGGGAAGGAATGCCCATCGGCGTTCTCAGCTTGCAGCGCAAGGCTGTACGGCCGTTCACCGAGAAGCAGGTCGCGCTGGTGACGACGTTTGCAGATCAAGCGGTGATTGCCATCGAGAACGTCCGATTGTTCGACGAGATTCAGGACAAGAGCCGGCAGCTTGCCGAGGCGAGCCAGCACAAGTCGCAGTTTCTCGCCAGTATGAGCCACGAGCTGCGCACCCCGCTCAACGCCATCATCGGCGTGACCGAGATGCTGCGCGAGGACGCGGAGGCAGCAAAGCAGGACCTCGAACCGCTCGACCGCGTGCTCGGCGCCGGACGCCACCTGCTCGCCTTGATCAACGACATTCTCGACCTCTCCAAGATCGAGGCCGGGCGGATGGAACTGCATCTCGATTCCTTCGCTCTCGCGCCCCTGATCAACGATGTCGTCAAGACCATCGAGCCTCTGGCAGCCAAAAACGGCAATCAGGTCGCGGTCCATTGCGACGGCGAGATTGGGACGATGCATGCCGACCAAATGCGGCTGCGCCAAGCGCTGCTCAACCTCATGAGCAACGCCAACAAGTTTACCGAGCGGGGGTCCATTACGATCAATGCCCGTCATGGACAGGAGAACGGCGGCGATTGGATTACGCTGGCGGTCGCAGATACCGGCATCGGCATGACGCCGGAACAAATGGGCAAGCTGTTTCAGGAATTCTCGCAGGCATCCTCATCGACGGCGAGCAAATACGGTGGGACCGGCCTTGGCCTCGTTATAAGCCGACGCTTCTGTCAGATGATGGGCGGTGACATCACTGTCGAGAGCGAGCCCGGTCGTGGTTCGACCTTTACAATACGAGTGCCGCGGATTGTGGAGGTTGGGAAGGCCCTTCAATAGGCAAGCTGTTTGCTGCGGTGCACTTGGTCCGCTCATGGCACTAAGCGGCTGCAACCCTCGATGCATCCGAGAGTTGAATTTGCGTCTGCTTACGAAGCAATCCGGAACTCCCCTGCTATGTGCTAAACAGATAAAGCACTGTATTCCGTCATCCTGGGCGTGGATAGGAACCTTGAAGGTTTGTTTTGAGTCGCTGTCCTGGCCCTTTATCCTCCCAGTTCGTAATTATCCCGCTTTGATATCGAGCGAACGGTCAGGCGTTTCATCACTGTAGCGCGGCATATCTGATGTAATCACTGAAGTCCAGGTTTCTTGAATTACACTCTTCTGTAATCGCTACTCGCTATTCGCTACTCGCTACTCGCCGCCCGTGACGGGGCAAAATGCAGGGAAAAACTTGCCCCACCCGTCGGCCGGTTCTCCACTTTGACAAGGGCCGCATGCGCCTCGGCGATGCGCGCAACAATTGAAAGACCGAGACCAGCGCCGCCGGCTCGCTGCCGGTCGCGCCGCCAGAAGCGCCGGAATATGAATTCGCGCTCACTGTCCTTGATGCCGGGACCTTCATCCAGCACACGCACGGTGCCGTTCTCCTCGACGACGATCTCGACGGTCGTATGCGGGGGAGAATGGTTGATTGCGTTCTCAACAAGGTTGCGAATTGCGCGCGCGAGCATTTCCGCATTCCCGTTGATCCATACGGGCTTTTCGGTTCCGCTCAGCGCGATGCTCTTGCCCTGCGCGAGCGCCAATGGCGCCGCGAACTCCGCGAGCTCCGCACATATCGCGCGCAGGTCGGCTTTTTCCGCCGGATCGATGGAGAAGCTCTCCAGCTCCGCGATGTCGAGGAGCTGGCTCACAACCCGCGCCATGCCGTCGATATCCTTGTGCAACGCCTTGGCGGCCGTTCGGTCCATGATCGTATCGATGCGGGTGCGCAAGATCGTAAGCGGGGTGCGCAGTTCATGCGCGGCATCCGCCGTAAATTCCCGTTGCACTTGAAATCCCGCCGCCAGGCGATCGAGTGCCTGATTGACGGCTGCAACGAGCGGGAGAATCTCGCTCGGAATGTCCTGCGGCGATAGCCGTACGTCCGTTCGTTTCGGGTTGATCTCCCGTGCCTTCTCTGAAGCGCTCAGCAATGGGCGTAGGGCACGGCGGAAGATGATAATGTCGATCGCCAAAAGCACTAACAATATCGGCAGGATGATCCATCCCACGCGCTTGAAAAAATCAGCGACAATGTCGTCGATGATGACGTCACGATGGGCGAGATCTTCCCCGACCTCGATCCATACGGTTTGATCACCCACGCGTTTGGGAGTGCTGACGCCGGAGATCGATGCCGTGCCCTGCCGCGCGTGCAGAAAGGCGACTTCGGGCAACCGCAGATCCCGGGGAAAGACCGCGCCCTGCTCTTTGAGCGAGGAGAACAACACCCGGCCGCTGCTGTCGAGGACTGCGTACGCATATCGCCCATAGGCCTGGGAGTAGAGGTCCTGCAGCGCGGGCGGCAAGTCCAGCTTCCAATTCCCGTCCGGGCCGAGCATGAGATAGTGCCCCACCAGGTCGGCCTGATCGCGCATGGCCTGCTCGTGCAGGTCGTTCGCCGCCGATTTCAGAAACCAGTACAATACCAGCGGCATGAAGATGGCGGTGATCACGATCGCGATCACATGCAGAAAAATGATCCGCGAAAAAATGGACTTGAAGGAAATCACGCGGCCTTGTCTTCCGCCAGGAGATAGCCAACCCCGCGAATGGTATGGATTTGAACCTTGGCCCCGCGCTCGGAGAGTTGCTTGCGCAGGCGGTGCACGTACACTTCGACCGCGTTGGAGCCGACCTCTCCGGAAAGGCCGAAGATGTGGTCTTCGACCAGCTTTTTCGGCACCACGCGATCCTTCCGACGCATCAAAAGCTCCAGCACTGCCACCTCACGGGCAGACAGGATCTGGGGCTTGTCGTCAATGAATGCCTGTCGGCTTTCAGTGTCGAACAGGAGATTGGCAACGGCGAGCGAGCGTCCGAGCAGTTGGCCGGGACGGCGCAGCAGCGCCTCCAACCGCGCGACCAGCTCTTCCAGTGCGAACGGCTTGACAAGATAATCGTCGGCGCCGCTGCGCAGGCCGGTGACACGATCCTGCAACCCGCCGCGCGCGGTGAGCACGAGCACGGGCAGCGGGTCACTGCGCTGCCTGATCTCGCGCAAGATGGCGAGACCGTCTCCGTCCGGCAAACCGAGATCCAGAATGAGAGCCGCGTAGCGGGTGGTGCTCAGCCCGGCGCGCGCATCGGCAGCCGTGGTGAAGAGGTCGGTATCGTAGCGCTCGGCCTTGAGGCCTTGGGTGAGGAGCTGCGCAAGCTCCAGGTTGTCCTCGACCACTGCTAATCGCATTTCCGATTATCCAATACGGCCCTCGCGTCCAATGTCTCAAGGCAGTTGCGTCTCGCGCTCCAGCGAGCTTTCCTCCGCCGCGGCGGGCAGAACGGAAGCTGCCGCCTTCTCGCTGCGGATGGCGGGTTTGCGCGGCAGCCGTACCGTGAACGTGGACCCCTGGCCCTCCTTGCTGTCTACTGCGATCTCTCCTGCGTGCACCTCCACAACCATTTTGACCAGATAAAGGCCCACTCCCGTGCCCACGATGCCCGACACGTTGCTGCCCCGGTAGTAGCGTTCGAACAACTGATCGAGGTCTCTGGCTGGGATTCCAATTCCCCGGTCCTTGCAACTGACCATGATCTGCCCGTTATCCAGGCGCGCGGCGAGCTCGACCAACTCGCCGCCCGCGGAATACTTGATCGCGTTCGACAAAAGATTGCTGAACATCTGGAACAGCAATTTTGCATCGCCCACCATCTGCAGCGGTCCGGTTCCGAACTCCTCCGCGATGCGCGATCCCGGCGCGATCTCGCGGTGCAGCTGACAGACCTCGTGCAACAGCGCGGCCAAGTCGATCTCCTCCGGATGAAAGTAGAGTCCGGCCCCGGTGTCGATCAGACGGGACGAGTTGATGAGATTTTCGATCAGCTGCGTCATTCGCAGGACGGCGGCGCGAATCTTGCCGGCGCGTTCGCTGATTTCATCGGCATGCAACCGGTCCTTCATTCTGATCATGCGCTGAGCATGGCCGTCGATAATGCTCAAGGGCGTGCGGAACTCGTGTGAGGCCATCGACACAAAATTGCGCTGGAGCAGCGCAAGCCGCTGCTCCTGCGCAAGTTTCTCCTGGAGTACGGCGGCTTGTTGGATGAGCTGGCGCTGGCTGCGCATCAGCTCAATGGCGTTATTGCGGAACACAACCGCTGCGCGCGCCATCTCGCCGATTTCATCACGGCGCTTTGTTCCGCGAATTTCGATGGCGGTGTCGTTGTCGGCAAGGCGATGCATGCAGTCGGCAAGGTGGAGGAGAGGGCCTGAAATGGAACGGCTGATATAAAAGAGCGCGGCCGCGACCATCGCGCCTGCCAATCCTATCGCCACAGCAATGAGCCAGGACGCCTGTTTGTAGACGGCTGCGACGCGTGCGCTTGCCGCGTGCGCCTGCGCAACCGTATGGTCGGTAAGCTCTCCCAGCGCGTCGCTTGCGGCGTTGTAGGCGGAACGCGAGCTCGTCAGATACATGGCAGTCGCGTCCTGCTTGCGATTGCCGCGCGAGAGGCTGGCGATCTGATTGACGATTTTGCGGTACTCGTACCACCGTTCCTTGAAGCGCGCATAGAGAGCGCTTTCCGCCGCATCATGGCGAATCTGCTCGTAGTTTCGCTCTGCCTGCGCGATCGAGCGATCGAGCTGCTCCATCTCCTTCTCCGTGGCGGCGATCTCCGCCGTAGCGGAGGCGAGCAGGTTGCTGCCTTCAACGGCGCGGAAATCGGATGTGAAATTGTTCAGATCGCCCAGCACGCGCGTGTTCGGAAGCCAAAGCTCGGCAATGTTTTCCGAAACCAGGTTGAAATTGCTCAGGCGCGAGATGCTGAACAGACCCAGCACAATCACGAGCAGCAGGAAAAAGAAGAAGACGATGCCGAGATGAAATCTGATCGAGCGCGGCTGCCTCATGGCTGATCGAAGGCTCACGGAACCGTGTTGACGCAATATTGCGTGATTTTAGCGCGGCCAGATCGTGGAATGAAGGCTGGCATTGGCCTACCGGCGATACTTTTCACGCGGTATGAGGTGGGTGGCGGCGGGGCGCTCGGCTGGCCAATTCAAGTGGGGCGCGTTACGGAATCTTCATGATCCCCATTCTTGACAACAAGGATGCTTCAGCGCCGTCGGTCTTCCGGCCTGCGGCGCTGTTGCGCGAAGCGCGGCGGCAAAAGGGTCTTGCGGCGGCCGATATACCAGCGATCTGCATCCTCGACCCCGATGGCGACATCGTCCGCCACATCAGGCGAACCGGCGAGGCGCAACCTTTCAAGGCCTGGCCCTGCTATCACACGAGGCTGGATACGTTCACCCTCGCGGGTCAAACCGCCGGTATCGTCGGCTGCGCTGTGGGTGCGCCCTTCGCCGTCCTGGTGGCGGAAGAATTGTTCGCCTGCGGCTGCCGATTGCTGCTCAGTCTCACCTCCGCCGGCCAGATCGCGCCGGCCGGCCTCCCTCCATATTTCGTCCTCATTGAGCGTGCTCTGCGCGACGAAGGAACGAGCTATCACTACGCCCCTCCTTCGGAGTATGCCGAAGCGGACCCCGCGCTCGCGGCAGCGGCTCTCGCCGCGATCGAGAGAGAAGGCCTGCATGCGATCGCAGGCGCCAGTTGGACAACCGACGCGCCTTTCCGAGAAACGCTGGCGGCGATCGAAGCAGCCAAATCGAAGGGCGTGCTTGCGGTCGAAATGGAGGCGGCTGCGCTTTATGCTTTTGCCAAAGCCGCGGGCGTTCGTATTCTTTGCTTCGCCCATGTCACCAATACCATGGGACAGACGGGAGGCGATTTTGAAAAGGGCGAAGCCGACGGCACCGCCGATGCGCTGCGCATCCTTGCAGCCATCGTGCGCTCAGGCGTAGCAGGGTCCGCAAACGCGCCTGCGCAGACGTCGATCTGAGACACGCTCGCGCGCAGCGCAGTCAAGCTTGCGCAGACTGCGTACACTTGTCTGCTCCTGCCACGTGCAGCCGCTTGTTCAACGATAGCCGTAGCCCCAAGCAGGACCGATGCCGGGACAGCCAATCCAACCGAGCGCGTTCTGGCTAGAAGATCCACAGCGCCTGCGGCGGAAACTCCACGTGATATCGCTCGTGCTTGAGCAGCGCACTGGTATAGGCCCGCACGCTCAGCTCGCCCTTGGTGAAAAGCAGCTCCCATCGCTCGCCGATATACATTTGTGTCTTGAGCGTCATGAGAATGCGGTTGGGCCCGGGTCCGCCGCCGAGCACCACCTTTTCCAGACGAATGATGCCGGTCCCCTTGCTTCCTGCCGGCGCGCTCGTGCGTGCGATGCCTTGCAGCCGGTCGCCCATCACTTCGATGACCGCTTTGTTATCCGGGTTCTCGACCAGCGTGCCTTCGAGCCGGTTGTTGTTGCCCATGAATTCCGCCGCGAACAGCGTCGCCGGCTCGCGGTAAAGATCGATCGGCGTTCCCTGCTGCTCGATGAGTCCGCCATTAAGGAGCGTGATGTGGTCGGCGATCGCCATGGCCTCGATCTGATCGTGGGTCACAAGCAGGGCGGATAGCTTGAGCGAGACGATGAGCGCGCGCAGCCAGGCGCGCGCCTCCTCGCGCAGCTTGGCATCAAGATTGGACAACGGTTCATCGAGCAGGATGACGGCCGGCTCGTAGATGAGCGCCCGCGCAAGCGCCACCCGTTGCTGCTGTCCGCCGGAAAGCTGGTGCGGATAACGGTCGGAGAGATGGGCAAGCCCGATCTGTCCGAGCGTCCGTTCAACCCGACTCTTGATGTCGGGGGCGGAGACGCGGCGCAGCTTGAGGCCATAAGCCACGTTCTCGAACACGGTGCGGTGCGGCCAAAGCGCATAGGACTGGAATACGAGACCAAGTCCGCGCGCTTCCGCCGGCAGCTCGATCTTTCTGGCGGCATCAAACATGACGTTGTCGCCGATGCGGATGGAGCCCCGGTAAGGCGTCTCGAGCCCCGCGACCGCGCGCAGCAACGTGGTCTTCCCGCTGACGGAAGGCCCCAGCAGGGCAACCACCTTTCCCGCCGGCAGCGTGACCGACACGCCTTTGAGGATTTCGCTCTCGCCATAGCGCAGCGCGAGATCGGTGACGGCAAGCTCAACCATGCAGGCGTACTCCGAGCCGGATGGCAATCAATAGTCCGATGCCGATCATCCCCACGTTGACAACCGAGAGCGCCGAGACGAGGTCGATCGCACCGGTGCCCCACAGCGATATCACCAGCGAGCCGATCACCTCGGTGCCGGGCCCGAGCAGGTAAATGCCGGTCGAATATTCGCGCACGAAAATGAGAAAGATGAGCAGCCAGCTCGCCAGCATGCCGGCGCGAATGAGCGGCAAAGTCACGTCGAATTTCACCCGGGTTTCGCTAGCTCCCGTGGTGCGGCCCGCTTCCTCGAGCTCGGGGGCGACCTGGAGCAGCGTGCCGGAGACGAGCCGCATGCCATAGGCGAGCCACACGACCGTATAGGCGAGCCAGACCGAGACGAGCGTCTGGCGCAACGGCGTGATCGGTTTGAAGAACAGGAAAACCCAGAGCAGCGCCAGTCCTGCCACCAGGCCCGGCATGGCGCGCGGGAGCATCACCAGATAATCGATGATGCGCGTCCATTGCGAGGGCCAGCGGTGAACGGCGAGCGCAATGGCGGTGTAGAAGACGACCGCGGCGGCGCCCCCGATCACCCCGATGCCCAGCGTGTTGATCATGCTGCGCACCACGTTGGGATAGTCCAGAAGCTCGCGGTAGTGATCGAGCGTGAGGACCTCCGAAAGCGCGATGCCCTCACCCCAGGTCTCGACGAATGAGCGCAGCGTGATGCCGGCGAGCGGCAGCACAACGGAGAAAACGAACCACAGCGCGATGGCGGCAAAAGCCGCCCAGCGCCAGGCGCCGAGCCGTAGCGCCGCCAGACGCACCCCTTTTCCCCGCACCGAGACGTAGCGCTGCGCTTCACGCAGCAGCAGCCGCTGAACGAAAACGAGCGGCGCCGTGATCGCGACAATGGCAACGACCACGACCGCCATGAGCTGATAGGACGGCACGCCGAGCTTGTTGGTCAGCTTGAAAAGATAGGTCGAGAGCACAAGCACGCCCTGGGGATCGCCGAGCACAAGGGGAAGCCCGAAGAGCTCAAAGCCGAGAAAGAAGACCAGCACGGCGGCAAACAGGATCGCCGGTAGAACCATGGGCAGGCTCACATCGAGCGCCACCCGCCAGGGCTTTGCGCCGGCCGTGCGCGCGGCTTCCTCGACGTCGCTGCCCAGCCCGCGCAGCGCCGCTGCCGCATAGAGATAGACATGCGGCACGTGGGTGAGGCCGGCAATGGCGACCAGAAACGGGAAGGAATAGAGGTTCCAGGGCGCGACGCCGATGAGCTCCCGCATCGAGGTGGTCAGAATGCCGACTGGTCCGAGCGCGACCACGTAGCCGAAGGCGAGCACCACGGCGGAAACAAAGATGGGGATGAGGATGATCGGTTCGAGCCAGTTGCGGCCCGGCACGTCGGTTCGCACCATGAGGAAGGCGAGGCCGGCCCCGAGCGGCACCGCAATGAGCGTCATGCCGGAGGCAAGGAGCAGCGTGGTCCCGAAGGCAACCCAGAAATCCTCATCGGCGAAGACAAAGCGATAGGCATAGAGGCTCAGCCGCGCGGCAGGTTGAAAGAAGGGCGCGTCGAGAAAGCTCTGGTAGAAGACGAGAGAAAGCGGTGCGAGCACCACCGCCGCCGTGACGGCAATGACGACAAAGCGATAGAACGTGAAGGGTATCGCGACGCGCAACGTCGGCACCGCCCCAGCCGGGCTCTCTACCGTCATGCCGGAGCTGGCTTACTGGCCCTTCATCGCGGCCTGCCACTTCTTTATGAATTCGAGCCGCTTGCTCGCGTCGAGATTGGCGAGCAATTCGCGGTCGATGGCAACCGGGCGTGCCTTGTCCCCGATCAGCGCCCGCACGCCTGCGACCGTCGCCTCTCCCGTGACGTCGTCACGCAGTGAATAGAGATCGGCTGCATTGGCAATAACGTTCTGTCCGCGTTTGGAGAGAAGATAATCGAGAAAGAGCCGCGCGGCATTGGGATTCTTGGCCTTCGCGGAGACGAAGGCGACGCGCGACATCACGAGCGTGTAATCCTTCGGCATGATGATGCCGAGGTTCGGAACCTTCTTCGATCGGGCGAGGGCATAGGAGCCGAACACGCCATAGGCGATGGTGTGCTCCCCGGACGTAACACGCTCCATCATGATGCCGGCGGCCGGATAAAGGCGCGCTCCAACTTTGCCGAAGGCCCGGAACAGGTCCCATGCCTGGGGGAAATATTTGATGTCCTCGTTGTCGAAGAGATAGCCGACGGATTTTTCCGGATCATAGGCGGTGATCTTGCCGCGGTAGGCATCAGGCTTGGTGGTGAGGAGCGTGAGCAAAGCCGCGTGATCTTGCGGCACGTCTGACGGCGGGACCAGGCGCTTGTTGTAAACGAACGTGATCGGCTCGTAGGTCGTGCCATAGGCCTTGTTCTCCCACACCGCCCATTTCGGCAGCGACGGGATTTCGGACGAAGCGTAGATCGCAGCATTGCCGTCGGCCGCAAGCTTGAGTTGAAGGTCCATTGCTGCCGACCACACCACGTCGGCGGTGCCGGTGCCTGCGGCCACCTCCGCGATGAAGCGGCTGTAGACCTCGGTCGAGTTCATGTCCGTGTAGTCGACCGTGATGCCGGGATAGAGCGCGGCGAAATCCTTCAAGAGCGGATTGGCGGAGGCCGCGTCGGTTGTGGAATAGACCACGACGCGCCCCTCTTTTTTGGCCGCCTCGGCCAGATTGGCATCGCCGGCGCCCTGCGCCCATGCACTCGCGGCCGAGGTGATCATGGCCACCAGGGTAATTGAACAAACTCTCAACATGACTTCCTCCCCCGTCATATCCGGGTCTTTCCCGCATTGATATCGCGGTAGAGCTCGCCGTCCATGCGCACAAAAGCCTGGCGCCGCGGATCATTGAAATAGATCGGATCTCCACTGCACGCCGGATCGAAGCCCTCCTGAACGAGAAGCAGCTTTTTCTGCTTGAACGTGCTTGTCACATCGATATCGCGGCGGATGCGCAAGAACACCGGACGAGCATAGTCCGGAAGCCGCCGGGCGAGATGGCCGTGCAGCGCCACGAGATCGAGATTGTCTTTCGCGGCCACCGCGGCCATGCCGGCGCGGCCGTCCCGGCCTTCGATCGCAACACCGTAGACATTGGCTTCCAGAATGCCGTCGAACTGGTCGAGGACGAGCTCGACTTCCGTCGTGGAAACGTTCTCGCCCTTCCAGCGGAAGGTGTCGCCGAGGCGATCGACGAAATAGAAATAGCCGCGCTTGTCCTTGCGCATGAGATCGCCGGTGCGGAACCAGACGTCACCCTTCTCGAACACGTCATGCAGGATCTTGTGCTCGGTCTCGGACTGGCTGGCATAGCCTTCGAAACGGGCGCCGGGCTGCGAGGGGTCGCTCAGGATCTTGCCGATGACTTCGCCAACCTCGTCAACGGCGCATTCGATGCAAAATCCCCGTTCATCGCGCTCGGGGAGCTGGCGCTCGGCGTCAAAACGAACGATCTTGATCGCAAAGCGATGGGCGAGCCACCATGGCAGCCTGCCGACCGCACCCTCCTTGCCGTCGAAATTGAACAGCGTGACGTTGCCTTCGGTCGCGCCATAGAACTCGATGATCTGCGGGATGCGAAATCGCTGCTGAAATTGCTTCCAGACGTCGGAACGCAGGCCGTTGCCGCAGGCAAAGCGCAAGCGATGGGAGTGCTCCTCGGGCTGCGCGGGCGCGTGGAGCAGATAGCGGCACAGCTCGCCGATATATTGAAAGCACGTGCACTCCCAGCGCGCGATGTCGTGCCAGAATTCGTGCGCGGAAAACCGGTCCCGGATCACCACCGAGCCGCCGCGCAGAAGCGGCGCTCCGGTCGCAAGCAGGCCTCCTACGGTGTGGTAGAGGGGCAGGCAGTCATACATGCGGTCGCTCGCCCGTGTGTTCATGACCCCCGCAAAGGCGTGCGTTGCAAGCATCACGCGGTAATGATTGAGATTGGCAGCCTTCGGCAGCCCTGTCGTCCCGGACGTGTAGATGTAAAGGGCACGATCCTCGATGGTGAGCGCGGGACGATCGGACGGCGCAAGATCCTTGCCCGATAATGCTGCGACTGCACGATCGATCCTGGGCAAATCGGCACCCGCATCGCCGTGCAGCCAGATCTTTGCGTCTCCTGTGAGGTGCGCCCGCGCGCTCTCGAATGACTTGAACATCTGCGCCTCAACCACGATGTGTTTGGGCTCCACCACGTTGATGCAATAGGCAAGCCCGCTATCCACGAGGTTGGTGTTGAGCAGCGCGGTCACGCCGCCGATGCGGGTAATGCCGATCCAAACGGCGAGGAACTCGGGCCGCCCTGACATCAGCAGGCAGACCGTGTCGCCCTTGCGGACGCCCTGATCGAACGCCCAGCGCGCGTAACGGTTCGCCTGCGCGGAAAGCTCCCGGTAGCTCAGTTGCTCGCGATCGGACATGAGCGCCGGTGCGTCACCGTATTTTTCTGCGAGTTCGGCGATAACGAGCGGAAAAATCCGCCGCGGATTTTTTGCAATTGGCACCGTCAGCCGCAGCGTGCGCATCGCGCCCAGGAGGTAGCTTGCATCCGCGCCAAGCCGCTCGATCAATCCCATGCCAAGATAATCCGCTGGCAGAGCTCTGGGGCAGCCGTCGTCTAACGCAGCCGCCTCAGCTTTGCTGTATCCCTTCCGGCGTGATCGTCTTCACGATGGAGGCATCCAACGCCTCATAATCGTGATAGCCGATCGTGGCGTAAAGCTCTTTGCGCGTCTGCATCCGCTTGACCATGTTCTGCGTGCCGCCGTCGCGCGCAATGGCGGCGAACAGCTCCTCCTGCGCCTTGGCGGCGACCCGCAACGAGCTCGCCGGCCAGATCACCATCTTGTAGCCCATCGCTTCGAACTCGCTCGCCGTGAAGTAAGGCGTGCGGCCGAACTCGGTCATGTTCGCGAGCAGAGGGACCCGCACGCGCCGCGCGAACTCACAGAACATGTCGCGGTCGTGCAATGCTTCCGGAAAAATCGCATCCGCGCCGGCATCGAGATAAGCCAAGGCGCGCGCGACGGCGGCATCCATGCCTTCGCTCGCGACTGCGTCGGTGCGCGCAATGATGTAGAGGTGCCGGCGTGCCTTCACCGCCGCCGCGATCTTGGCCGCCATGTCGATCGGATCCGTGAGCTTCTTGTCATTGAGGTGGCCGCATTTCTTCGGCAACAGCTGGTCCTCGATATGCACGGCGGCAGCACCGGCATCCTCAAAGCTGCGTACCATGTGCATCACATTGAGCACGCCGCCATACCCGGTGTCGCCATCGACCAGCACCGGCAGGCCGCAAGCACGGCTGACCTGCCGAATGAAGAAGGAGACGTCATCAATGGTGATGATCCCGAGATCCGGTAATCCCATCGACGCGCTCATGGCCGCGCCGGAGAGATAGAGCGCTTGGAACCCCGCCGCTTTGGCCTGCAGCGCCGCGAGGCCATTGTGGGTACCCGGCATTTGCAGAATTTGCGGGCGCGCCAGCAGTTGCCGGAACCGCTCGCCCGCCGGAATGCCGGGCAACTCCTTGCCGATCAGGTAGGTCATTGAAACCCTCCGCGGGACCAAGCGCCGCGAATCCAGTCCCTCTCCGCTCAAGCGCCTTGACCAGACGCCGCGGTGCCCGGTGCGATCAGACAAAAAAGGGCGCCGCGAGGCGCCCTTAAAGGCAGGCGATGTTTAGTAGTAAATCCAGCGGCGCCTCATGCTGGGCACATACGCGTAAGTTGTGTAGGCTGAAACGGTCCGCGTGTAGGCAACCGTTGTATAGGGCATCACCGCAGGCCGGTAGGCGACCGCGGTATAGTAGTAGGGCACCACGGTACGCCGATAGGCGACCGTGTAAACAGGCCTCACGGTGACGACAGGCCGCACGGCCACAGCGACGGGTCGCACGACGGTGTACGCCACGTAGCATCTGCTGTACGAGCTCCAGTACCAGCCACACCAGACTGCGGCGTTGGCTGGGGTAGGCGTCGCGAGAGCGAAGAGCGCCATGCAGCTTACAAGCACTAACAAAGCACGCTTCATGAGCACGTTCTCCTTCACGGTTCTCCGATCCGTCGTCAGTAGAGGGACATCACGTGCGGGTGTCAATAATACTTGCTGTCCTAACGCCTGGGTTGGCGGCGTCTTGTCGGCTGGCACGAGACCCTCCACTTGCTGAGGCTGGCGTCAGAGGTTCGCGATCGCGGCGCGAATTCCTGCTGCGGTGCACGGGGAAAGGTGGACACGATGGAAATCTATGGTGATACCGCCTCAGGAAATTGTCAGAAGATACGGCTGCTCGCCGATTACCTTGGACTACATTACACTTGGGTCCCCGTGGACATCACGAAGGGACAGACCCGAACAGCGGACTATCTTGCAAAATTTCCGCAAGGACAGGTACCAGCTATTGCGTTCGATGACGGCCGCTGCCTCGCGCAGTCGAACGCAATTATGCGTTACTTGGCGCGGGGATCACGCCTTCTGCCGGACGATGCCTGGGCACAGGCTAAAATCGACGAGTGGTTGTTTTGGGAGCAGTACAGCCACGAGCCATACATCGCGGTCTGCCGCTTTCAAATGCTCTACCAGGGCAAGCCGAAGCAAGCGCGCGAAGCCTGGCGGGTCGAACGTGGCGAAAGGGCAATCGATCTGATGGAAAATCAGCTCGTCGATCGCGAGTGGCTCGCCACGGGAGCATTCACCATCGCCGACATCGCTCTCGTGGCATATTCGCGCCTCGCGCACGAAGGTGGCTTCGACCTCTCGGGACGACCTGGCGTGACGGCATGGATTTCGCGATGTGAGAATGCGCTTGGGATCAGGCGGGCTTCTGCGGTTTGCTCCTGAGGTGATGCAAATCGGAGGTCCGCGGCCAATTGGGACTGTATCTTCCTGTTGGACTATGCCATTTTGAACGAGTCGCCGGGGTGTTGCGGACGGAGCTGGCGTAATGGCTAATTTTGCTTTGTGGCCCAATCGCGCGAACTACCACCGTTTTCGGGAAATGATGCAGGACGGGGAGAAACTGCCCCGTAGCTTTGGCCGCTGGCAGAGAATAGCGATGGAGCAAATCGCGCAAGCGCAAGCAGAGGGCAATATTGTTGAGATTGTGCCCTTCAATCCGGAGAAATTTCTGGCGTTCTGCCGCGAACAAGAACTTTCACATGACGGCCAAGCTCGCGGACTCTATGCGACCGTGACGGGTTCGAATCGTGAACTGAGAGCGACGAAAAACTAAAAGCCGTGGTCGCTGGTCTTTTGCTGTACCACTCTTATTCGCCGTTCAATTGCGGTCAGGGCTGCGGCCATGCCGAGCATGGCTTGGGCGAGGCGATCACGCAAGCGCTGTAGTTGGTTATCCCAGGGCTTCCAGAGTGGTAAAGTCTCCACCTCACAACCTTGTCCGGAGCCCGGGGTCGGAACATGAGGCGGCGTGAATTTCTCCTCGCGATCGGTGTGACTGCTGCATGGCCGTTCGACACGGAAGCGCAGCAGCCACAAAGACCGCGGTTGTGCTTCCTCACGTTCGATCCGGGGACATTGCAGGCAAACCGATTTGCTCCGTTCTTCCTCGGCCTGCGCGATCTGGGCTATGAGAATGGGCAAACCATCACCATCGATTACCTTTCCGCCGAGGGCAATGGCGAGCGGTTTGCGGCGCTCGCCGCGGAATGTCTGCGCCTCAAGTCAGACATCATCGTGGTCACGACCACCCCGGCCGCGCAGGCTGCGATTTCCGCAACCCGCACCATTCCGATCATCTTGATCGCGCTCGGCGACCCGGTGCGGACCGGGCTCGTCAAAAGCCTCGCTCAGCCCGGTGGAAACGTCACTGGGATGTCACTGATGGTCCCCGAGGTTGCGGCCAAGCGTCTTGGTTTGTTGAAGGAGGCGATACCTGGAATCTCGCGCGTGCTCGTGCTCGCTTACCTCGTCGACCCGATCGCGCCGTTGCAGGTCAACGCATTGGAGGATGCGGCGCGCTCGCTCGGAGTGACGCTGCAGGTCCGCGACATCCAGACCGCCGATGACCTTCCGGCCGCGTTCGACGCTGCGGCCAAGGAGCGCGCCGAAGCGCTCCTCACGACCGCCGAGAGCATATTCATTGCGCAACGCGCGCGCGTGACCGAGCTCGCGGCCCGCTACAGATTGCCGGCGATGTACTGCTATTCGACGCACGTCGTCGACTTCGGCGGCCTGATGGCCTACGACGTGAGCTATCCCGATCTCATTCGGCGCGCCGCGAGCTACGTCGACCGGATATTGAAAGGCGCCAAGCCTTCCGATCTGCCGATCCAGCAGCCGACCAAGTTCGAGTTCAGCATCAACCTCAAGACCGCGAAGGCACTCGGCCTAACGTTGCCGCCCGGTCTACTTGCCATCGCCGACCGGGTGATTGAATGAGAAAGTTGAAGAGCGATTCCCTTCAGCTTGGTTGACGGCGGGCGAAGGGATCATGATGGACACAACGCGCTCTGAGACCGTCGATAGCTTCGCGCGTGCGCCGCTGCCAAAGCGCTTTTGCAACCTCGACCGTTTGCTTTACGCCATGAAGGCGCGCGGTCTCGACGGGATCGTGGCCACCGCGCCATGGAACGTGTTCTACCTCACGGGTTTCAACGCCATTGCGCACAAGTCGGACGAGCCGCGGCCTTACGCGGTGATTCTCTCGCGCCACATGCCGGAGCATCCTGTCCTCGTTGTTGCCGATTACTACCTCGCGACGTTTCTCAAGCAGCCGACATGGGTCGAGGATGTGCGGCCATTCCGCGCCGTGATGATGCCGCTCGACCTGCCGGCGCAACGCAGCGATATCGATCGTTTCATCCCGCTAGATGGGGCGGCGGCGCCGTGGATCGCCCATGCGCGCGCGGCCTATGCTTTCGACATGGCTACCGCCGTGCGCCGCGCGCTCAAGGATCTGCGGCTCGAGCACGGGCGCGTTGGCTTCGACGACATGGGCTTCGGGTTCCGTCTGGAGGTCGAAGGGCTCGAAATCGCGGACGGCTACGATCCGCTGATGTTCGCGCGTGCGGTGAAGACGCGGACCGAACTCGCCCTGTTGCAGCGCGCGACCGCACTCAACGAGGCGGCGATCTGGCACACCATCGCCGCCTGGGACAAGGGCGCGACGTGGCGCGATCTCAACAAGGCGTATGCGCGCGCCGTCACCGAGTTGGGCGGCTTCGTGCGCGATCCGGGCGCCATGGTGTGGGGGCATCCGCGCGGCGGCGATCCCGCGCTCACGCTCGCCACCGGCCTCGAAGACGACGTGGTCGAGCCCGGCAGTCATGTCATGTTCGACTGCCACGGCACCATCGATCTTTATTGCTGGGACGGCGGCAAGACCTGGGTGGTCGAGGGCGCGCCGCAAGGCGCGGCCAAGCGCTTTGCCGATGCGACGGCAAAGGTGGCGCAGATGCTGCTCGGCGCGATGCGACCGGGCGCGCGCATCAGCGAGCTGCAAGCCAAGGGCCGCGAAATCTACCAGCGGGAAGGTGTGCCGGACCCGGCTTCGGCCGTCATCTTTTTCCATGGTCTCGGCCTCTCCCACATGGACATCGAGCAACTCACGGCTGACGGCAAGCCGAATGTCGATTGGATGTTGGAGGAGGCAATGGTGGTCCCAGTCCACCTGCTCTATCCGGGCGGCGAGCACGAGCGGTTCTGGCTGGAGGAGGTGGTCGTCATCGGAAACGACGGGGGCAAACCGCTGTTCTCGTGGGGATTTGGTCCGCTGACGCGGGAGGGTTGAAGCAAAACGAACACTCGCTCAAATAACCGGATTGACAAGGACGGTGAGGAACGCGAAGTAGGAACTCCACCCACGAGGCAATCCGCCGGCCACCGATCGAGGGGCTTTGACCCAGACGGCGGATTGCCGGTTTGCTCCCAATCGAGTTCAAGGAGAACGACGAATGCTGAAATTCTATTACAGTGGTGCGCCCAATCCCACCAAAATCGCGCTGTTCCTGGAAGAAACGGGGACGCCCTACGATCCCATTGCAGTCGACACGCGCAAAGGCGAACAGCACAAGCCGGAATTTCTCGCCATCAATCCCAACGCCAAGCTTCCCGCAATCGTCGATGGCGATGTCAAGGTGTTCGATTCGAGCGCCATCCTGCTTTATCTCGCAGAGAAAACCGGCAAATTCCTTCCTGCCAAAAGTGACAAAGCACGCGGCGAGCTGTTGTCGTGGATGTTTTTCGTCTCATCAGGAGTAGGTCCCTATTTTGGTCAATCGGTGCATTTCCGTGTTTATGCGCCTGAAAAGATTCCTTACGCCTTGAACCGTTATGCCTTCGAGGCCAAGCGCCATGCCGGCATTCTCGATGCGCGGCTTGCCAAGCAGAAATACATGCTGGGAGACACCTATACGATCGTCGACATGAACGTGTGGGGCTGGGCGCGACTCATTCCCAACGCGGTTGGGGAGGACGCCTGGGAGAAGCTGCCGAACTTGAAACGGCTGGTGGATGAGATCAGCGCCCGGCCGGCGGCGCAGAGGGCGGTGGCGCTCAAGGATCGGCACAAGTTCAAAACCGAGATGGACGCCGAGGCCATGCAGGCGATGTTCCCGCATCTCAATGTGAAGGCTGCGTAAACCGCACAAGTGAAGGCGGCGCGGCCGATGGAGCCGCGCCGCGTGATCCGTTGCAAAACCGATTTGAATCCGTCGCTGATCTGCTTTAAGCAGCGTCGACGCTTGCCATAGGAAAATACCCAGCGAGGCTCGATTGCCGTGCTCCGCCGTGACGCCGCAGACAATTGCGCAGCTGCGCCCGCCACGCGCTCCTTCGGCGAGGTCCCCTGGAACTATGACCGCGCAGAAATCGTCGCCGACGGCATTGTGCACGCCGCCGGCCTCATCCTCGGGCTCATCGGTACTGTCGCTATCCTCATCGTGGTGATCAAGCTCAAGCCGGTCGAGCTGGGATCGACCCTGGTCTACAGCATTGGGCTCCTGGTCATGCTCGCGATTTCCGCCGCCTATAACATGTGGCCGGTGTCGCCGACAAAATGGCTGCTGCGCCGGTTCGATCACTCCGCGATCTATTTGTTGATCGCGGGGACCTATACGCCTTTCCTGGCGCTGTTGAAGAGCGGGATTGCCTGGAGCGTTCTCACCACAGGCATCTGGTCGAGCGCGCTTGCAGGCCTGGCATTGAAGCTCGCACTGCCGGGGCGTTTCGACCGTCTTTCCATTGCGCTTTATCTGCTCATGGGCTGGAGTGGCGTCTTGGCCTACCAACACTTCATCCCCGTCGTGCCGGGCATGGCGCTATGGCTGCTTGCGGCCGGCGGCATTTTCTATTCCTTGGGCACGATATTTCATCTCTGGGAGAAGCTGCGCTTCCAGAACGCGATCTGGCATGGCTGCGTGCTGATCGCGGCAAGCTGTCATTATTGCGCGGTGCTCACCTGCCTTGCGGCATAGCGGCGGGTTCGGCTTCAAACCGTACTGCGGCTAATCCGCGATCCGCAGCCAAAATGGTCAAATATCATCCTTTGACATGGATCGGGATTGTTGGTGGCGCGATCACATTATTCGCTAATTTCAAAGACGCTCCAAATCTCGCGGATTGGGCAAGGAAATCGGCCGGGCACTGGCAAGATTTGAACTATACGATTTGGGCTTGGTTATTCGGCACGCTTGGTATCGAACCTTCAGAGAAGATGGTGCCTAGCCTTTCGTTTGCTGTGTGTATTGCGTCATTGGTGATAGGGCTCAATGTTTCCCTGTCTGCCACGAAGCGCGGCCAACCGGACAATCAAACCGCGAACCGACAAAAGCTAATTGCATTTCTTGTCGGCGCAATTCTCTACACCGGGCTTACGGCGGGGTTCGCGCTTGCTCATGACTGGCTCCTCGCACCTGAGAAATATTTGCCGCAGTACATGAGAGATTTCGACTATTTGGCAGTATTTCTCTTTCCGACGGCATTTTTGCTTTTTGTCATGAAAGAGAGAGGATTGGTCATGCTGGCCTCGTTATTGTTTTTCGTTTGCACTGCGTGCTTGGTCGTCATACCCGCCTTCATCCAGCTTTTTCTTGCCACTCATGGCACGAACAGCATCGAACATAATCAGTATGATATTATAAGCGATGCGGTATTGATGATGGTTCTTGTATATCTCTGTCAGATAGGCTGGATGGCGGCCGTGTTGTTCAGCCCAATCCGGCCATTGATCCAGGGTCTAACTCTTATCTTGATCGGCACTGCCTTCCTTACAGGATTGGCCAAAATCTCCAAAATGGGCTCCGCTTGAGTGTTTGCAAACTAACAGAATGGAGTAGTTCAAGCCGCTGCTACCGGCGTCCGCCCTGGTGGAAGTCACCAACATGGTGTCGCCCGATTACCTCATCGAGATCAATGCGATTGCGGTGGTCGCGGAGTAGCGGTCCCGGCCGACGGCCGTCACCCGCGGGCTTGACCCCATAGGCGCTAACTTAAGACGCATCATCAGCCTCTC
>Ga0209331_1000222_pt1 | contig 20833 bp, 16 predicted proteins | sample JacPinW_OM3H0_M3_FD_187971 | JGI IMG/M metagenome (GOLD analysis project Ga0209331, IMG submission 187971) | Forest soil microbial communities from Algoma, Ontario, Canada - Jack Pine, Ontario site 1_JW_OM3H0_M3 (SPAdes) (version 2) | ecosystem: Environmental > Terrestrial > Soil > Boreal...
GGCGCCCAACGCCGCGCCTGCGCGTACAGATCCAGTCGAGAGAGTGTAGCCCCCGAACCCCAAACATCATCCCCGATCGATCAAACTTCAGTGACAAATAAGGGGAAATATTGGCGCGACTCGCACGAATTGACGGCAGCTGAGTTTGCGAATTGGCACGCGGTCCAGGTTACATCGCATCAGGGTCTCATCGCCGAGTTCCGAGATTCATTGTCTTTTACGTGAATAGCCAAGAAAATGCGGCTCCGGTGCCCCATTGTTGCCGCTGATTATTGATCTCTTTACCATCGCGGTAAATGGGGCGTGGGGGGCGAAGATGAAAATCGGGATCGCGGTTGTTGCATCGCTGATATTATGCCCACAGGCAATGGCAGAACCGGTGGCCTATGTCGTTGATGGGGTAGCCATCGGAACGCAACTCAATCTCAATAACGCTGCGTACCGGGAATATAAGTGTAGTCCGAGCAATCAATTCAGCGGATTGACATGGTGCCAGAAAGCTCGAACTGAGAAAGATCGCGGCAAAGCTTATGGCGCAGCCTATTCGCTCTTGCATGCGCCCGACGGAAACGTCGTCTATATCAACCGTTCGCAAGAGCCGTCCTTTTTCAATTCGACACAAGCGCAACAGGACATCGAGCGCTATTCGCACAAGCTCGGTGAGTCCGCGCGCCTCATCAAGATGCCGGTGCGAAGCGGTCTCCCGCAGGGTCTGATCGCGACCTGGGGCCAGATTACGCTGGTGCCGCTCGACCAGGCGAGCGTCAAGATGCTGTCGGAGGGGAAAAGCCCGAAGAAAGGATTGCTGATCGACTTCCTCGGGAATTTCGCACGGTCGGCGAAGGAAGGCTTGCCGATCTACCGCATTGCCGGCGGTCCTGGATTTGTTTGGACCGCAAGCTTTGACCAAAAAGGACGCGGAGCTCTCCGCACTGCGGCGGTAGACGCATCGGTAGTGGCTACAGCGGCCCCGCAGTTGCAAGCGACAGCGGAGCAGGGGCCAACAGCGGAGCCGGAACCAACAGCGGAGCCGGAACCAACAGCGGACCCCGAGTCTACAGGGGAGCCGGTGGCAGCATCGGACCTGCAAACGATGACGGAGCGGGATGCAAGATCAGATGCGCAACCCACCTCGCGGCCGGAGCCGATATCCCAGACGCAACCGGTCGCGCAGTCGGAGCCAAGATCCGAGGCGGCGCCGACAGCTCCGACCGCAGACAGAGGCGAGACGAAGACAGATCCGCTTGCGTTGATGCAGAAAATCGAAAAGCTCCAGGGCGAATTGGCGAGCGCCACTGCCAGCATTGCGGAGCTGGAAAAGGGAAAGGCTGCCGCGCAAGCTGCCCAGAAGGAGGCCGCCAAGGCGAGACGCGATGCTGAGACGGCCAGACGAGAGATCGAACAAGCTGCTGCTACAGAAAGGGCCAAATTGCAAAAACGGCTGGCGCAGCTGGAGGCGGACGGCACTGCGCCTGCAAAAAACAAGCGATGGGAAAACGCTTTGTATGGCTCAATGGGCGGCCTGCTCATCGTGCTCATCGCTTCTGCGATCGGCTTCTTTCTGAAGCGATATAACGCTCGCACCTCCGGGACGGGCGCGACGGACACCTCGGCGCAACTTCAGAGCAACGCGGAGGAAGTCGAGACATTTGTTGCGTCACCTGCGATTGCGATCGCGGAGGACGCGTTTGGACGCGAGTTGGAACAGCAGGTTGCCGCTCTCAACGCGACCCAAACCGAAACCGAGCCCGAAACCAAAATCGAGACCGAATCGAAGGTTGAGATCCCTGCCGCGGAGGAAGGCCAAGCGAGGGAGATCGAAACAGCTCCTGCCACGGCATGAAGATTTTCGCGGCAGGACGCGCAGACATCACACTATTTTAGCACTTCCGTAGGGGCGACGCATTGCGTCGCCCTCCATCCACAGCGCCGGATGTGGGAACGGGGCGAGGCAATGCCTCGCCCCTACGGAACAAAAAAAGACCCAGAAGCAGAAGCGCGCTCAGGAACGCAAGCGGAAAGGCTGGATTATCTCTTAGGCCTTTTCGCAGCTTCTTCAATCAGGCTCAGATCGGAATATTTCTTGACGTCGAAGCTCGACCTGATGAAGCCCAGCTCTGCGGTGGTCTCGACATTGCGCTGCAGCGCCGCAAGATCCGGCATCATGTTCGGATCGCGATAATAGTCTCTCTTGGTGAACAGCCAGTCAAATCGCTCCGGGGGGATCTTGAGCAGGTCCGAGGCGATCTTTGCGACCTCGGCATGGTTTGCCGGGTCGAGATACCAGCGCTCGATCCGCAGCATGTCCTCCATGCAGTCGATCAGCACGGCGCGATGCGCATCGATGTAGGATTGCCGCGCCGTCCAGAACACGAACTGCGAAGTACCGAGGCCCTCGGTCTGATCGTACAGCGGAATGCCGGTCTGGTTGAGCATCGGATTGAGCGCGAACGGCATGACCGCCGTGACCAGCTCGGCTTTTTTTTCCTCCAGCATCGCCGGCATGGTCGGAAACGGCGTCTCGATGACGGTGTAGTCGCGCTTGTCGAGGAGGCCATGCTTCTTCAGGCCGGCCTTCATGGCAATGTCGACGCCGGTCCCGATGAGATTGGTGGCGAGCACCTTGCCCTTGAGGTCCTCGATCTTCTTGATCCCGGAGTCCTTGCGCACGAAGAACTGGTTGCTGAAATAGCCGGGAACGCCGTCGCGGAACTCGTCTGCGATGACGCGCAGGTCGCTGATCCCTGCGTTGCTGATGGCGATGCCGAGGGTCGAATAGGCGAGGTTGACGAATTCCAGCTCGCCGTTCGCCAGGGCCGTGATCATCTGCGGTGTGCCCTGATAGCGAACCGCCTCCATGTTGTAGGACTTGCCCCAGTGCTTCGCGAGGTCCTTCTTGACGACCAGGAGCGGTGCCCAGTTGGACACCGGGACGACATAGGAGTTACGGATCAGGAGCGGCTCGGCACGAGCAACCCCGGTCGCCGCCACGGCGAGAGCGAGCAAGGCGAAAAAGGCTTGCAACGAACGCATGGTTCTCCTCCTCCTGTGTTCGGGGCGTATGTTGGTTGCCAGCCCTGACTGGGGATTGTGAGAAAGCTGGGCGCTGTTGGCAAGCCGTTCTCGTGCGCGCTCCGATGGAGCCGTAGGGTGGGCAAAATCGCCTCGCGACGATGCAACGCGCACAACGGTGTTGTGCGATTTTGCCCACGCGTGGCTGCTCAACCAAGGTCCGCGTGGGCAAACGCGCGCGAAGTCACGCATCGATCGACTCAGCAGCGAGCGCGTTTGCCCACCCTACGGCGCGTGAGCTACGCCAGCCAGCGTTTGCGGCGGCGGTAGTGCTTGGCCTCGCGAAATGATTTGCGCTTTCCCTCCGCGATACCGAGGTAGAACTCCTTGACGTCCTGGTTGTCGCCCAGCGCCTTCGCGTCGCCGTCGAGCACGACGCGGCCGTTCTCCAGGACATAGCCGTAGCGGGCGTATTGGAGCGCCATGCGCGTATTCTGCTCGGCGAGCAGGAAGGAAACGCGCTCCTTGGTATTGAGATCGCCGACAATCGCAAAGATCTCTTCCACCAGCTGCGGCGCAAGTCCCATGGACGGCTCGTCGAGGAGGATCATCTTTGGCCGCGACATCAGGGCGCGTCCGATGGCGCACATCTGCTGCTCGCCGCCCGAGATGTAGCCGGAGGTCGAGCCGCGGCGCTCCTGGAGCCGGGGAAAATAGGAATAGACGAGATCGAGGTCGCGCCTGATCGCCGCATGGCCGTCGCGGCGCGTAAAGGCACCGGTGAGCAGGTTCTCCTCGACCGAGAGATGGGCGAAGCAGTGGCGCCCCTCCATCACCTGGATGCAGCCTCGCCGCACCAACTCGCTCGGGCTGAGCGCATGTACTTGTGCCCCGTCGAAAATGATGGACCCCTTGGTCACTTCCCCGCGCTCGGCCGAGAGGAGGTTGGAGATCGCTTTGAGCGTGGTGGATTTGCCGGCACCATTGGCGCCGAGAAGAGCCACGATCTCGCCCGCGCTCACTTGCAGCGAGACGCCCTTGAGGACGAGGATGACGTGGTCGTAGACGACCTCGATGTTGTTGAGCGAAAGGATAGGGGCGGCCTCGGTCACCGCAGCTGTGTTGCTGGTGGCAGCGAGGCGCGACGGAGGCGGGATCACCGCCTCCTTGCTGGTGGGCGCCGCCGTGTTCGGCAGAGCCATCAGTTCATCATCAGGCAGCCGACACTGATCTTCTTCTCCGCTGCGTATTTGGCAGCAGCCTCCTTGACCATGGGCAGGAGCACCTTGTCGTCACCAGTGTACCAGTCGGAGCTGATCTTCCAGTTCTTGCCGTCCCAGGTCTGCATGCGCGCAGTGCGCGCCCCTTCGTGGTCTTCACAAGAGACTTTGATGGGCTTTACCTCGCTATCGAACCCGAGTTGTTTGAGACGGTCCGCGCTGAGATCGAGATTCTCGAGCCCCCAGCGCACTTGCTCGCCGGTGAGCGGCTTCTTGCCGAACCTCTCCTGCGCGGTGCGAATCGCTTCGATGCCGAGCATTGCGTTGATCAGCCCGCGAACATAGAGGATCTCTCCGGTATCCTCCCATTTCGCCGAGCCCTGGCCCTTGTCGTAGACGTATTTCTTCAGGTCCTCGTGCAACTTGAACTGACCTGCGGTGTGCTGAAGCGTGATCGCGTGATAACCCTTGGCGCCGTCCTCGGCCGGGCGTACGTCAGGTTCGGCACCCGACCACCACACTCCGTACATCTTGTCGCGCGGATAGTTGACGGCGACCGCCTCCTTGATCGCAGTCGAGTTCATGACGCCCCAGCCCCATAGCAGCACGTAGTCCGGACGGTTCTGCCGAATCTGCAGCCAGGTTGCCTTCTGCTCGACCCCGGGATGCGTCACCGGGTAGAGCAGCAATTCGAACCCGTGCATCTGCGCGCGCTTCTGCAACAGGGCGATGGGCTCCTTCCCGTAGGGAGAGTCGTGGTAGACCAGCGCGATCTTCTTGCCCTTGAGCTTGTCCAGCCCGCCCTCGCGCTGGCCGATGTGCTGCACGAGAATGTCCGCAGCCGTCCAGTAGGAGCCGAGCAGCGGGAAGTTCCACTGGAACACGGAGCCGTCGCGGGACTCCGAGCGCCCATATCCCATGGAGATGATGGGGATCTTGTCGATCGGCGCCTTCTCCGTGAGCGCAAAAGTGATGCCGGTCGAGAGCGGGATCACGTAGGAAGCTCCGGTCGCCCCCTTGCCTTTCAGCCGCTCATAGCACTCGACTCCCCGGTCCGTGGCGTAGCCGGTATCGCATTCCTCGAACGTGATCTTGACCCCGTTGATACCGCCGTCGCGTTCATTGATGAGCTTGTAGTAATCCGCGATCCCATTGGCGAACGGCGCGCCATTGGGGGCATAGGGGCCGGTGCGGTAAACTAGATGCGGAATGAACTGCTCGTTCTGCGCCCATGCCGGAGCGCCATACGCCGCGGCAGCGAGCAGCGCCGCCGGCGCAATTGCGAGGAGTCGCCTTGCTTTCATCGCCTTTCCTCCTTGGGTGGGCAGTTGGCAGCCCAGTTGTTAGCGAGCGGTCCAACCGCGTCTTGAGACGATAATGCCCGTGATTTGTCGGCGCCTCAATACGGGAATGGCCATAGCCGGAGCTTCTCCTTGGCGATGGCCCACAGCCGGGCGAGCCCGCGCGGCTCGACAATCAGGAAGAATATGATGGTGGCGCCGAACAGCATGAACTCGATGTTCGAGATGGCTGCGGTCGAGAGCGGAACGCCAAGCCGGGACGGCAGCTGATTGAGAAAGATCGGGACGAGCACGATGAACGCAGCGCCGAGAAACGATCCGAGAATGGTGCCAAGTCCGCCGATGATGATCATGAACAGCACCTGGAACGAGCGGTTGACATCGAAGGCGAGCGGCTCCCACGAGCCGAGCCGCAGGAATCCCCACAGCGCGCCCGCCACGCCGATGTAGAACGAGGAGACCGCGAAGGCTGAAAGCTTCGCATGCAGCGGCCTGATGCCGATGATCTCGGCCGCGATATCCATGTCGCGTATCGCCATCCACATGCGTCCGATGCGGCCGCGCACCAGATTCTTGGCGGCGAGCGCAAGCACGACGGTGAACGCGAGGACGAAAATGTAGGTTTTGCCCGGCGTGTCAATGGGAAAGCCGAAGAGCTCGATCCGGCCGACCGCAACCGAGCCCGAGGGCGCGTAATTGGTGAACCATTTCACGCGCGCGAAAGCCCATTCCAGGAAGAACTGCGCCGCCAGGGTGGCGACGGCGAGATAAAAGCCCTTGATCCGCAGCGAAGGCAGTCCGAACAGAAGCCCGACCAGCATCGCCATGAGGCCGGCGAAGAGGAACACCAGAACGATGTTGGTCTGTGGCAAGCGCAGCGCGAGATTGTAGGCGGCATAGGCGCCCACCGCCATGAAACCGCCGGACCCAAGCGAGAGCTGGCCGCAGTAGCCGGTGAGGATGTTGAGCCCGATTGCGGCAATGGACAGGATCAATACCGGGATCAGCAATTCGGTGTAGAGATACTGGCCGGCAAACAACGGCACGCCGAGGAAGGCGAATAGGATCAAAGCGATGACGAACCATCGGTCCTGGGCAATGGGGAAAATGGCCTCGTCGGACTGGTACGAGGTCTTGAACTGGCCGACTTCGCGATAGAGCACGGAATCAGACTCGTTCGATGATGCGCTCGCCGAACAGACCCTGCGGGCGAACGAGCAGGAACAGAAGCGCCAAGACGTAAGCGAACCAGTTCTCGATCCCGCCGCCGGCAAGGTCGAAGGTGCGGATGAGGACCGGCGCAAGCAGGACCTCGGCGAGCTTCTCGCCGGCGCCGATAATGAGCCCGCCAACGATCGCTCCCGGAATCGAGGTAAAGCCTCCAAGGATGAGCACCGGCAGTGCCTTGAGCGCGACCAGGGAAAGCGAGAACTGCACGCCGAGCTTGGTGCCCCACATCATTCCGGCGACCAATGCGACCAGCCCCGCCACCGCCCAGACCATGAACCAGATCTGACCGAGCGGAATACCGACGGACTGTGCCGCCTGGTGGTCGTCGGCGACCGCGCGCAGCGCGCGGCCCATACGCGTGAACTGAAAGAACAGGGCAAGCACCAGCACCAGGACGGCGCAGATGATCGCGGCAATGAGCTCCGCCGGGTCGACCAGAATCCCGCCGGGGAACACCGTTTCAAAGAGAAAGATGGGATTGGTCGGCAGCCCCAGATCAATCTTGTAGATGTCGCTGCCCCACAGCGCCTGACCGAACCCCTCGAGAAAATACGCGATCCCAAGGGTGGCCATGAACAGGATGATGCCTTCTTGATTGATGAGATGCCGCAGCACCAGGAGCTCGATCGCATAGGCGAGCGCAATCATGATCGCGATCGACAGCGCGAGCGCGAGCAGAAGCGGCATGAACTCGGAAAGCCGCGCGAGCGACAGCGCGGCAAACAGCACCATCGCGCCTTGCGCGAAATTGAACACTCCGGAAGCCTTGAAGATCAGCACGAAGCCGAGCGCAACGAGGGCGTAGAGCACACCGGTCAGGAGCCCGCCGATCAATGTCTCAATCACCGGGCCCAGCATGGCCGTCAGTGGCTCACGCCGAGATAGGCATCGATCACGCGCGCATCGGCCTGGACCTCGGCCGGCGCGCCGTCGGCGATCTTGATCCCATGGTCGAGCACAAGCACGCGGTCGGAGAGATCCATCACCACGCCCATGTCATGCTCGATCAGAGCGATCGTGGTCCCGAAATGATTGTTGAGGTCGAGGATGTAGCGAGACATGTCCTCTTTCTCCTCGAGGTTCATGCCGGCCATGGGCTCATCGAGGAGAAGAAGGTCGGGCTCCATCGCCAACGCTCGGCCCAGCTCGACGCGCTTCTGCAAACCATAGGGGAGTTTGCCGACCGGAATCTTGCGGATGTGCTGGATCTTGAGGAAGTCGATGATCTCCTCCACCCTGCGGCGATGCTCCACCTCTTCCGCAAGCGCCGGCCCGAGCCAGAGCATCTGGCAGAAAAAGCCGCGGCGCATCTTGAGCGCGCGTCCCGCCATGATGTTGTCGAGCGCGGTCATCCCCTTGAACAACGCGACGTTCTGAAACGTGCGGGCGATCCCGCCGCGGGCCGCTACGTAGGGACGCATGCGCGAGCGTGTCTTGCCCTTGAACGTGATCTTGCCGCGCTGGGGATGATAGAAGCCGTTGATGACGTTCAGCATGGAGGTCTTGCCGGCGCCGTTCGGGCCGATGATGGCGCGGATCTCGCCTTTGCGGATGTCAAACGAGACGCCGGTGACCGCTTTGACCCCGCCGAAAGAGAGCGAGACATCATCGACCGAGAGCAGCAGCTCGTCAGCCGCGATGTCCTGCCCGGTGGGGGCTCTCATGCCTCCCCCCGAGGTACGTCATTGCCGGGCTTGACCCGGCAATCCATCCGCTTCGCCAAGACTCGCTTTGCCGAGAGTTTTGTTACCAAGAAGATGGATGCGCGGGTCAAGCCCGCGCATGACGGGGGCCCATCGGTCATGCGGCTTGCTCCAGAACGCGCGGCACGGGCGTGGTGCTCACGTCGCGGATTTTCAAGCGTGCAGAAAGGACGCCCTTGCGTCCGTCCTCGAACGTCACCTCGGTCGCAATGTCCGCCTCGCTTGCACCGGAATAGAGCGCGGTGATCAGAGGAGCGTAGCGTTCGGCAATGAAGCTCCGGCGCACTTTCTGGGTGCGGGTGACCTCGCCGTCGTCGGCGTCGAGCTCCTTGTGCAGAACCAGGAACCGGCGGATCTGCGCGCCAACCATGGCCTTCTCGTGCAGGAGCGACCGATTCACCTCCTCCACGTGCTGCGCCATCATGTCATAGACCAGAGGATGACCTGCGAGCTCCTGATAGGAGCCGTAGACGATGTTGTTGCGTTCCGCCCAGTTTCCCACCGCCGTAAGGTCGATGTTGAGCATGGCGCAGACGAAATCGCGCTTGTCGCCGAAGACCACCACTTCGCGGATGTTGGGATAGAACTTGAGCTTGTTCTCGAGATATTTCGGCGCGAACAGCGTCCCGTCATTGAGCCTTCCTACGTCCTTGGCGCGGTCGATGATCTTGAGATGGCCGGTATCGGGATCGATCAATCCGGCGTCCCCGGTGCGCACCCAGCCGTCCGGACTCTTCGTCTCCGCCGTCTTCTGCGGATCCTTGTAGTAGCCGACGAACACGCCGGGCGACTTGAACAGCACTTCGCCGTTCTCCGCGATCTTGATGTCCACGTCGATGTTCGGCTTGCCCACGGTGTCGGCATAGATCTCGCCGTCGGGTTGCGCGGTGATGTAGACCGATGCTTCCGTCTGCCCGTAGAGCTGCTTGAGATTGACGCCCAGCGCCCGCCAGAAGCGGAAAATTTCCGGGCCGATCGCCTCCCCGGCGGTATAGGCGAGACGCACGCATGATATCCCGAGCCGGTTTTTCAGGGGGCCGTACACCAGGAGATCCCCGAGCCGATACAGCAGGCGCGCATGCAGCGGCACTTTTTCTTTGTTGAGGATTTTCTCGCCCCAGCGCCGCGCGAGCCCGATGAAATAATTGAACATCGTGCGTTTGAGCCAGCCGGCGTCCTCCATGCGCACCATGGTCAGCGTAAGCAGGTTTTCATAGATGCGTGGCGGCGCAAAGCCGTAGGTCGCCCCAATCTCGCGCCGATCCTCGCCGACCGTTTCCGGACTCTCCGGGCAGTTGACGCAGAACCCCGCCGCGAAGGCCTGCGCGTAGGAAAAGACGTGATCGCCGACCCACGCGAGCGGAAGATAGGCAATGACCTCCTCGTTCGCGCCGAGATTGTCGAAGGTGTTGCCGTTGATGGCCGAGACGACCAGATTGTCAAAGGTCAGCATCACGCCTTTGGGCCGGCCGGTGGTACCCGAGGTATAGAGCATCACGGCAAGATCGCTGCCTCCGCCCGCCGCGACGCAGTCGTCCCACCATTTGCCGGCCTGCGGGTCGCTAGCAAGCCGCGCGCGCCCGAGCTTCTGCACCTCGTCCATCCACTTGAGGCGGCTGTGGTCGTACTCCCGTAGTCCCCGCGGCTCGTCGTAGATCAGGTGGGAAAGCCGTGGCAGCCGATCGGAGATCAGGAGAAGCTTGTCCACCTGCTCCTGGTCCTCGACGATCGCAATGGTCACTTCCGCGTGGTCGAGAATGTAGGCCATCTCCTCGGCGACGGAATCCGCATAGATCGGCACCGGCACCGCGCCGAGCGCCTGCGTGGCGCACATCGCCCAGTAGAGCCGCGGCCGGTTGGTGCCGATGATCGCGACCTTGTCGTCCCGTTTGAGCCCGAGTGCTGCCAGGCCGAGAGACAGTGCTCGCACCTCTTCCAGGACCTGGCTCCAGGTCCAGGCCTGCCAGATGCCGAGGTCCTTGTGCCGGTAGGCCGGTCGGTCCGCGAAGAGCCGGGCGTTGCGGATCAGGAGCTTGGGAAACGTGTTCTCGGTCGCAGCGGCGGCGGTCATTGCCACGGCATCCCTCCCACTTCGGCGCCCAGATGGTGATTGTCTGCCTGGGGCGGCAGATCGTTTCCCGCCATAAGAAAATGCGCTCGTGGCCGGGTCAAGCCGGCATTTGGTCTAAGCTTAAGTATTTTGCGCTCAGTCGCCCTGCTGACGATGGGCAGGCTCCCAGAACAGCTCCTTCCAATCGGCGACCTGCGCCTTCATGCTTCCGATGCGGTGCAGAAAGGCGGCGAAATACGCAATCCGATGCGGCTGCGAGGTGAACTCGAAACCGGGATCGTTGAGCTGGGCCAAAAGATCATCCACGCTGTCCGGCGCCCTCTGCGCGTCCCGCCACAAGACAGCGGCTGCACGCTTGTCCGCATTGGCGACCTTGATTGATTCTTCCAGCGCATTGCCGACGGCCTGGAACAGGGTCGGATTCTTTTCTTTCGTCTGCCTGGAGGCGAGCAGCGTGATCTGGGTCAGCGGGCCGCCGAACACCTTGCGGCTGTCGGTGATGACGTGGGCGCCGGGAATCTTCAGCCCGCGGTCGGTGAAGGGCTGCACGCCGATATGCGCGGTGACGGAGGCCTTGCCGTATCCGGCCGACAACGCGGCGACGGCGTCGGGATGGCCGAGCGCGACGGTCAAATGGTCGAGCCGATGGGGATCGTTCCACAGCTGCTCCGCGGCCATCTGCAGCATCATGGCGTTAAAGGAAAGCCGCACGGTCGGCACCGCGATACGGTCCTTGTCGGTGAAATCGGCGATCGTTTTGACGTTGGGATTGATGCTGTAAAGCGTCATCGCTCCGTTCGACACTGTCCCGACCGCTTTGACCTCGTTGGCCGTGCCGCGGGTCTTTTCCCAGATGGTGAGGAGAGAAGGCAGCGCGACGGTGCCGTAGTCGGCGGCGCCCGACAGGATGGCGTCGAGCACGGAGCCTGGCCCGCTCAATGCAGTCGCGGTCGCCTCGATCTGTCCGAGCCCGAGCTTGCTCGCCTCTTTCTGCAGGATACCGCCGCTCACGATGAGATCGACCGGGAGATAAAGCAGCCCGCGCTGCTGAACGAAGGCGACCTTGAGGGGCGCCTGTGCAGCAATGATCGGCGGGATGGCAAGGAGGCTTGCGCCGCTGGTGATTGCGCTCAAGGCCTGCCGCCGGCTTAAAACCCGAATATTTCTCTTGCGTGCCACCGTTTCGCTCTGAGCGAGTTCAACGTGATGTGAAAATGCCCTACAATCGAGCGCAAGAACAGTGACGAGCGCGAGCGGAAGATGAAGATCAGACCCGGCGGCGGCGCGTTGGGCGCCCGCATCGAAGACGTCGATCTGGCCCGTCCCATCTGCGAGGACGACTTCAGGCGCATCTTGCGGGCGCTCGGCGCCCATGGCGTTCTGTGCTTCCCCGGGCAGCGGATCGACACGCAGCATCTCGCAGCTTTCGGGCGCATGTTCGGCGAGCTCGAGATCAATGTCGCCAACCAGTTTCATGAGCCGGGCTTTCCCGAAGTCATGGTGCTCTCCAACATGGCGGCGCACGGCAAGCCGATCGGGCTCGCTGATGCCGGGCAGGGCTGGCACACCGACATGTCCTACAGCACCGAGACTGCGCTCGCGAATGTGCTCTACGCGGTCAAAGTCCCCATGCGCGAAGGCCGGTCCCTGGGCGAGACCCAGTTCCGCAACATGCACGCGGCCTACGCCGACCTTCCCTCCCCCATCAAGTCGCGGCTGCAAGGGCGCACGGCAACGCACGACTTCGCCAAGTTCTGGGACATGATGCGCGCACGGCCCGGCTCCAAGCGCGCGGCGCTCACCCCGGAGCAGCGGGCGAAGAAGCCGCCGGTCTCGCAGCCCATCTTTCGCATGCACCCCATCACCGGCCGCACCGTCCTCTACTGCAACCCGGGCTATGCGACGCGGATCGACGGGCTGCCCGAAGCCGAAAGCGCCGAGCTGCTGGCGTTTCTCTTTGCCCACCAGGAGCAGGAGAAATATTTCCACGCGCACCGATGGGCGGAAGGGGATGTGCTGATGTGGGATAACATCGGCACGGTGCACAACGCAGTTGCCGATTATCGCTCGGACGAACCCCGCTACATCCGGCGCGTGCAGGTCATGGCGACCAAGGACTATGCGCGGCTTGCCGCCTGAGCCGGCACAAGATCAGGGGAAGGAGCCGCATGCGCAAGACCGACGATCGAGCAGTTCCGGTTTTGACGTTTTCGATGCTGGTCGGGCTTTGGCTGATGCTGCCTGCGGACCAGGCAGCCGCACAGGCGCCGGAGATACGCTTCGCCCGCCAGTTCTCCATGGGCTACCTGCAGTTCAACCTCATGCAGAGGCATCAGCTCGTCGAGAAGCATGCCAGGATGGCAGGCATTCCCGAACCGAAAGTGGTGTGGGCAACCTTCAATAGTCCGGCGGCGATGAACGATGCGCTCCTCTCCGGGTCGATCGACATCGTGGCTGGCGGTGTGCCGGGCCTGCTGACGGTCTGGGCGCGCACCCATGGCAGGGCGAATGCGGTGAAGGGGGTGGCTGCGTTTTCGTCGCAGCCGATCCTGCTCAACACGCGCAATGCGAGCGTGAAGAACATTACGGACTTCACCGACAAGGACAAGATCGCCGTGCCGGCCGTGAAGATTTCCGTGCAGGCTGTGACGTTGCAGATGGCGGCGGCCAAGCAATGGGGACGCGAGCAGTTTGCCAGGCTCGATCCGTTGACCGTCGGCATGTCGCCGCCCGATGCCACCGTTGCGCTGCTCAGCGATGCTTCCGAGATCACCAGCGTCTTCAGCGTACCGCCATTTCAGTACCAGCAGCTGGACAAACCGGGCATCCACACGGTGCTGAGCTCCACCGACGTGTTCGGCGGCCCGCACAGCTTCACCGTGGCCTGGACCTCCACCCAGTTCCACGACAGGAATCCAGCACTCTACCAGGCGCTGATCGCGGCGTTCCAGGAAGCAACCGAGATGCTCAACAGGGATGTGAAGCCGGCGGCGCAATATTGGATTGATGACGTGAAATCGAAGCTGGCGGTAGACAAGGTCGCCGAGATCGCCTCGGGCAAGGACGTGAGATGGACCATGGCGCCGGAGAACACCATGCAATATGCGCAGTTCATGCACATGGTCGGCTCGATCAAGGTCCAGCCGGCAAACTGGAAAGATCTGTTCTTCCCCGAGCTGCATGCGCTGCCCGGGAGCTAGATTTCTTTGCCGCCATGAATGCGTCAGGTCCCGCGTCCCTGCTGCAAGTGCAGGGGGTCACGTTGCAATACCGAACCGAAAAGCATGTGGTCACGGCGACCTATCGCGTGAGCTTCGATGTCTATGGCGCCGATCGGTTCGTCGTGCTGGGGCCGTCGGGATGCGGCAAATCAACCCTGCTCAAGGCCGTCGGGGGCTACATGGCGCCGACCGAAGGGACGATGAAGCTCAAGGGCGTTCCGATCAACAATCCCGGCGCCGACCGCGTCTTCGTATTTCAGGAGTTCGATCAGCTCCTGCCCTGGAAGACGGTCAAGCAGAACGTAACATTCGCACTGCAATCAGCGCGCAAGCTGCGCGGCAAGGCCGCCGAAGCGCAGGCGATGCGCTACATCGAGAAGGTCAACCTCGCCAGGTTTGCCGATTCCTACCCGCATACGCTCTCCGGCGGCATGAAGCAGCGCGTCGCTATCGCCCGGGCACTGGCAATGGAGCCCGACGTGCTTCTGATGGATGAGCCGTTCGCGGCCCTCGACGCGCTGACGCGGCGCAAGATGCAGGAGGAGCTCCTGCAGTTGTGGGACGAAACGCGCTTCACCATGTTGTTCGTGACCCACTCGATTCCGGAGGCGGTACTGGTCGGCAATCGCATCCTTCTTCTCTCGCCGCATCCCGGTCAGGTGAAGGGCGAGCTCAACAGCGACGGAAGCGATCGCGTCGATGCGGCGAGCGGACGTAAACTGTCCGAGCGCATTCACGACATGCTGTTCGCAGACCGCATCGAGGAACAGGAGGCGGTTCATCATGGCTGACGCTACTGCAATCCCGGCGCACCCCCTCGCGCTTCCGCCGCTGCGGCCCGAATACCTGCGCGAGGTCGTGGCCGGCAAGGACATCGGAGTGATCGAGCAGCCGCTCACGCTCTGGCAAAGGCTCGCCAATCAGGCCTGGCTGCGCAAGGCCATCGTTCTATTGGTGATAGCGAGCGCCTGGGAGCTCTATGCGCGCTGGCTCAACAACCCGCTTCTTGTGCCCACCTTCACGGCGACGCTCGACGCTTTCGAGACCGGCATGACCAATGGCGAGCTCCCTGAGAAGGTGGCGAACTCGGTAGTGCTGCTGCTCAAGGGTTATGCCCTGGGGCTTGCGCTGGCGATGGCATTCACCGCGCTCGCCATCATGTCGCGCATCGGCAACGACCTGCTCGAGACATTGACGTCGGCCTTCAACCCGCTGCCCGCCATCGCTCTCCTGCCCCTGGCCCTGATCTGGTTCGGCCTGGGCGACATTTCCATCATATTCGTGCTGGTGCACTCGGTGTTGTGGGCGGTGGCGCTCAACACCCATTCCGGCTTTCGGTCGGTCTCCAATACCCTGCGCATGGTCGGGCGCAACTACGGCCTGAAAGGGCCGCGCTACATCGCCAAGATTCTGATCCCCGCCGCATTCCCCTCGATCGTCACCGGGCTCAAGATCGGCTGGGCGTTTGCCTGGCGCACGTTGATTGCAGCCGAGCTCGTCTTTGGCGTTTCTTCCGGCAAAGGCGGGCTGGGATGGTACATCTATGAGAACAAGAACATGCTTGACATCCCGGCAGTGTTTGCCGGTCTGCTCACGGTCATCCTCATCGGCCTGATCGTGGAAAACGTCATCTTCCGCAACATCGAGGCCGTGACCGTACGGCGCTGGGGCATGCAATCGTAGCGCAGCGCCCACTGTGGCTGCGGACCCTCAAAGCTCTCGCCCCGGCAACACGCGTCCTCGCATTGCCGTACTCATACCCACGCTCAACGAGGAGAAGTCGATCGGCGATCTGATCGCGCGCATTCCGCGCGACCTGGTGAGCCGGATCATCGTGGCCGACGGCGGCAGTCGCGATGCCACGGTTGACTGTGCGTGCAGCGCCGGAGCGGAAGTCATTGCCGCCGGCTCCGGCTACGGCCGTGCCTGTCTGGCGGCGGCGAAAGCCGCAGCGGACTGCGACGTGCTGGTGTTCATGGATGGAGACGGTGCTGATGATCCCCTCGCCATCCCGGCGCTGGTGCAGCCCATTCTTGCGGGCGAGCAGGATTTTGTCATTGGTTCGCGCGCGCGAGGCCGACGCGAGCCCGGGAGCATCGCCTGGCATCAGCTTGCCGCGGGCTCCCTCGCGGGTGCGGGCATTCGGCTCCTCTATGGGGTGCACTACACCGACATGTGCGCCTTCCGCGCCATCCGCCGCGAAGCGCTGCTCGGCCTGGGAATGCGCGAGGCGACCTACGGCTGGAATATCGAGATGCAGATGCGCGCGGCAGCAGCGGGGCTGCGCATCCTCGAAATTCCCGCCGACTATCACTGCCGCACCGGCGGCACCTCCAAGGTTGCCGGGACGGTGCGAGGCTCGATCAAAGCGGGCGCACGTATCCTCATGACCTTCGCGCGGGTTGCGCTTTCGCGCGGCCGCTCGCAAAGTCCGATGAGCTAACTGCAAGCAATGTCATATGGTCCCGCCGCGGAGGTTGGCATGCGAACGCTGAAGATCGGCGACGTCACCATCACCAGCATCATTGAACGGGACGGACCGTGGCGACGGCCGGAAGACATGTTCCCGGCCTATGATCCTGAGCTGGGCAGGAAGCATCTCGCCGCGCTCGATCCTTTTGTCTTCGACGTCGCGTCCGGTCGCATGGTGATTACCTACCAGACGTTCGTGGTGCGCACGCCCAAGCGCACGATCCTGGTGGACACCTGCACGGGGGAGGATAAAGGCTACCCGCCGCCCATGGATTTTCCAAAACAACCGTGGCTGGACGGCTTCCGCGCTGCCGGTCTGCGGTTCGAGGACATCGATTACGTGTTCTGCACGCATCTGCACATCGACCACTGCGGCTGGAACACGCTCTTACGCAACGGACGCTGGGTGCCGACTTTCCCGAACGCAAAATACATCTTTCACAAGCGCGAATACGCCGCCTGGGAGGAAGCGACCCGGCGTGGCGACAATCCCCCCGGCAATGTCTGGCGGTTCAACTGCGAGCCGGTCGTTGACGCCGGTCAGGCGCTGCTGGTGGACGACGACTTCGAGCTTGACGATATGGTTTGGTTGACGCCGACGCCGGGCCATTCTCCCTGCCATTGCTGCGTCAACATCCGCTCGGGCGGGCAGCGCGCGGTCGTTATCGGCGACCTCATGCACCATGCGCTGCAGTGCCGGGAGCCGGACTGGTCGACGATCTTCGACTGGGACCGCGACCAGGCGGCGCGGTCACGCCGCCGGTTTCTGGGCGAGATTGCCGGGACCGGGACGTTCGTGATGCCGGTCCATTTTCCGCATCCGACGGTCGGACTGGTCGAGGTGGATGGAGAACGATTCCACTATACGTTCGTTCGATAGACTCCGAAGTTCTGCGCCGAAGTCGTGGCATGAAGGGATTCGCTGTGTGATAGGCGCGTCCGCAGTTCACTCAAGTGCGGACGCAACCGCGAGGCTCTACCAGTTACGCTGAGTGCCAGAACCCGACATCCGCTGCCCGCAGCGGGTGCCCGCGAGCGTCGCGGGCTCGGTCGGTACCGCATGAGATCACTTGGCAGGCGTGAACTATTGACCGGAACAGTCCGTGGCCGTCTCGAAACCCGCCAAAGACCCGGAACCGGGTTTCCAGCTCCAATTGCCAACTCACGCTAATGCCTCGAGCAGCGTTTTCGCGTTTTTCAGATCGGCGGTATCGAAGCCCTCGGTGAACCAGCCGTAAGCGGGCACGAGCAGCTCGCGCGCTTTGGCCGGCCGGCCCTGCTCGCCCCACAGCCGGGCGAGGCTCGTCGCGGCGCGCAGCTCATAGGCCTTAGCCTGTTGCCTTCGCGCGATGCGCAGTGCCTCTTCGAGGGCGGCTTGACCCTCTTCGAGCCGGTTGAGACCCAGGAGCGCGATGCCCTCAAGGCGATGAAGTTCCGCGTCCCATTGACCGTAGCCGCTTCTTTCCTGGACCTTCAGCCCGTCTCTCGCCGCGGCAAGAGCTGCTTTGTGCTCGCCCTGCCGCGCCATCGCTTCGGCTAAGCGGGCAAGCCCGTAGGGGCGAATCGTCAGCGCGCCAATCCGGGTGGCAAGCCCCTCGCGCAAGCAGGCGGCAGCCTCCTCGAACGCCCCCTGCGTGCTCAGAGCGGCGCCGCGCAGGAACCGCGGTTCCCATACGAACCCAAGTCGCTGCTCAGAAGCCAGCGTCTCGGCCGCCTTGAGCCGCTGCAACGCCATTTCCGGCTCGCCGCGATCGAGACGTAGCATCGCGTTGAAAAGCAAGGCTAGTTCGAGGCTGAACGGGTGAGCGAGGCGCTCGGCCAATGCCAATGCTTCGTTACCAATTGTCAAACCCTTGTCGGGATAGCCGAGCAGCCAATGGACAAGCGCGCCGATGCTGCTGGCGCACACGCCGGGGTCGTGCCCGCCATAATGCTGGTGGTGGGAGCGGTGTCGTTCGGGATCATAAAGCCGGCGCCCCGCCTCGCTGTGCTCGCGGGCTGCCGCCGGTTCGCCGGCGAACATTCCGGTCGCCCAGGCGCTGTGATGGGCTTGCAGGTGCAATCCTTCGTCCGCATTGCCCGCGGTCAGCTGCAGCAGCCGGTCCGACAGTCTGCGGCACTCGCGGATCATGCCAGCCCCGTTGGCCGATTGCCAAAGGCCGTAGACCGCCATGAACTGCTGGCGCGAATCTCCCTGCTGCTCGGCGAGCGCGCGGGCGCGGGTGTAGGCCCCTGCTGCCTCGACCGAAGCGAACCCTTCGGCTGTGAATAGCAACAGGCCCCGGGCCAATTGCAATTCAATCTCTCGTCCGTCCCGGGCCGGCCCTTCGGGCAGTGATGAGAGTGCTGCAACGCCCCGCTCGTAATGGCGGATCGCTTCGAGGTGGGCAAAGCGCTCGGCGGCATGCTGGCCGGCTTTCAGCCATTGATCGACCGCGCGCTCGGTATCGCCGGCGCCCGTCAGATGATGGGCCAGGAGTTCTGGCTGGCGCTCGACGAGATCGGCGAAATCCTGCTCCAGCGCCGCCGCGACCCGAGCATGCAGCTCCTGCCGCCTTCCGCGCAGCAGCATGTCATAGGCGGCATCCTGCACCAGCGCATGCTTGAAAGCGTAGGAGGAATGCGGAGCGGTGCCGCGGCAAAACAGCAATCTTGCATCGCTAAGTTGACCCAACGCGGCTTGCAGCTCCATCTCATCACGCTGCGCCACGGGCTCGATCAGTTCATAGGCAAACTCGCGGCCGAGCACCGCCCCGATTTGGGCAACATCCTTGGGGGCCGGCCCGAGCCGATCCAAGCGAGCCATCAATGACGCTTGTAACGTCGCCGGGACCGACAGCGCGGCAAGCGACTTCGTTGCCATCACCGGGGCGACCCGGTTGTCGCGGTCGCCGGTTTCCAGCACCGCTTTGGTCAGCTCTTCGACGAACAGCGGCACGCCGTCGGCGCGCGCGACGATCTCGTCGACGATCTCTTCGGAGAGACCGGCATTGCCGGCGAGCCGCTCGACCAGCGCCGTGCCGTCGCGCCCGCCGAGCCGGTTCAGCGCCAACATCGTCACGTGCGGCTGGCCGCCCCAAGCGTGCTGGAATTCGGGGCGGAAGGTGACGACGAGCAGCACCGGCAGTCGCCGCACCCGGTCGACCGTGAGATCGAGCAGCTCGCGCGAGGTTGGATCGATCCAGTGGGCGTCCTCAAATACCATCAGCACCGCTCGGTGCCGCGACTCGGCTTCGAGTTGGCTGAGCATGGCGTCGAACAGCTTCTCTCGTCTGCGCTGCGGGCTGAGGTTGAGGTCCGTGGCAGAACTCGGCAAAGACAGCAGCTCGCTTAACAGCGCGATATCGTCGTCATCCCGCGTGCTCGGCACGAGCAGCGCCCGGAGTTTGCCGAGTTTGGCTTCGACCGTGTCGTCGCGGGCGAACCCGGCGGCGCGTTCGAGCTGGACGATGAATGGGTAAAGGGCGCTGTCCTGGTGGTGCGGCGAGCAAAAATAGCGCAAGCGCGTATGGGGCTCTGTTCCGATATGCTCGGAAAGCGCCGCCGTGAGCCGTGACTTACCGATACCGGGCTCGCCGGAAATCAGCGCCGCCCGTCCTTCGCCCATCTTCGCCTGCTTCCAGCGGCGCATGAGTAGCTCGACTTCCTCGTCGCGTCCGACGAGGGCGGTCAGGCCGCTCGCGTGCAGCGCCTCGAAGCGGCTTTCGACGTAACTTGCCCCCAGCGCGGCCCAAACGCGCACTGATCCCGCGATGCCCTTAATCCCTTTTGCCCCTAGGTCCTGCAGCTCGAACAGATTGCCGAGAAGTTTGCGTGTGCCTTCGGCGATGACAATCATGTTCGGTTCGGCAATGCCCTGTAGCCGTGCCGCCAGATTCGGCGTCTCGCCGATGATGCCGCGCTCTTGCGAGCCTCCCGCATCGACCAGGTCGCCGACGACGACCAGGCCGGTGGCAATGCCGACGCGGGTTTGTAGCGAGGCGCGCGTGTTCAGCCCTGCCACCGCCGCGATCAATTCCAGCCCGGCTCGCACTGCTCGCTCGGCGTCGTCCTCATGCGCCCGCGGATAGCCGAAAAAGACCAGCACGCCGTCGCCCAAATATTGCGACACGAAGCCGCCGAAACGGCGCACGATCTCGCCGGCGCACTTATGATAGGCTGCAATGACCTCGCGCAAATCCTCTGGATCCAAGCGGGCGGACAGCGCTGTCGAACCGACCAGGTCGCAGAACATCACCGTAACCTGCCGGCGCTCGGCGACATCGATCGGCGGGCCCGAAGGCGCAACGCCCGCCGAGGGACTAGTCGCCTCTGCACGCGCACCAAGCGCAGCAATGGCTTTCAGGAGCTTGAGTCGAGCACCAAGCGGAATACCGATTTCACGGAGGTGATTCTCCGTCAGATCGAGCAGGACCGTGTCGTCGATGGCATTCTCGCGGAATGCCGCCTCATACTGTTCGAGGCCAAGGCTCCGCAGCCAACCCCCGAGGTCCATGATGGTGCCCTAGCTCCGCTGACGCGCAATGATCGTTCAGGCGAAACAACGTGTCCAGGGCACTGTTTTTTGCAATGACCGCTATGACCGCTGGAGGGTGCGTGCCGA
>Ga0209331_1000223_pt1 | contig 20649 bp, 20 predicted proteins | sample JacPinW_OM3H0_M3_FD_187971 | JGI IMG/M metagenome (GOLD analysis project Ga0209331, IMG submission 187971) | Forest soil microbial communities from Algoma, Ontario, Canada - Jack Pine, Ontario site 1_JW_OM3H0_M3 (SPAdes) (version 2) | ecosystem: Environmental > Terrestrial > Soil > Boreal...
CACCCGGCAATCGCTCCAGCCGGAAGCAATCGGAGCAGTCATGGAGGTAACGAAATGGCTGAAGCCTTCGATTAGTGTGTCACGAATTGGTGACAGCGCGAGTGTGCAGGCCGCAACGCGAGTGAACGCTGAGAAGGCCTCGAAAAGGTCGATGTGCAGGCCGACCCGACGGCCATATCGGGGAAGGCTGATACGGCTAGGTGAATGAGCGAAGAATCCGCGCAATCTCCTCCAGGCGACGCGTTGAAAATATCGCAAAGCCGATGACCTTCTGCATCGGAATGCAGGATGGTCGGCGCTTCAACCGCTCGCCGAAATACTCCATGATCTTGTCTAGCTCTTCGAGAGACGGTCGCCGATCACGCTCACGGCTCTTGCTCGCAATGCCGAGGCGCTTCGCAACAACGAAGGCGTCCTTCATTGCGGTCTGATCAAGTTGATACGCCCATGCCGGCTTGGCTACGGCAAAGACGGCTGCCAAATGCGAGAGATAGTTACCGACTGTCGACGGAGCTACTTTAATTATCAGTTCATTAGCAAATCCGACCACATCGGTACTTGTGATTTCAGAGCACTTCTTGTTGGCTATGTCGTAGTTCTTTATCGCGCGCAGTACCTGCGCCTTTGTACGACCGATCTTTTTGATCGATTCATCCGTGTAGCGGTCGATAACAATGGATAAAGTGGGATCCGGCGCTTCAAGGCGCTCGAGAGCGCCCGGTTTTGCAAGTTCCTTCTCCCGCTTTTCGAGCCAGGCAGAGGCAGCCTGCTGCCGATCGAACGTCCGATTTTCTCGATGAACGATCTTGCCAGCTCGCTTGATGAGGAGCTGGGCCTGGAATCCTGTAGAGCCATCGCTTCGCTTGCGTGGTACGACCGTTCCCATCTCGGGAGGCTCCATCATCGGTACTGCATGGGCGTCTTCAGTACTGCGCCGCAGTACCGGACGCACTAAAAAGGGAGAAATGGCTAAAAAACGAGCTAGAATGGAAAACCCAATAATATCGCTAAGTAACTGAAATGACCGAAAAAACTACGAAATCCTACGATTTCCTTTTCTCCGTCGCGCCTATGATGGATTGGACCGACCGGCATTGCCGCGTGTTCCATCGTCTGATGACGCGGCGTGGGAGGCTCTACACGGAGATGCTGACGACGGGCGCCATCCTTCATGGCGATCGGGGGCGTCTGCTCGGTTTCGATGCAAGCGAACATCCACTCGCGCTTCAGCTCGGCGGTTCGGACCCGCGCGATATCGCCACCGCCGCAAAAATCGGCGAGGATTTCGGCTATGACGAAATCAATCTCAATGTCGGCTGCCCGTCGGATCGGGTGAAGGACGGCCGCTTTGGCGCCTGCTTGATGGCGGAGCCTGCGCTGGTGGCCGCTTGCGTGGATGCGATGAAGCGCGCGGTTGGCATTCCCGTCACGGTGAAATGCCGGATCGGCATCGACGATCAGGATTCGGAGATCGCGCTGGATGGGCTGGCGCGCGGCGTCGTCGATGCCGGCGCCGATGCGCTGATCGTCCACGCCCGCAAGGCCTGGCTCGATGGATTGTCGCCGAAGCAAAATCGCGACATCCCGCCGCTCGATTATGACAGGGTCTATCGGCTCAAGGCCGCCATGCCTGGCGTGCCCGTCATCATCAATGGCGGGATCGCCAGCCTTGCGGAAGCAAAACGGCACCTTGGGTTTGTCGATGGCGTGATGCTCGGCCGCGCCGCCTACCAGGAGCCATGGCGGTTATTGTCGGCCGATCCCGAACTGTTCGGCGAGACCGCACCGCATACGACCATGAAGCAGGTGTTCGAGGCCATGATGCCCTACATCGAGAGCCAACTGGCGCAAGGCACGCGGCTGCATTCGATCACGCGGCATTTTGTTGGGGCGTTTCACGCCGTGGCGGGCGCACGCGCCTTCCGCCGCCATCTCGCCGAGAACGGCGTCAGGCCCGGGGCCGGCGTGAATGTGCTGCGCGATGCGATCGCGCTGGTCGATGACCGTGCCGTGGCGCCGATCGCCGCCTGACCCGCGGCGGACGGCGAGACACTCGGCCCTATCTCGTCAGCTCTCGGCTCCGCCGCCAGAAGACGAGCATGATCGCAATGCCCACCCATGCAATCGTGGCGGCAGTCGCGATGAAAAGGCCCCTCAGTCCAAGTCCGAACATTGGCATCGCCATCCAGCCAACGATGACAGGCAGTGCCAGCTGTGCGGTCTGCGCGAGGAACGACCCCGATACGCTGCCTAGACCTAGCGAGGCGTAGAACAACCCGGAACCAATGCCCATGAATGCGTAAACCAAACCGTCCAGCACCTTGCCCTTTGCGCCCATTGCGCTGTAGAGCGCAGGCCGCGCGAACGCGAAGATGATTAGGAATGCGGCGCTCATCCCGAGCGCGATGGCTGCGCCGTGCCAAACAAGCGCATTGGCGTCGTCCTGCTTGCCCGCGCCGAGTGCGCGCGCGACAGCGGACGATACACCGCCGCCCATCGCTGCCGTCGCCATCGTCTGCATCAAAAGGAAGAACGGAAATACCAGCGCGACGCCGGCCAGCGCGTCGCCGCCAAGAAAGCTGACGAAATACGCATCGAGTGTCAGGAAGGTGACACGCGCCGTTGCGTCAGCGAAATTCGGTGCGGCCAGCTTGAGCAGGGTCGTCAGGATCGGGCCTTCGACCAGACTTCGGATTTTTGGATTGCGCGCGGGCGCTGCCGTTTGGACCGAGGCGACGGGAATGGCGTTGATGTTCATGGCGAAGCCCACCGTTCGTGAGCCTGCATGGTTACGCGAATACCGAGATACTATACTTCGATGAAAGACGAAGTGTGACTTGCGGCAATACGCGCGCTAAAGCGTTTTCGAGCGAAAGCCTGTTCCGCACTTGATGCGGGGTTGGATGCGGTTTGCATGAAGAAGACGCGTCAAAAAGATTCTACGGATAGCCGTGCAGCATCAGCCTGTCGGCATGCACTTCCCAGCTCTCCAGCCGATCCAGAAAGCTCATCCCGAGCAAATTGGTCTTCATCTGTCCGTGCGGCACCACCAGCGCCGGCACCGAGCGTTCGACCAGCTTGCCGATCGCAAGGCGATCGAGCGTCAGCCGTGCTGCTCTGGTGTGGCCGCCGGCGGTCTCGACGTCGACGTCGTATTCGAGCAATTCGAGTGGCAATCCGGCGGCCTTGGCGGTCTCGTAGGTCAGCACCACCGAGGTCGCGCCGGTGTCGACCACCATCGGGGCGACGACGCCATTGATCTTCGCCAGCAGCGCGAATTCGCCGCCCTGACCGCGCGAGATCTGCACCGCGCGCGCCGGCGACGCGGCGCGCTTGCGCAATAATTCCGAAACGGTGTCGCCAGCGCGCGCGATCCGTTCGGGGTCGCCATAAGCGACCACGGCACCGGCCGTCGCCGCAAGCACCACAAGGACGAGCAGGAGGCGGATCATAGCGCGCCTCCGATGCGGGTGCCGGTCAGCCGGTTTTCGAACTGCCGGCGGCCGCCGGCTGCACCAACCCCGCATCCGCCATGCGTGAGGCGAGTTGCGCCATCACCGCGAGCCGCTCCGCGCTCTCCATCCGATGCCAGCGGGCGATCTCCGGAAGCGTACGTCCACAGCCGAAACACAGGCTGGTTCTGGGGTCGATCATACAGACAGCGATGCACGGCGTATCGATGCTCATCTTTGGATAGTGAAATGGTTTCGGCCGCTGGCGCAAGCGCCCGGATCTGCTTCCGGCTTAATGTCTTGTTCTGGTTCATAACCCGGTCCCCGCACTCATGATCGGCTTGTGGCGGGGGCGGCGCTTCTCATCGGCGGTCGTGACGCTGGTGGTTTCCGGCTGCAGCGGCGGTGCTTCCTCGGCCATCGGCGCCAAGGCCGACATCACGCGCTCCGGCGGGAAGGTGACGATGACTTCGGTGCCGATACGAAGCTTCGATTTCAGCGTGAAGGTGCCGCCATGCATGTCGATCAGGCTTTTGGCGATGGGCAGGCCAAGGCCCGCGCCCTGTTCGGCCGACTTGATCGAGTTCGAGCCCTGGCCGAACGAGGCCAGCACGATCGGGATTTCGTCCTCTGCAATCCCGGAGCCGGTATCCTTGACGCTCAGATATTGCCCGCCCGAGGCGGTCCATCCGACCTTCAGCCAGATTTCGCCGCCCTGCGGCGTGAACTTGATGGAGTTTGACAACAGATTGAGCACAATCTGCCGCGTCGCGCGCTCATCGCCCCAAATTCGCGGCATGCCCTGTTCGAACACCTCATGAATGTTGATGCCGCGGCTCGAGGCGCGCAGCTTCAGCAAATGATGGCAGTCGGCGACGACGTGCACGAGCGATACTGCCTCTTCGTTGAGCTCGTACCTTCCGGCTTCGATCCGCGACAGGTCGAGGATTTCGTTGATGAGGTTGAGCAGGTGTACGCCCGAATTATGAATATCGGCCGAATATTCCTTGTAGACCGGCACCGCGTGGGCGCCGAAAATCTCGCTTTTCATCACCTCGGAAAATCCCAGGATCGCATTCAACGGCGTGCGCAATTCGTGGCTCATTTGCGCGAGAAACCGCGATTTTGCGACGTTGGCGGATTCCGCGCGGTGCCGCGCCTCGTCGGAAATCGCTTTTGCCTGCTCGAGCTCGCCGATCAGCGCGTCTTTTTCGGCGCGTGCCTCCAGGGTCGCCAGCGTCGTCGAATGCAGGCGGTGGGCGAGCAGCGCAAAATAGCCTTCGGCGGCGAGTGCCAGCAACGCCAGCACGTAATTGTCGAAGGTGCCGCTCAGCGCGAAATTGAGTGCAATCGCCGCCGTGACTGGGGCGGTTGCCGCCAGCGCCGCAATCGGCAGGTTGGCCGCGAGCATGCTCGATACGGCGACCACCAGCAGCACCAGGAACATCATCACCGCGTTCGAGACCACGTCCGGGCTCACCGGGTGGATCAGGATCGTGGTCCAGCACAACCCGTAAAACAGGTCGAGCAGGACAAACTGCGTCCGCCACTTGCGGGTTCGGGTCAGGGAAGGCGGCTCGCCCAGGAATCTGCGGCAATTGCGGATGATGACGACATGGATGCAGAGCATGGCGCAGGTCCAGGCCGCGGCCGCAACCGGCTGCATCCAGAAGCCGAACAAGAGGCCAGATGCTACCACGAGCAGCATCACGACATAGGATGCCGAGATCCGGGTCTGGGCATATTGCCGAAGCAGCTCGCGATCGAAAGCGGGACGGGTTCCGCTGGTCGACGTTAACCGATCGCGCGCCTCGCGAACCCGCTGCGCGGCGATGCGGCGGTGACTTGCCGGCACAGCGATCGGCGGCTCAGCCGGAAGCTGGACAACTTCAGGCCTGTCTGCGGGCGTACTCATCAAACAACACAAATCCTGCCCGCGAACAGCGCGAGCTTTTGCATTGTCTATCTCTGGCGCTAAAACATTAAGAGCTGCCTTAAAGAGCTAAAAATTCTCGTTAACGGGAGGTTAAATTAACCTCTCTGGCGCGGGTTCGGAACTCAGCGTTCGAGCCGCGCGAGCAGGCTGGAGGTGTCCCAGCGCTTGCCGCCCATCTTCTCTACTTCCGCATAGAACGCATCGACCAGGGCCGTCACCGGCAGGCTTGCGCCGTTGCGCCGGGATTCGGCGATACAGATCGAAAGATCCTTGCGCATCCATTCGACCGCAAAGCCGAAATCGTATTTGCCCTCGGCCATGGTCTTGTAGCGGTTCTCCATCTGCCAGGATTGCGCGGCGCCTTTCGAGATGGTGTCGATCACACTGGCGACATCGAGCCCCGACTTGTTGGCGAAATGAATGCCTTCCGAAAGCCCCTGGACCAGTCCCGCAATGCAGATCTGGTTGACCATCTTGGTCAGTTGCCCCGAGCCCGCAGGCCCCAGCCGTTTGCACATCCGGGCATAGGCCGCGATGATCGGCTCGGCGGCCGCATAGGCGTCTTCGCTGCCCCCGCACATCACCGTCAGCACGCCGTTTTCAGCGCCGGCCTGACCGCCCGACACCGGGGCATCGACGAACTTAAACCCGGCTTTGGTAGCCGCCGCATCGAGCTCGCGGGCGATCTCGGCCGATGCCGTGGTGTGATCGACGAAGGTCGCGCCCTTCTTCATGCCTGCAAATGCGCCATCGGCGCCAAGCGTGACCGCACGCAAATCATTGTCGTTGCCGACGCAGCACATCACGAAATCCTGACCCTCGGCTGCGGCCTTTGGGGTCGGCGCTGTCATGCCACCGAATTTTTGCGCCCAGGCTAGCGCCTTAGCCGGTGTCCGGTTGAATACCGTTATCTCGTGGCCACCTTTTTTCACGAGATGTCCGGCCATCGGGAAGCCCATCACGCCGAGACCGAGAAAAGCGACTTTTGCCATGTTTTTGACCTTGTGTTTAAGCCTTGAGTTCAAGCCTTGAGTTCAAGCCTTGGGAGTTTCGCCGGCGCTGAAGCGGCCGGACTGCAGGTTTGAGATGGGGCGGGGGCTGGTTCAGTGGTTGAAACGGGTTCCGCTCAAGAGGTGGAAGCCGTACAATAAGCCCTGCGCCATGAAGGGCAACGGCTGGGTTTGGCGCGCGGGCGCGGTTTTATGCTAGGCTGCGCCGTCGATAACTCTTGTTTCAATAAAAAAGGGAGTGACACCGCATGAGCGTGACCGTAGGCGTGCTCGATCATTTCAACATCCGGACCCGCAAGCTCGCCGACACGGTCCGGTTCTATGAGGATATCTTGGGCCTGGAGAAAGGCGCACGGCCGAACTTTGCCTTCCCCGGGGCCTGGATGTACTCGGAGGGAAAACCGGTGGTGCATCTGGTCGATATTTCCAAGACCGACGAGCCGCAGAAGCCGGATTCCGGCGTGGTCCATCACGTCGCTTTTGCGAGCCAGGGTTTTGCCGGCATGAAGCGGCGGTTGGAGTCAAAAGGCATGGAATTCGACTCGCGACAAGTTCCGGGCGGCGATCTCTGGCAGATCTTCGTCACTGACCCCAATGGCGTCATGATCGAACTGAACTACGAGGCCGCCAAGGAAGGGGGCGGATCGGCGCCGCTCGAGCGGGCGGATGATGTCGGAGTGAGGTAGCCTTTTGAGCTGCAACGCTCTATGGGTCGCATCCGAAACTAGCACAGCGTTTTCGAGCGAAGTGGCCTCCGGTTCGCATAGCAATCAAGTTTACGCAGATTGCGTAGACTTATCTGCGGTAGAAAACGCGTCAAAAAAAGAGAATAGAGCCCGGTTCTGATACAATCAGAACCGACAAGGCTCCAGGAGATGCGCCGTGAGCGTGACACAGCAACAGGTTCTCGGAGCTCTCGCCAAGGTGGCGTCGCCGCGCGGCGTCGCCTTGACCAATGCCGATGTGCTGTCGGCGATATCGGTTACCGACGGCAAGGTGTTTTTCTCGATCAATGTCGATGCCACCGAGGCCCGCGCCTGGGAGAGCGTCCGGGCGCAAGCCGAAGCGGCCGTGCGTGCCATTCCCGGCGTCACCGCCGCGATGATCGCGCTCACCGCCGAACGCAAGCCGGGTGCCACGGCGCCTCCGCCGCCGCATCGCCACGCCCAACGTCACGCTCAAGGCGTGCCGCCGGTCTCATCGCACCGGCCACAGCAAGGCCCGGCATCGCCGATGTCGAAGCAGGCGGAAATTCCCGGCATTGCCGCGGTCATTGCGGTCGCTTCCGGCAAGGGCGGTGTCGGAAAATCGACCACCGCGATCAATCTGGCACTGGGCTTACGCGATCTCGGTTTGCGCGTCGGCCTGCTCGACGCCGACATTTATGGACCATCGGTACCGCGGCTGACCGGCATTCGCGAAAAGCCGCAGCTCAACGACGACAAGAAAATGATCCCGCTTGTGCGCTTCGGTCTGGCGATCATGTCGATCGGGTTTCTGGTCGAGGAAGACACCGCGATGATCTGGCGTGGGCCGATGGTGATGTCGGCGATCACCCAGATGCTGCGCGACGTCGCCTGGGGCACGCTCGATATTCTCGTGGTCGACATGCCGCCCGGCACCGGCGACGCGCAGCTGACGCTGGCGCAGAATGTGCCGCTTAAGGGCGCCATCATTATCTCGACGCCGCAGGACCTTTCCCTGATCGATGCGCGGCGTGGACTTGCGATGTTCAAGAAGGTCAATGTGCCGGTGCTCGGCATCGTCGAGAACATGAGCTATTTCCAGTGCCCGCATTGCGGCACCCGATCGGACATTTTTGGACATGGCGGCGCGCGGCACGAGGCCGAGCGGCTGGCGGTGCCGTTTTTGGGCGAAATTCCGCTACACATGTCGATACGCGTCACCTCTGATTCGGGGACCCCCGTCGTGGAGAGCGAGCCGGACGGGCCGCATGCGGCGATCTACCGGGCGATCGGCGCCAAGGTCCGCGATCAGCTCAAGGGCGTTATCGCCGCGGCCTGAGCGTGCCCCCTCCCTGACCCTCCCCCGCTTGCGGGGGAGGGATGGGTGGGGGATCGTTTAAACAGTGCTGTCATGCCTATGTCGCGTTTTCTGCCGCCAAACTTCCGTGTTAAGCCCCCCGCCAGAGCGCCCTCCGGTTGCGGCGGAAATAGCCTCGCCGAGCGAACAGCTCCAGGAATCCGGGAAACGTCCCGTACAAGGAGATGCCTTAAATGAAGCGTCGTGATTTTTTGAAAGTCTCTGCAACCGGTGCTGCGGTTGCCGCCGTGGCCTCGCCGGCGATCGCGCAATCTTCGCCCGAGATCAAGTGGCGCATGACGTCGAGTTTTCCGAAGTCGCTCGATACGCTTTACGGCGGCTCCGAATACTTTACGAAACAGGTTGCCGAAATGACGGACAACAAGTTTCAGATCCAGCTCTTCTCCGCGGGTGAAATCGTCCCGGGTCTGCAGGCGCTGGACGCGACCTCCAACGGCACGGTCGAGATGTGTCACACCGTCTCATACTATTATGTTGGCAAGGATCCGACTTTCGCGATCTATGCGTCGGTGCCGTTCGGCCTCAACGCGCGCCAGCAGAATTCCTGGTGGTACCAGGGCGGCGGCATGGAGCTTGGCAACGAGTTCTTCAAGAAATTCGGCTTGATCGCATTTCCCTGCGGCAACACCGGCACCCAGATGGGCGGCTGGTTTCGCAAGGAGATCAAGACGGTCGCCGATCTCTCGGGATTGAAGTTTCGCATCGGCGGCATTGCCGGGCAGGTGTTGCAGAAGGTCGGCGTCGTGCCGCAGCAGCTCGCCGGCGGCGACATCTACCCGGCGCTCGAGAAAGGCACCATCGACGGTGCCGAATGGGTCGGACCGTATGACGACGAGAAGCTCGGATTCCAGAAGGTCGCCAAATATTACTACTATCCCGGCTTCTGGGAGGGCGGCCCGACAATTCACGCGTACTGCAACCTCGAAAAGTGGAATTCGCTGCCAAAGAACTATCAGGCCATCGTCACCAACGCGGCTGCGAATGCCAACAGCTGGATGGCGGCGCGCTACGACATGCAGAATCCGTCCGCGCTGAAACGCCTCGTTGCCGGCGGCACGCAGCTTCGTCCCTTCACCAATGAAGTGCTGGAAGCCTGCCTGAAGGCCACCAATGAATTGTGGGCCGAGATTTCCGCGAAGAACGCCGACTTCAAGAAATCGATCGACGCGATGCAGGCCTATCGGTCCGACCAGTATCTGTGGTGGCAGGTGGCCGAATATACTTTCGACAGTTTTATGATCCGCTCGCGCACCCGCGGCTGAATGAGGTCGGCATTTCCCTCATCATGACAACGACGGCTACGTCTTAAGTCGTAGATCGCAAGCCCGGCCTTCAGAGAAGGCCGGGCTTTTTGTGTTGCGGCAGCAGTTCATCATGGAAATCGGGAACCGGATGCTCCATGCTGTGGATAAGCCTCGACACGAAGGCCAAACGACACATCAACAGGAGAGGACACCATGAAACGACGAGACTTTATCAAGGTCACGGGCATAGGCGTGGCGGGCGCCGCAACCCTGGCTGCGCCGGCGATCGCGCAGTCGATGCCCGAGATTAAATGGCGCATGACGACAAGCTGGCCGAAATCGCTCGATACGCTTCACGGCGGTGCCGAGATCATGGCCAAAATGGTCGGAGAGGCCACCGACAACAAATTCCAGATCCAGACCTTTGCCGCGGGCGAAATCGTTCCCGGCCTGCAGGTGCTCGACGCCGTGCAGAATGCGACCGTCGAGATGGGTCACACCGCGACGTATTATTATTTCGGCAAGGATCCGACCTTTACCTTCGGCTGTGCCGTGCCGTTTGGACCGAATATGCGCATCAATCAGGCCTGGTACACGCTCGGCGGCGGCAAGGAAATCCTCAACGAATTTTTCAAGAACTACAACGTCACCTCGCTATTGGCCGGCAACACCGGTTGTCAGATGGGCGGCTGGTTCCGCAAGGAGATCAACACCGTTGACGATCTGAAGGGCCTCAAATTCCGCATCGGCGGTTTTGCCGGGCGCGTGCTGCAAAAACTCGGCTGCGTGCCGCAGCAGCTTGCCGGCGGCGACATCTATCCGGCGCTCGAGAAGGGCACGATCGACGGCGCCGAGTGGGTCGGTCCTTATGACGACGAAAAGCTCGGCTTCTACAAGGTCGCGCCTCATTATTACTATCCCGGCTGGTGGGAGGGCGGCCCGATGCTGCTCGCCATGATCAATCTGGATAAATGGAACGCGCTGCCGAAATATTATCAGAGCGTGCTCGAGCAGGCCGGCCACTACGCCAACAACTGGATGATGGCCAAGTACGATCTCGCCAACCCGATGGCGTTACGCAAATTGCTCGCCAACGGCACCAAATTGCACGCCTTCTCGCCGCCGATCATGGATGCCTCGTTCAAGGCCGCCAAGGAACTGCACGCTGAAGTCGCAGCCACCAACGCCAACTTCAAGAAGGTCTATGAATCGCTGACCAACTTCTCCAACAACAGCTATTCCTGGTTCCAGGTCGCGGAAGTCGGCTTCGACAATTTCATGGCGCGGCACTCGCAGAGTTGATCGCGCTCGCCGATCATTGGCAAGAAACGAAAGACCCCCGGAAGCGGCTGCTTCCGGGGGTTTTGCTTAGGTCCGCTATTGCTTCGCCGGAGGACCGAAATCCAGCGGAGGAAGCTCAATTTGCGGAACCTCGATCTTGACCTTGTTGAGGTCGACGTTCAACGGCTTGTCGAGCAAAGCGGTCACCGTGATCGGGAACGCGATCACCAGCACCACCATGATCATTTGCAGCCCGACCCAGGGCAAGGCGCCCCAATAAATGTCCGAGCTTTTGACTTCCTTGGGGGCGACGCCGCGCAGATAGAACAAGGCAAACCCGAATGGCGGATGCATGAACGACGTCTGCATGTTGACGCACAGCATGACGCCGAACCAGATCAGCGCGGCATCGGGGCCGACCACCGGCGCCAGGACCTTCTGCGCGATCGGCGCGATCATCGGCAGAATGATGAAGGCGATTTCAAAGAAATCCAGGAAGAACGCCACGAAGAAGATGAAGAGATTGATGAAGATCAAAAAGCCCCAGACGCCGCCGGGCAGGGACGTCAGCATATGTTCCAGCCAGACGCCGCCGGAGACGCCGAGGAACACCACCGAGAAGCAGGTCGAGCCGATCAGGATGAACACCACCATGGTGGTGATGCGCATCGTCGTCTCGTAGCCTTGCTTGATCAGGCCGCGCAAATCGGGGATGCGGACGGCCTCGAGACAAACCCAGACCACGGCGAAATAGGTGACGGCGAAGGCGAGCTTGAAGATCAGTCTCTCGGTCAGGAAAATTCCGACCATGGTGCCGATGCCGCAGGCGATCACGCCGATGATGAGGATCCTGCGGCCGGCGGTCGAGAAATCCTTGTGATGGATCGCGGCAAGCACGATGGCGCCGACCGCACCCATCGCGCCAGCCTCGGTCGGGGTCGCGAGACCCAGCATCATGGTGCCGAGCACGACAAAGATCAGCACCGCCGACGGGATGATCCCGAGCAGGCATTTGCGCCATAGCGGCCAGCCGGTCAGCGTACGCGCCGTCTTCGGCACCGCCGGCACATGATCCGGTTTGAACACGCTGAGCAGGAACGTGTATCCGGCGAACAGCGCGATCTGGAACACCGACGGTCCCCAGGCGCCGAGATACATGTCGCCGACCGATTTGCCGAGTTGGTCGGCCAGCACGATCAGCACCAGCGACGGCGGCACCAATTGCGTGATCGTCCCCGACGCCGCCAGCACGCCGGTGATATAACGCATGTTGTAGCCGTAGCGGATCATCACCGGCATCGAGATCAGCGCCATGGCGATGACTTGGGCCGCCACCGTGCCGGTGATGGCGCCGAGGATGAAGCCGACGATGATGACCGAATAGCCGAGACCGCCGCGGATCGGTCCGAACAATTGCCCCATCGAATCCAGCATGTCTTCGGCAAGACCGCAGCGCTCGAGGATCGCGCCCATGAAGGTGAAAAAGGGAATCGCGAGCAAAAGTTCGTTGGAAAGCACGCTGCCGAAGACGCGGCCCGGGATGGCTTGAAGAAAATTCAGGTCGAAAAAGCCGAGATGGATCGCCAAAAACCCGAATGAAAGCCCGACCGCGGCAAGCGTGAACGCCACCGGGAAGCCGATCAGCATGGCCAGAACAAGCCCGCCGAACATCAGCGGCGGCATCGTTTCCAGCGTGATCATTGCGTCGGCCTCTCGTATTTCGCATCGATAGTCACGAGGTTCTGCAGCGCGGCGATGCGCTTGATGACTTCCGAGACGCCTTGCAACGCAAGCATGACGAAGCCGGCCGGTATCACGAACTTGATGGGCCAGCGAACCAAGCCGCCGGCATTGCCCGACATTTCGCCGACTTCGTAGGCTTGATGGAAGAACGGCCAGGACAGATAGCTCAAGAGCAGACAGGACGGAATCAGGAAGAACAGCGTGCCGATCAGATCGAGCCAGAGCTGACCGCGCTCGGTCAGAAACAGATAGAAGATCTCGACCCGGACGTGCTCGTTGCGCTTGAAGGTGTAAGACGCGCCGAACATGACCAGAATGGCGAACATGTACCATTGCAGTTCGAGCCAGCCGTTCGAACTGTAATCGAAGGCGTAGCGGATCATCGCGTTGGCAGCGCTCACGACGCAGGCGGCGAGCACCAGAAAATTGCAGATATAGCCGATCTTCTCATTGAGCAGGTCGATCGCTGCGCTAGCCGACAGCAGTGGACGCATCACGTTCTCCCCGGCGCTCGCCATCAAAGCGAGCCGATCGTTTCAACTGGCATCGCGTTGCCGCCGCGGTTCGAATGCGCGGAGCCAAAGTCCATATGACGGCTCATCTGCGAGAGCGATTGCAACGATAGTCCTCCCCGAATGGCAGCTTTGCTGTCTTGACCGCGCCCGTGAGGCGCAGCGGCTTATCCAGCCGAGCGAGCTAAAGCCGCCGCACCAAACCAGCGTGCGGAGGCGTCGTCAATTGGAAGTTTGTTGATTGTGAAGGGGAATATTCGCCCCGTCGAGCGGTACGCGAAGGCGTTAACGGCTCAACCGCCGGTGACGCTCATGTGGCGGCTGACGCTCGGGCGGTTGTGCCGGCGATCGATGATGAAGTCGTGGCCCTTCGGCTTGAGGCCGATGGCACGGTCGATCGCCTCGCTGAGGAGATCATTGTCGGGTGAGGCCCGCAACGGCCTGCGCAAATCGGAGGCATCCTCGTGGCCGAGGCAGGTATGCAGCGTCCCGGTGCAGGTGATCCGCACCCGATTGCAGGACTCGCAGAAATTATGGGTCATCGGGGTGATGAAGCCGAGCTTGCCGCCGGTCTCGCTGACGCGGACATAACGCGCAGGGCCGCCGGTGTCATCGGCGAGGTCGGTCAAGGTGTATTGCTTGGCGAGCCGCGCCCGAACCAGCGACAACGGCACATATTGGTCGATGCGCCCTGCGCCGATGTCGCCCATCGGCATCACCTCGATCAGCGTCAGTGCCATGCCCTTGCCGTGGGCCCATTCCATCAAAGCGGGGATTTCATCCTCGTTCAGGTTCTTCAGCGCCACCGCGTTGATCTTGACCGCGAGGCCCGCCGATCGCGCAGCCTCGATGCCGGCGAGCACCTTGTCGAGCTCGCCCCAGCGAGTGATGGCGCGGAATTTTGCGGCATCGAGCGTGTCCATCGACACGTTGATGCGGCGCACGCCGCAGTCGCGCAATTCGCCGGCGAAACGCGCCAATTGCGTGCCATTGGTAGTCAGCGTCAGTTCATTCAGCGCGCCGGTTGAAAGATGACGCGACAGCGAGCGCACCAGCGACATCACGTTGCGGCGGACCAAGGGCTCGCCGCCGGTCAACCGAAGCTTGCGCACGCCCTTGGCGATGAACGCGCTACACAGCCGGTCGAGCTCTTCGAGCGTCAGCAAATCGGCCTTGGGCAGAAATGTCATGTCTTCCGACATGCAATAGAAGCAGCGCAGATCGCAGCGATCGGTGACCGATACCCGCAAATAGCTGATGCTCCGGCCGAACGGATCGGTCATCGGACGGCTCAGCGATGCGGAGGGACTGAAGAGAGATCCGGTCATTCTATCGGCCTTGTCACTGCGGCAGCCGCCATGAGGACATAGGGCAAAGTTCCGCAGTCACAATCTATGCATCATACGATCCCGGCACAATCCGCAAACCAGCTCTGGTGCGGTGCAAGCAATCAGTGGCTTCGATCAGCGGCTTGGGGGCGCCGCCGGCGGCGGGGGTGCCGAAGGGTCGGGGAACGCTGAATCCGTCTGCGCGGGCGCCGCGGCTGTGCCTTTGGGCACTTTGGGCCGCTTCGGCTTCTTCCGTATCGGCTTGGGCGGTGGGCCCATCGGCTGCAGCTGGGCAACGGCTGGATTGGGTTCGAACGTCGTCGTGGCGGAGGAAAGCAGATCGCCTCCGCTGTGGATCACCTGCACCGGGACCGTCGCCGGCTGATACTTGTTGAGCGTGTAGCTGACTGAGAAACCGGTATCGGGGGCGGTAACCGCAACGGAGCAGGGTGTCTTGCAACTCTGCCCCAGCGAGGTACGAGCCTCGGCTCCCGCCGGCACGGAATCGAGCTGGAGCTGCACGGGCGGCGGCGTCGAGGCATCTAAGGAAAACGAGGAGCAGCCGGCCAAGCTGGCTCCCGCCATGGCAATCACGATGACACGACGCATGATCCATCCGTCACTCTAATGCGGCAACAGCCACAATCCCCGTTTCGACCATAGGAGCGTCAGGAAGCCCGCGCAACGGTGCGGACCCGCATCGTTAATTAATGGTTAATGCCGGTGCGGATGGTTTCGAATATAGTCAATAAATCAATAGGTTAAATGGCGTTTCGCTGCAGCGACAGGCTCTCGACCGCCGCCGGCAAGTTGCTCATATGGCCGATCAGCCGATCCGGTTTGAGGTCGGCGATCGGAACCTCGGTATAGCCGAATTCGACGCCGATCACGGGGACGCCGGCACGGCGGGCCACCCCAATATCGGGGCCGGCATCGCCGACCATGATCGCTGCGGACATTTGTCCGCCCGCCCGCGCGATGGTCTGCTGCAGGATCGCAGGATCCGGCTTTGAAACCCCAAATGTGTCCGCGCCGCAAATCGCAGCAAACCGGGCGCTCAATCCGAGCTGGTCGAGCAGTCGCTTCGACAGCCATTCCAATTTGTTGGTGCAAACCGCAAAACGATACCCACGCGCTGCGAGCTCATCGAGCGCGCCTTCCAGTCCCTCGAACGGGCGTGAGGCGTCAGCGATATGGGCGGCGTAATAATCGATGAAGTCTTTGGTGAGCCGGTCGATATCTTCCAGACCGACGGAGCGGCCGTCCAACTCCAGCCCGCGTTCGAGCAACCGGCGGGCGCCGGCGCCGATCATATTGCGCGCCAAATGCAGCGGGACCGGGGGCAGCCCCTCGCGGTGGAGAATATAGTTGAGGGCATTGATCAAGTCGGGCGCCGTATCCACGAGCGTGCCGTCGAGATCGAAAACAATCATGCGGGCGGTGGCCATCGAAGATCGCTATCGATCCCGGCGCCATCGTGCAAGTGGGATATCGGCATTGGTCATATTCCCTGAGAAAGCCGACAAGATCGGCGGCCTCCCGATCCCTGCATAAGTCGCGATTTGAGCTTAGGCCGCCGCATGGCGCTGTTCCTCCCCTCAAAACGACGCTAGATAGGCTGCGCCGGACTCCACCGGTGGCCCGATCGGCGGCGGCTTCAGGGGCTTTGCGCGTGACGATGGACGAATTGAAACGGCAGGCGGCGGCGCGTGCGCTCGAAGAAGTGCGTGACGGCATGAGGCTTGGGCTCGGCACCGGTTCGACCGCAAAGCATTTCGTCGAGCTGCTCGGCGAGCGCGTGCGCGCCGGGCTCAATGTGATCGGCGTGCCGACATCGGAGGCGACCCGCGACGACGCGGTGCGCTGCGGCGTTCCCTTGACCACGCTTGACGACATCGACCGGCTCGACCTGACGGTCGACGGCGCCGACGAAATCGACCCCGCGCTCAATCTCATCAAGGGCGGCGGCGGAGCGCTGCTGCGCGAGAAGATCGTAGCCGCCGCGTCCGATCGCATGATCGTGATCGCCGATGACTCCAAATGGGTCGAAGCGCTTGGCCGCTTTCCGCTACCCGTGGAGGTGGTTCCGTTCGGCCTCGCGGCGACGCGGCGCGCCGTGGCCATAGCATTTGCCGAAACCGGCGTTTCCGGGCAAATGGTGCTCCGGAAGGGCACGGACGGCCACGTTTTTGTCACCGATGGCGGCCACTGGATTGTCGATGCCCACCTCGGACGAATAGAAGATGCTCCGCGCCTTGCGGGGTTGCTGTCCGCCATACCGGGCGTGGTCGAGCACGGCTTGTTCATTGGCCTTGCCAGCATCGCGGTGCTGGCGGGGGGTAACGGAATTCGCGTTGTTGAACGGCGGTAGCGCCGCAATCTTAGGAGAATTGAAATGAAGCGCCTTTTGAGAATTTTGTCGGCAGCAAGCCTTGCGCTCGGATTGGCTCTGACCGGCTTCCCGGCCGGGGCGCAGCAGCAGCCGCCTCCGCTCAAGGACGCGTCACCGGCGGCGATCGCGGCAGCCAAGGAAATTCTGGCGATGAAAAGCGCGAGCGCGATGTATGCCAACGCCGTTCCCAACATCGTCCAGCAGACCAAGGATCAGTTGCTGCAGTCGAACCTCAACTATCAAAAGGATCTCAACGAAGTCGCCGTGATCGTCGCCCAGAAGCTGGCCGGCCGCGAGAAGGAGATCGGCGACGGGATGGCGAAGGTTTACGCCAACGAGTTTACCGAGCAGGAGCTGAAGGACCTGGTCACGTTCTACAAGTCGCCGCTCGGCCAGAAATTATTGGCCGCGGAGCCACGGGCAATTCAATTCAGCATGTCCTATATGAGAGAGTGGGCGCAGCAATTCGGCGAAATCGCCAATGGCGAATTCCGCGCCGAGATGCGCAAGCGCGGCAAGCAAATCTGATCTTGCAGCCTGATCTCGATCGGAGCTGAGATGGCTGAGTTCGACGTCGATCTGTTCGTCATCGGTGGTGGTTCGGGCGGGGTGCGCGCCGCCCGGATCGCCGCCGGTCACGGCGCCCGCGTCATGATCGCCGAAGAATACCGGATGGGCGGCACCTGCGTGATCCGTGGCTGCGTGCCCAAGAAGCTCCTGGTCTATGCCTCCCACATCCACCAGGAAATCGAGGACGCGGCAGGTTTCGGCTGGACCATTCCTCAAGCGAGCTTCGACTGGCCGACCCTGATCGCCAACAAGGACAAGGAGATCGCGCGCTTGGAGGCGGCCTATACCGCCAATGTCGAGAAATCCGGCGCCCGCATCGTCAAGACGCGCGCGGTGTTCGAGGACGCGCACACGCTTCGGCTCGGAACCGGCGAGACCGTGACGGCAAACCATGTGCTGATCGCAACCGGCGGGGCCCCCAATCACGGGCTTGCGATCCCCGGCATCGAGCACGTGATCTCGTCGAACGAGGTGTTTCACCTGCGAGAGTTGCCGAAACGCATCGTGATCCAGGGCGGCGGCTATATCGCGCTGGAATTCGCCTGCATCTTTGCCGGTTTCGGTTCCGACGTGACCCTGGTCTATCGCGGCGAAAACATCCTGCGCGGTTTTGACGAGGATGTCCGCGCCCACGTTCGCGCCGAGATGGAAAAGCAAGGCATCAACATTCTCACCGGCTGTGTCGTCAACAAGATCGACAAGCACGGCAAGGAATTCACCTCGCATTTGACCGGCGGCTCGAGCGTGACCTCCGATCAGGTGATGTTCGCGATCGGACGGCACCCCAATGTCGCTGGCCTCGGGCTCGAAGAAATCGGCGTCGCCATCAATCCGGGCAATGGCGGGATCACGGTCGATCATTTCTCGCGCACGTCGTTACCGAACATCTACGCGATCGGCGACGTGACCCATCGCATCAACCTCACGCCGGTCGCGATCCGCGAGGGCCATGCGTTTGCGGACACCGTGTTCGGCAAGCGGCAAGTCCAGGTCGATCATGCCGATATCCCGACCGCGGTTTTCTCGCAGCCGGAGGTCGGCACGGTCGGACTGACCGAAGCGCAGGCGCGCGCCCAGTTCAGCCATGTCGATATCTACAAGGCCAGCTTCAGGCCGATGAAGGCGACGATGTCGGGCCGCGACACCAGGATGCTGATGAAGCTCGTCGTCGATGCCACCTCCGACCGCGTGGTCGGCTGCCATATCGTCGGCGACGGCGCTGCCGAAATGGTTCAGATGCTCGGCATCGCCGTCAAGCTGCGGGCGACCAAGGCCGATTTCGACGCCACCATGGCGCTGCATCCGACCGCGGCCGAGGAACTCGTGACCATGCGCACGCCATGCGCGCGCCATGTGCGGCAGGCCGCGGAATAACATTTCCGAGCGAACGCCAAGGAAGCGGTCTGGCCAAACTCATCCTGTACCGGCATGAGGTTCGCGGCAGTTAGACCGCGACCTCATGGTTGGCTTTCTGTGCCTTAACGTTCGGCTCTTTCGTCTCGGTCTCCTGTTCCGTACACGGCAATGCATCCGGTCACGCAGTCGGGAAACACATTATTTGCACCGAGCGGAACGAACACATGGTTGTTGCCGGCGTTGGCGGCAACCGAATGGGCGGTGCTCGCGGCATGAGCGGTTGGGCCCGTGGTTGCAGGCACGTTGAAGGTGGGCACCAGTTGCTTGAGGGCATGTTCGCGGGCGTCGATGACGCCGAGGATCGCGGCACCCTGAGCCGTCAGGGGCGTGGCGCCGATGACCTCGGTCGGACGCAACGGGCTCGTCGAAGAGGCGGTGTAGTAATTTCCGTCACCTGGATTGAACCATACCTCGTCGCCAACACCGACGCCGTGCACGATAGTGTCAATTTTCCCGGTCCAGGCGTCGATGATCACCTGGATCGGCGCCGCGGTCACGTCCTTCGTCGAATCCCACACATTGCCCGCGGTGTCGAAAAGCGTGTTGCAGCCCACCAGCAGATCGACGTTGGGGCCCAAGGTAAGGCCTGCCGGCTGGCAGAACTCGATCGGATATTGTGCTTCTACCGTGCCGGCAGTCGTTATCCGAACGACGGCCCCATCCTTAACGCTTAGGCCAATCTGCGGGATCGAGAGATAGAACTTACCCGAAACCGGGTCCCACACCGGCTGTTCGGCTCCATTGGTCGCGTTGACCCCGGCATGGATGGTATCAAACGTTATTCGCTTTCCGACGGTGAGGGAACCGGTCGTCTGGTTGACGTTGACTAACGTCGCAAAGGGTGGCGTGTCGGCGTTGTTGACGACCAATAGCAATCCGTCTGTAGGATCATATGCCAGTTCGTCCGCACGAAGGCCCGGTGCGCCGCCGGTAGACACGTCGCTTACCGTCTTGCCGTTGCGCAGATCGATGGTGACGACGCGGCTGTTGGCGTCGGTCACAAAGAGCCACGGAAACGCCGCAACGACGCCGTCAGGCCCGGAGGTGGCATTGTTCCCGGTAAAGCCCTTGAACGCAGGCGTGGCACTGATCTGAGAAATCAGCTCGTTGGTTCTTGCATCGACGACATCGACGACAGCGTTGGAGCGATCGGCAAGATAATAGGTCTGCGTCCTCTGATCGACAAAGCTGATGTCGAACACATACATTTTGCCGGCAGTCGTGTTCGCCGGAGTTCCAGGGATCGGAACCGTCTTCAGCAAACGGACCGCCGCCCCATTGTCTCGCTCGCCCTCTCTTGAGGATGCGCCGGTCGCAAGCATCGCTGCTGTCAGGATGCCGACCGCAGTGCACAACAATGTTCGGTTTCTACTCATTGCACGCCTCCCTTATTTTTTTATCGAGCCGGTTCTCTCGGCTCTCGGGTATCATTTACCCGTTTGGAGAAGGTTTTAAGACGATGGCTTCTGTCGGGAGGGCTTCGACGCCGGCGTCAAATCTGCGAGGCGGCGCCGGTGAGGCCAGTGCCACGCAACCTAATCCGTTGCCTCCAGCCATTCCGCCCCACCTCGCCAGAGCGTGTCGCGATGCTCCGGGCGGAAGAAACCGAAATGGCCGATTTTGGTCGCCCCCGCGTCGGCAGGCTTGATGGACAGGATGTCCGGCTTGATCGAAGAAAATCCCGAACAGAGCAGTTCCACG
>Ga0209331_1000224_pt1 | contig 20646 bp, 19 predicted proteins | sample JacPinW_OM3H0_M3_FD_187971 | JGI IMG/M metagenome (GOLD analysis project Ga0209331, IMG submission 187971) | Forest soil microbial communities from Algoma, Ontario, Canada - Jack Pine, Ontario site 1_JW_OM3H0_M3 (SPAdes) (version 2) | ecosystem: Environmental > Terrestrial > Soil > Boreal...
CCGCCAGCGACAGCCAGGTTTTTGTTGGCGGACAGGTTCAGGCCGATCAAGGCACGGTGGACATTGAAACGACCGGACTTGCCGGAACAATAAACATCAACGCCGCCACGCTTCACGGCGACATTGTAAAAATCGGCGCGCTCGGGACGAATGGAGCGCTCAACATCGGCGCCGGCAATCTCCTGAACGCGGACACCGCAATAGAGCTTTACGCAGGCGGCAGCAACGGCACGATTAACTTTCTCTCCAACGTGACCCTGACTAGCCCAAGAAATATTCTTGCCGCTAACACGATCAATATTGCCCAGAATGTTATCGTCACGATCAACGCTGTCGGCGCTGCACAGGCCGATGTGTTTACGAATAACCCGAACTATTTCGGGTTTGGCGGAACTGGAAATCCGGCGACAAGCGGCACTTTTGGCGGCGCCGGCGCGAAAAATCCGCTGCCGTTTACGCAAGCACCGCCGTTCCATCCATAATTTTTTTGAAAACAAAACAAGATTCAAAGTCGTAGCCATTAACTCCTTGACGCCCAAAATGTATAACTTAAAAAAGAACGCCGGCCCATGAAACGATCCTCAACCTTTTTTCATTTTCTCGTCATTTCGTCCGGCCTTTTGCTCGTTTTGGCTTTCGCGAACAGAGGCTCCGCGCAGTCTTCGGAGGCTGATCGTGCGGCGCTCACGCAATCCCAAGCTCCCTACGGTACCAGTCCCGTAACGGACGGTCATGTTGTCTCTACCCCTAATGATTCCGATTTAGGCGAGCAGCAGATTTTGAAACGGGAAGAACGTTACGAACCTTTTACCGCCACCGCGGGCCTGCCGGTTTACTGGACTTCGAACGTCGCGCTGGCCAGAAGCCACACGCAGGACGACGTGATCGAGGCGCCGGCCGCGGGCCTTTATTTTCAACCGCGAATCACGCGCACGATTTACGGGCTGGTCGACATCCGCGAGCAGATGTTTTTGTACGATCGCTTCGACGACTTCGATTTCAACAGTTTCGATGTCGATGTTGGCCTGAGTTGCACCGTCCAGCAGTTGGATAATCTCCTCCTGCGCCTGCAATACAATTATAACCGGCTCTCGACGGACCAGGGGTGGGACGAATTTTTCTCGGACCATTCAATCATTTTCAATGCCGAAGAACCGGTACCGCTCGGTCGCGCCCAGCAACTTGCTTTCGGGACTTACGTCAAAATCAGCCTCGCCTCCGAACCGGAACGGCCGCGGCGCGACGATTACGAGGCCTATGTTTCTTACACGGCAAATCTTACTCGGGCATTCAGTCTGAACGCCGCCGCCCGTCTCGTGGTGCGCGATTATCTCCATCAACAGTCGCGTGTGGATGTAAGCGAAATTGGTTCTCTGGTCGCCAGTTATCGGATCAACAAATATTTTACCGCCAGCGCGCTGGGCACCTGGGCCGCTAATCAATCCAATAAACATTTCTTCGACTACGAAGTCGCCAATGCGGGTGGCGCCCTTTCGTTGGCGATAAAGTTTTAGTCGGGCGACAAAGCCGGCAAGGCATTGCCAGCAAGATCGACATAAATATTTTCGCTTCAGCGGAAAAAGCGTTCATAATATTGGCCGGAGGATAACCCCATGAAAAACTTGTTTGGCTATCTGCTCATTTTCTTTTCCGCGGTGGGCGTTTCCACTTTTGTCGCCGCACCGGAAAAAAAGGCGGCCCGTGTTACCCAGGTCATCCGCGACGTGCGTCTGCTCGCTTCAAAGGGCACACCGCGCCCCGCGTCCGTAAACGATAGCGTGGTGGAAGGTACCGCCGTCCGTACCGGAGGCGATTCGCGTGCCGAGCTCACCTTTAGCGACCAAACATTGACCCGCCTCGGGGCCAATACCGTTTTTAGTTTCAGCGACGGTGGCAAACAGATCGACCTTTCCAGCGGCGCCATTCTGCTCGCCGCTCCAAAAAACGCCGGCACTACGAGAATCAATACAGCGGTCGCGACTGCCGCCGTGACTGGCTACACAATGTTGTACGAGGCGCATAAGGGCGGGAGCAAGTGGATCATGCTCGAGGGCCACGGCACCTTCTCGATTAAAGGAGTGAACACTGGGCCCTGCGAGCTCAACTCCGGGCAGATGATTGTTATCCCGGCGCATCCAGTCAAATGCCCGGAAGTGCTCACGATCGATATCTGCAAGGTGGCTGCAAGCGCCGGGTTGATCACACAATTCCCAACCAAACTCCCGAAGTGGAGCTCGGACGCGATCCAAATGGTATGCGACAGTCAGGCGGGCAATGCTCCGCAGGGTGGCTACGTTGATCCGACTGGACTGGATCAAAGGGACCAGGCTATTCATCCACCCACGCCGCCGCCGATCCTGAGTCATTCCCCGCCGCCTAGCCCGCCGCCAAGTTTTTAAGAGCGTCGATCCGAGCGGGTTCGTTAGGGAATAACCAGCGTTTCACCGGATTTCAGTTTTGTCCCGTCGCCAACTTGGGCCTTGTTCGCGTCGCGAATCTCTTTCCAGCGGCTCGACGATTTGTAGAACTTGCGCGCGATGGAGAAGAGCGTGTCGCCCTTCTGGACCACGTAGGTTCGACCTCCGGAAATTTTCGTTTCCTTCTTTTCCGGCTCGGAATCTGGTGCCGCGGCTTTTTCCGCTGGTGCACGCACTTTGGGTGAGTGTGCTTCCATCTCCTTCCGCAAATTTAGGTTTTCGTTTCGCAACCGCGCCGCTTCCGTCCGCGTGACGACCGAATCTCCCGACAGGCTCGTCAACAACGCAACCTCGTCCCTTTTAATCAAATCCTTCACATCGCTCGCGCGCGAGCCGTTGGGATTGAGAACGAGGTAGCGCTTGAAATGATGCAGCGCGTTCAGCGGATCGTTCATCTTGTCGTCGTAGATCAAGGCGATCCTATAATGGATGTCGGCGCAGCTCGGGCTGTCGTCGAGCGCGGCCTCATACAGATTAATCGCTCGAAGATAATCGCCTCGCGCCGCTTTCGCCTCCGCGTCTTTGATGATTTGGGCATTGCGCGGTGTAATCATTCGATCGCAGCTGCCGGCGAAGAGCGCGGACAAGAGCAGTAAAAATAAAACGTGCTGGCCTGCGATGCGATAATACTTTGCCATTTAACGAATTATCGAGTCAGTGAATTAACGATTGGCTTTTGCGGTCGCGAGCGACCCAGAGAATATCTTTATTAGCTCATTGCATTCGGTGCTGAGGCTGGTTGTCGCCCGTGGTTCGATGATTTCCGCCTCGACCAATAGCTCAAGCCAGAAAGATGTTTCATCCGCTTCCTCCAAAACCACGCTAATTTTCGAAATAAAATCTGCAGCAGATCGGGCACGACAAGCGGATCGATAGTTTGCTGCGACGGAAGTGCCGCCGCGAAGCAATTGGCGCCCGATTACGCTCGCAGCTTCGGTTTTCGGCAATCGCGTGAAAAAACGTATAACCGTGACTGCAAAACGTTTCGTGCGATCCTGTAATTCCTTTACTCTTTCGAGCCGTGATCTCACTTCTTCAGTCGCTAATTCACTGAATCGTTTATTCGCTGATTGTCTTGTACTCATGAGCCGGACAAGACTTCAATTCTTTTTCTTGACCGCGCTCTTTTTTATTTCGCTAGTGCGCGCCGATCCCATCGTCGGCCACGCCTATTCCCTCACCATGATCGATGTCGATAAAAACAAACTCGCCACCGCCGACGGTCACGTCACGATCGTCGTGGTCACGTCGTCGGACGATGTCGAAAAAGCGAGGAGTGTGGGTGATCGGGTTCCAGAGTATTGTCTGGGCAATCCCGCCTATCGCATGGTCACAATCCTGCGCTTTGCGAAAAGCCATCACGCACCCGTGCGCATGATTGTGAATGCAGTCGTCCGGCACCGGCTCGACGCGGAAGCAAAACGGCTTCAGCCGCGCTACGTCGCCAAAAAGATCGCGCGCAATCCGCGCAGCGACGTTTATGCCGTCGCCGATTTTGACGGCACGATCGCTTCGCAATTTGGGATCCCGGCCGACTCAACTTCGTTTCAGGTTTTGGTTCTCGACCGGAAAGGCGAATTGCTCCGACGCTGGACGGACGTGCCAACAGCGGAAGAACTCGCTGCCGTTGTGAAATAGCACCACTCAATATCTCGGCATCGTCGGATCGATCTCGGTCGCCCAGGCTTCGATTCCGCCGGCGAGATTGCACGCTCTTTCAAATCCTTGGCCCTTCAAAAAGTTCACCGCTTGTGCGCTGCGTGTCCCAGTGTGGCAAAGCGCCACGATCTCTTTCGTGCGGTCGAGCTCCTCGACATGATCGGGCAGATCGCTCAGCGGAATCAGTTTCGAGTTCTCGATGTGGGCGATGTCATATTCAAACGGCTCGCGTACATCGACAATCATCACAGCGTCGCCATTGTCGATCTTGCGTTTCAACTCGGAGACCGATATCGCCGCGACCTCGCCGGTGTGCGTTCCGCAGAATTCTTCGTAATCAACTGCCTCCGTGATCGTGGGTGAATCGCCACAAACGGGGCACTGCGGATCTCGCCGGATGTTGAACTCACGAAACTTCATCTTCAACGCATCGAAATGCAGCAGCCGGCCGACGAGTGGATCGCCTGATCCGAGAATCAGTTTGATTGCTTCGGTCGCCTGAATCGTCCCGACGATTCCTGGCAAGACACCCAGGACGCCGGCTTCCGCGCAACTCGGAACAGTTCCGGGAGCGGGTGGCTCGGGAAATAAACAGCGGTAACACGGTCCGCCGAGATGCGGCGCAAACACGGTCGATTGTCCTTCGAAGCGAAAGATCGATCCATAGACATTCGCTTTCTTGGCCCAGACACAAACGTCGTTCGACAAATATCGGGTCGGGAAATTATCGCACCCATCAACCACGACGTCGTACTGCGCGACAAGATCGCCCGCATTCTCGCTCGTGAATCGGCAATCGTGCGACACGATCTCGATCGTCGGGTTGATGTCGCGCAATCGCGCGTGCGCCGATTCAACTTTCTTGCGCCCGATATCTTTGGTTCCGTGCAAAATTTGCCGCTGCAGGTTGCTAAGATCGACATCGTCAAAATCGACTAGTCCGAGAGTGCCGACTCCGGCCGCGGCCAAATAGAGCGCGGCGGGCGAACCAAGTCCACCAGCGCCGATGCACAAAATGCGCGCCGCTTTCAGCCGCCGTTGTCCTTCCGCACCCACCTCCGGCATGCTGAGATGACGCGCGTAACGGATTCGCTCTTCGTCGGTCATTTTGTTTTTACCAGGTCCCAATTGATTCCGATCACGCGGTGATTTTCAAATCGCTTCAACGATTTTGGAAACACGAGATAACTTGCGCCTTTTCGTTCCTTAAATCCAACCAGCCCGAATTCGCTTCCGCTTTCGCTTCGCTGGATCGTCATGACCCGGTTGTTTTTGATTTGCGATTGCAGATGTCGATCTTGCGATGGTTTTTGCCAGAGCGTGTAGACCTCCGGTTTGCCCGCCTTCTCCACCACTTGTGCGAAGCGAACCGTTTTGACTTTGAGAAGCTTCACAAAAAGTCCCCGCCAGAGAACTACGGCAAGAAGGATCAGACTACCGTTGCTGCATTCCTGCCCTGGCGGGGTTCGTAAGTCCTCAATCCATAGCCCCTGACGGAGACAAAAAGTTCGCTGCAAGATCGACATCGCGCAATCGCGTTTGTTCGACCACATCCGTTGACAGCGGCCAAACCTTCTGGTTGCATCGACCCGTGCGCTGGATCGCTCTGCTCGGTTTGGTTTTTCTGCAATGCGGCTGCAACACGCTGGTCAATCGACGCGATCTTTACACTCCGCCGGCCGATCCGTTTCAGGTGTCGGAAGGTGCGGTGCGTGTCAGCAGGTCTGCGCCGCCTCCGCCGGCGGAAGGGCCGCGGCCGGAGTTTCGTTAAATCGAGAGCGATCGCTTAACCGAAGGGCAGGTTCGCCTTGATCCGGGCGACGTCCGTGCTGTCGACTCCGGCCATTTTGCTCAGGTGCCGTTTGCGCTTGGCGTTCTTGGACGACATGAGATGCCGGCGGGACGATTGCGAACGCAACACTTTGCCCGTCCCGGTTATCTTGAACCGTTTCCGGACGGCTTTCTTGGTCTTGCTGCGAGAAATGGCCTTCGGCATAAGGCGCGAAAGATAATTCGCACACGGGCGATGACAAATTGTTTATTGTAGGGCATGGAACAGCCGCAAGAGCAGCGACCACACATCGTGATTGTCGGCGCTGGTTTTGGTGGTTTGGAGGCCGCCAAGAAACTAGGAAACGAAGATGTTCGTGTCACCGTTATCGACCGAACGAACTATCATCTCTTTCAGCCGCTGCTTTATCAGGTTGCTACGGCAGAACTGTCACCGGCGGACATCGCAGCTCCGGTGCGGGCGATCCTGAGCAAATGCATAAACGTCGAGGTCATTCTCGCGGAGGTGGAGCGAGTAGATGTCGATCTAAAGAAACTGCAAATGGCCGATGGCGAAATGGCTTACGATTATCTGATTCTCGCGACCGGCGCTCGCCATTCATACTTTGGACATCCGGAATGGGAAGTCCTCGCGCCCGGTCTCAAGAGTCTCGAAGATGGGGTTGAAATTCGGCGACGCATTTTGCTGGCGTTTGAGTATGCGGAAAAGACTTCCGATGAAGCCGCGTGCAACGCGGCCATGACTTTCGTGATTGTTGGTGGCGGACCGACCGGTGTCGAAATGGCGGGCGCGATCGCCGAAATTGCGCGCTACGCCTTGGCGAAAGATTTTCGGCACATCGATCCGACTAAAGCGCGCGTTATCCTGGTGGAAGGTGAGCCGCGTGTGCTGGCTTCGTATCCGGAAGATTTACAGATCAGCGCGATGAAACAACTCGCCGATCTCGGCGTGGAAGTGCGAACGAATGCGTGCGCGACCAACCTGAGCGAAGCAGGATTGCAAGTCGGCGACGAATTCATTCCTTGCCGGGTCAAGGTTTGGGCGGCGGGAAACATGGCATCGTTTGTCGGCAAGACGCTGAGTGTACCGGTCGATGGCGTCGGCCGCGTGATCGTAAATCAGGATCTCACCATTCCCGGCCATCCCGAGGTCCAAGTGATCGGCGATCTCGCCAATTTTTCGCATCAAACCGGGCAACCGTTGCCCGGCGTGTCGCCGGTGGCAATGCAACAGGGCCGTCACGCGGCGCGCAATATTTTGGCCATGATCGACAATCGGAAACCGCAACGGTTTTGGTATTGGGACAAAGGCAGCATGGCCACGATCGGCCGGAACAAAGCGGTGGCGGACTTAAAGGTACTTCATCTCAGCGGACTGCTCGCGTGGCTCGCGTGGCTCTTTGTGCACATCCTTTTTCTGGTCGGCTTCAGAAATCGTGTTGTCGTTCTTTTTCAATGGGCGTGGGCCTACTTCACGTTCGATAAAGGTGCGCGTCTGATCACGCGAAATTTCCAAGCGGAACAACGTCCACCTAGATGAAGCGATTTCGCATCGGCGTTGTCGGCTCGGGTGCGATTGGAAGTTATTACGGGGGAAAGTTGGCGGCCGCCGGAGGAGATGTTCATTTCTTGATGCGTGGCGATTTGACCGAGGTTCGCCGCGAAGGTCTGCATATTCGCGGCGAAGGAGAGGATATTCGGATCACGAAGATCAACGGTTACAATTCCACTAAAGAAATTGGCCCGTGCGATCTTGTTCTAGTCGCGGTCAAGACAACTTCGAACGAGGAGATTGTCGATCTTATCCCGCCCTTGCTCGACGAACGCACGATGCTGCTCAGCTTGCAGAATGGTTTGGGCAACGAAGAGTTTCTCGCGGAACATTTCGGCGCGGAACGCGTTCTGAGTGGGCTTTGTTTCATCTGCCTGAGCCGAACGTCGCGCATCTCGGTTGAGCGTTACGACTACGGCCACATTGTTCTCGGCGAGTACGGTCGTAAGGCGCAGGAACGGACGTATAAGACGGCGGAGAGATTCGAGACTGCCGGCGTGCCCTGCAGCGTGACCGATGATTTGGCGCTGGAGCGCTGGCGCAAACTCGTCTGGAACATCCCGTTCAATGGATTGTCGATCTTGGCCGGCGGGATCGACACCGCCGCAATGCTCGCTGACGAATCGATGCGTGATTCCGTCATCGCGGTGATGGATGAAGTGATCGCCGCCGCAAACAAGTGTGGGCATCGCCTGGAGAGAACGACTGCGCAGGAGCACATGGAACGGACGGAAACGATCAGCGCTTACAAACCATCCACGCTGCTCGATTTCGAAGCGGGCAAGCCCTTGGAAATCGAAGCGATTTGGGGCGAACCGCTCCGGCGCGCGTTGGCCGCCGGTGCATCGGTCCCACGGCTCCAGATCATTTATTCTCTCCTCAATTCCGTCGATCGCGTCCGGCAGCGCATGGCCAAGATCAACCAGCGCTGATGAACCTCCCGCGAATTAGCGTACGGAATCTCCAACGCGCAGTGCGCGTCAATGTTCGTGCCTTGCAAGAGTCAGCGGCAAAGGCGTTACGATTGTGTCTCAACCTTCGCTCGAAGCAACCGACTGCGCTTAGCACACTGCGTGAGATTCACGTGCTGCTCGTTTCGGATCGGCGCATGGCGGCATTGCATCGACGGTTTCTCAAGCAGGCGGGTCCGACGGACGTAATTACATTTGAGCACGGCGAGATTTTTATCAGCGCCGAGACCGCGCGCCGCCACGGCAAGCAGTTTGGCAATCCGTTCTTCCGCGAGCTTCAGCTCTGTGTCGTGCATGGCCTGTTGCACTTGCACGGCTTCGACGATCGCAGCGAAAGGGAGGCGCGAAGAATGAAAGCGATACAGGAGAAAATTCTTAAGAAGCTGTGACACGAATTCGGCAATTGCGTGGTTTGAACTGAAGAGTTGGTATGTTAGCGTTTCACATGAGCCGGCGGCCACAGCTGGGCAGGGTAGGGGTGGCAGAAATCAGATGGGCTGTGATGGCAGCTGCGACCAAAGACCCGCCGACGATTGTCGATGAGCCGCGAATCGAAAAGGAAACCCGTTCGAAGGAGGATGTCGATCTTCCGTGGCAGGTTGTCGTGCATAACGATCCTGTGAACTTGATGACCTACGTGACGATGGTTTTTCAGCGCGTCTTTGGATTTCCGCGCGAAAAAGCTGAGCGCCACATGTTGGAAGTGCATCAGAAAGGCCGCTCGATTGTCTGGAGCGGCGTGCGCGAGCGTGCCGAACTCTATGTCCAGCAGCTGCATGGTTATCTGCTGCTGGCCACGCTGGAAAAGGTGGATTGATATGGAAATTTGCCGGCGCGACAACGAGCTCGAGATTTCGGAACTCGACCCGTTTTTGGCCGAGCTGCTGCGGCAGATTCCGGCAAGCACGAACCCGGAAGGAGCACCCGAAGCGGAAGCACGACTGTTCAGCCCCCCGGACAAGGCGAGCAAGAAAGAATTTTGCCAGGAGTGGAAACTTTACGTGCAACCGGAATTGCGCCGACTCTTTCGCTCAGCCACGGAAACGGTCGCCGAAGATCTGAAGCAACTCTGCGGAAATGAAAAGGCTTTTACCAACCGCACCTTGCGCATCCCGACCGATCATGCCGACGCGTGGCTCAACGCACTTAATCAGGCGCGTTTGGTCATCGCCGCGAAAAACAACTTTACCGACGGCGAGCTTTGCGATTATCGGTCGCCCATCGGTTCGCGCCGTGATTTAAGTTTATTCCAGGTAAACTTCTACGGGTTTATCCAGGAATTTATCCTGCGCGAAGTCTGCGGATGCGAGGAGACTTCTTCCGGCTAGCCGTGGGAGCGCTCACGCACCATCGACATCAGCCGCTCCTTCAGCGCGGCTGACGATTTGGCCGGGCGCAGGCTGAGCGCGAATGCTTCGTGCAGTGCGTAGCATTCGCCGATAAAGTCTTCGCCTTTCTGGCCGAACTGCTTGCGTGCTTGCTCGAATTCGTCCAGCTCCTCGCTCTCGAGCGCGCCGATGACATAGAGGCGCGAACGGTTCTGGAATTCCTCAAAGCTCATGTTTCAACTCCTTCAGACCGTCATAGATTTTTTTCAGCCCCAACTCGAGCCGCGTCTTAACAGTCCCTAAAGGTGTATTCGTATCTGCGGCGATTTCGCGCTGACTCATACCGCGAAAAAATGCTAATTCGATGGCCTGCTGCTGGGGCGGAGGTAGGGAATCAATGACTCCGCGCACCAAAACTCGGGTGTCGGCAAACTCGATTTCCTCCTCGGTAGCGTTGTGAACCCAGGCGTCGGGTTGCTGAGCGGTCTCGGCCTGAAGGCGTTCTTCCGCACGGGCATAGGCCTGCTTTTTACGCAATCCGTCAATTGCGCGACGCCGGGCTAGCGTAACCATCCAACCCAGGGGCTTGCCCTTTTGCGCGGAAAAATTCTTCGCCTGTTTCCAGATTTCCATAAAAATTTCCTGCAGCAGATCGTCTGCCTCTGCCTCGTTATGGATTACACGCAGAATGAGAGCTTTGAGTATGCCATTGTAGCGATCATAAAGCTGGGAGAGCGCTTCGGGGTCTTCCGCCTGAATGCCGAGCATCAGGTCGGTGTCGCTTGGTGCGCCGGGTTCCAATTCCGGAGCAAGGGCGGGCGGACGCGGCGCGCTTTCGCTCTCGCTATCGAGGTCTAGGTTAGCAACGTTTGCCATTTCTTTTTGGGCTCCGAGCCGCCTGTCGCTCCGCCCGAGCGTTAATACACCTCTCGGACTCTCCGTTGGAAGTCTTAATTTGATTCGCGCGATTCGTCGACCATGAATTGTATCGCACTTAAGACGCGTTCAGCCTTGACCGGCTATTACGCCGACAAATAGATTCACGCTCACAACGCGAATCGCAGCGCACTTTGCGCTGGATGGCCGCCAGAGCTGGAAAAAGCTTTGCGCAGCCGGCGTTTCAAAAGTCACAATTAGGAAAGGAACTTGAAATGAAATTATTAACATCGCTTTTCGCCATTGCTGCATTGACCTTTGCCGCCTCGGCTTTCGCCCAGGAAGAAAGCCCGCCGGCAACGCCGCAAGAAACCGCCTCCGCCAGTGTGGAAGCGCCGACTTCGACGCCAACACCGGAAACCAAAGCGTCGCCGGCAGCTTCGGTGTCGCCCGCCACTTCTCCAGCGGCGCCAAAGAAAGAGGCCACCGCGCAAAAGAAAGAGAGCGCGTCAGCCGAAACCTCCAAGAAAGAGAAAACCGCTGAGCCGGCCGGCCCGGATAAAGGGAGTGCCGAATCGAACGTGAAACGGCTGGAAGACAAGTGGGAAGCCGCCGTCATAAAACACGACGTAACATTTGTACAAACAAGAGTGGCAGAGGACTACACGGGCACTTCGTCCAAAGGCAAACGGATAAACAAGGCCGGCCTGATGAAGGAAGTCAAAGGCGACACCGACACCTACACGTCTGCAAAAAACGCCGGTGTCACCGTGCACTCGTTCGGGCCTAACGTCGCGATCGCGACTGGCACAGCCAAAGAAGTTGGAAAAGGCAAGGATGGAAAAGCCTTCAGCCGCACCTACGCCTGGACCGACACCTGGCTGCTCCGCAATGGCAAATGGGAGTGCATTGGCAGCCAGTCGATGCTGGTTTCGGGAAAGTAATTTCCTTCCACGCGGGGAGTTGCCTCGCCATAAATTGCGTTTGAAGTCGCGCGGGTATTCCGCGCGACTTCGCGCAAAGTAGATGTCGATCTTAGCGCGGGGCAATCCTGCCGTAGATCGACAACTTGCCGGTGTGCCCTTTGTGCGCCAAGAGTTAGCCTCATGGCGCAGGGCTCTGCTGATACGACTCTCGATCCGCTTTGGTACAAAGACGCGGTCATCTATGAGCTGCACGTCAAAACTTTTCACGACAGCGACGGCGACGGCGTCGGCGATTTTCGCGGGCTGATCGAGAAGCTCGATTATCTCCAGGAGCTCGGCATCACCGCGATCTGGTTGCTGCCATTTTACCCTTCGCCGTTGCGCGATGACGGCTACGACATTGCCGATTATTTCGACGTAAATCCGAACTACGGAACGCTCGAAGATTTTCGTGCGTTTCTGGGCGCGGCACATGCGCGCGGGTTGCGTGTCATCACCGAGCTGGTCATCAATCACACCTCCGACCAGAATCCGTGGTTCCAAAAATCGAGAAAATCACCGGCCGGCTCGCCCGAGCGCGAGTTTTATGTCTGGAGCGACACGCCGGACAAATATCCAGACGCGCGCATCATCTTCAAAGATTTCGAGACTTCAAACTGGGCGTGGGATCCGGTCGCAAAAGCGTATTACTGGCACCGCTTCTATTCGCATCAGCCCGATCTCAACTTCGACAATCCGGCCGTGCATGAAGCGGTCGAGAAAGTTTGCGATTATTGGCTGAGCATGGGCGTGGATGGTCTGCGCCTCGACGCCGTTCCGTATTTATACGAGCGCGAAGGCACGAGCTGTGAAAATCTTCCCGAGACGCACGCCTACCTGAAAAAGTTGCGTGCACATATCGATCTGAAATTTCCCGGGCGCATGCTGCTGGCAGAAGCGAACCAGTGGCCCGAGGACGCGGCTGCCTATTTCGGCAATGGCGACGAGTCGCACATGAGTTTCCATTTCCCGCTCATGCCTCGCATGTTCATGGCCTTGCAGATGGAGGATCGCTTTCCCATCATCGACATTCTCGATCAAACGCCGTCGATCCCCGACAGTTGCCAGTGGGCCATGTTCCTGCGCAACCACGACGAGTTGACTCTCGAAATGGTCACGGACGAGGAGCGCGATTACATGTGGCGCGTTTACGCGAACGATCTGCACGCTCGGATCAATCTCGGCATTCGTCGCCGTCTCGCGCCGTTACTCGCGAATAGCCGCCGCAAAATGGAGCTGCTCAACACCATGCTTTTTTCCATGCCTGGCACCCCGATCATTTATTACGGCGATGAGATTGGGATGGGAGACAACATTTATTTGGGCGACCGCAACGGCTGCCGCACCCCCATGCAATGGAGTCCGGATCGCAATGCCGGCTTCTCGAAGGCGAACCCGCAGCAGCTTCACCTTCCGATCATCATCGATCCCGAATACCACTACGAAGCGACCAACGTCGAAAATCAGCAGAAGAACTTGTCGTCCTTGCTTTGGTGGATGCGGCGCGTCATTGCCATGCGCAAGAATTTCAAAGCCTTTTCGCGCGGCTCGCTCGAATTTCTCTACCCCGACAACGCCAAGGTGCTTGCCTTTCTTCGCCGCACCGAGGACGAAACCGTCGTTGTTGTCGTGAACCTTTCGCGCTTCGCCCAGTCCGTCGAGCTCAACCTGTCGCGCTTCAGCGGTTCTGTGCCGATTGAGATGTTCAGTCGAAATCCTTTCCCCACGATCAAGAAATCGCCTTACATCATCACTCTCGGGCCGCACTCGCATTACTGGTTTGTGCTTCGAGCCCAAACCGAAGCACGGCGGTTGGAGAAAAAGAGAGTCGTCCCGACCTTGAATGCGCCGGCAGATTTGCAGGCATTGCTCAATGACGGTCAGCGCGGCCGCATCGAAAGCGAAATCCTTCCTGATTACATCCGAAGCTGTCGCTGGTTCGGCGCCAAAGCCAGAAAACTTCGACACATGCATGTCCTCGAACAGCCCGCCATTTCCGCCGAACCGGATGCCGCGCGATTTTGGTTTGTCCAGGTGAGCTACTTCGATGGTCCGAACGAAACCTACGCCCTGCCAGTCAAGGTCGCGGTCGGTGAAGCGGCCCAAACTATTTCGCAGGCCGCGCCGCACGCCGTGATCGCGCGTTTCGATGGCGCCGAAGACGCGATCTTGTTCGACGCTGTTTGGGATGCGGCTTTCCGCGAAAAACTTTTCCGGCTCATGATGGAGCAACAACATGCCAGCGCCAAAAACGGAAATCTCGTCGGCAGCATCAGTCAGGCATTCGCGCAAAATGCGGTTGAGAAGGTTCCCAGTTCCCAAGTGCTCAGCGGCGAACAGAGCAATTCATCGATGCTCTTCGAGAACAAATTTTTTCTTAAACTCTATCGCAAACTCGAAGATGGCGTAAACCCGGACGTCGAGGTCACGCGATTTCTGACCGATCGCGCCAATTTCCCAAATGTTCCTGCCTTCGGTGGAGCAATTGAATATCGCCGGGCAAAATCCGAACCGACCGTCATCTGTTTGCTGCAAAGTGCTATCACGAGCGAGAACGACGCCTGGACGATGACGCTCGATCACGTTGGTCGCTATTACGAGCGCGTGCTGGGTCGCAAAGCCGACCTGCAAAATCAGAATGCCCCCACCGGGCCGTTGCTCGACGAATTGATCGGTGGAATTTATCCGGAGAAAGCGAAGTTGCTTGGGCAACGGACAGCGGAATTGCATCGCGCGCTTGCCTCTAGCGAGGACGACCGCGCTTTTTCCCCGGAGCCGTTCAACGCCATGGCGCAACGCTCGGTTTATCAATCGATGCGCGCTTTGCTGCGACGGACGTTTGCTCTTTTGGAAAAAGCGCTGCCCGATTTATCTGACGCCTTTCGCGAAGAAGCGAAACAGGTCCTTGCCGCAGAGAGCCAGATTCTCGCCCAGGAAAAGCGTCTGCTCGATCGGCGCGCAAACGCGGCAAAAATCCGGATCCACGGCGATTATCACCTCGGCCAAATCCTCTCCACCGGAAAAGATTTCGTCATTCTCGACTTTGAAGGCGAACCCGCGCGCGCTTTGAGCGAGCGCAAACTCAAGCGTTCGCCACTGCGTGATGTCGCCGGCATGATGCGCTCTTTTCAATACGCCGCTTACAGCGCCCTCTGGCAGCCGGCCATGCGCGCCGAAGACGTTCCGTTCCTCGAGCGCTGGGCCGATCTCTGGTATCGCCAGATGAGCAGCGTCTTTTTACAAAGTTATTTGAAGACAACCGCCGGCGCCATTTTCGTCCCGCAAAACTCCGACGACCTGGAGGTTCTTCTCGAAGCTTATCTTCTCGACAAAGCGGTCTATGAGATCGGCTACGAACTAAACAATCGCCCCGATTGGGTCGTCATCCCCGTCCGCGGCATTAAACACATTTTGAAATCGGCCTGACAACGACTTATAACACGCGAAGCAGAAGGAATTTTTTATGAATCAATATCTCGACAAGATCGACAACGACATCACGGAGAAGCATCTCTTGAAGCATCCGTTTTATCTCGCCTGGACGCGCGGGGAACTGAGCCAAGAAGCGCTAACGGATTACGCGAAGCAGTACTATCATCATGTCGCGGCGTTTCCGACCTATCTATCAGCGGTGCACGCGAAGTGCGACGATCAAGCGACGCGGAAACAACTCCTGTCCAATTTGATCGACGAGGAAGCTGGCTCACCGAATCACCCGGAGTTGTGGAAGAAGTTTGCTGAAGGGCTTGGCGTTGACGATGTCGATCTTGCGAAGACGGAAAAGCAATCTGAGACGAAAAACTTAATCGACACGTTCCGATCGGTTTGCGGCAAAGGATCGACAGCGGAAGGATTGGCGGCGCTTTACGCTTACGAAAGCCAGATTCCGGCGATTTGTGAATCGAAGATCGACGGCTTGAAAAAGCATTACGGCTTCACGAATCCGAAGCATTACGAATATTTCAGCGTGCACATCGAAGCGGACCGCGAACATTCCGCGGCGGAGCGCAAGATGCTTTCGACGAAGATCGACGATGGCAATTTCGAGAATGTAAAAGCTTCAGTGAATCACGTTCTCGATGCGCTTTGGGAAATGCTTTCCGGCGTTTGCCGGCGCCACGCTATTGCCTGTTAACGGGGCGTGATTCCTTCGGCAAGATCGACATGAAAGTTTTGTTTCATTTTCGTTTTGCCGAAAGTTAACTCTGCGGTGTAGTCACCCGCGGGCAGGAGCCGCTTCGGATCGTCGCCACCGTACTCGACGCTCACGTCTTTGGTCGGTCGCAGGTCCCAATTCAATCGCGTAAAACCGGGCGCGCCGGGTGTCTTTAGATTTGCGACTGGTTGCCCAGTCGATTTCGTCACGGCGATCTTGATTTCATCGCCGGTGAATTCCTTGAGCCAAACGGTGAAGAGCGCGCCCTCGTCCGGATTCTTGCCGCGATAGATTCCTTTGCCATTGGAATCGACAAATCCCGGCTGAAGATAAGCACCGGTCACGGAACGGACGCTAAACAGATGCACCGGCTTGGCCGCGATCTCCGGTGTGAATTCACGGAATGGAACGGTGTCGTCCAGGATCGCGATGCTTCGCCCGTGCGTTCCGATTACAAGATCGGACGTGCGAGGATGAATTTGAATGTCGTCCACCCGCACGGACGGAACATCACCGATGCGGACCCAGTGGTTGCCTTGATCGAATGACGCGAACAATCCGAAATGCGTGCCCGCGTAAAGCAGCTTTGGATTCACCGGATCTTCGCGCACAACTTCAAGCGACGCATTCGCGGGAAGGTCTCCCGCAACCGATTGCCAGGTCTTGCCAAGATCGACAGTGCGGAGAATCGTCGGCCGATCGTCGCCAGCGCGATAGGCATTGGTCGCGACGTAAGCGACATTCGCGTCGTGCGCGCTCGGTTCGATGCGCACGATCCATTGTCCGCGCGCAGGCTCGGGCAAATTGTTCGTAAGCTCGGTCCATTTACTGCCGTCGTTTTCCGTGATCCAGAGACGACCGTCATCCGTCCCGGCCCATAGCAAGCCGGCGCGTTTCGGCGATTCCGCCAACGAAAAGACAACACCGTAATTTTCGGCGCCACTTCCAGTCGCGTTCGTGCGGGCCGGATCGTTGTGAGTCAAATCCGGACTGATCACAGAATATTTCTCAGCGCGCTCGGTCAGCCGGAAGACGCAGTTGCCGCCAAGGTAAATCACCCCCGGTTTGTGCCGGCTCATAATCATCGGCGAATTCCAATGAAACCGATATCGCGGCTGACCTTCGACAGGCTCGGGACGCAAACGACGCAGCTCGCCGTTGCGCAAATTAATCCGGTGCACTTCGCCTTGCTGACTTTCGGCGTAAAACGTGTCGCGATCGTTCGGATCGAACAGGACATAAAAGCCGTCACCGCCGGCGAGCGCGATCCAGTCGGAATTGCGAATTCCTTCTTTGCTTGGCACGCCGCTCGGTCCGACCCAGTTCTCGTTGTCCTGAAGTCCGCCGGCGATGCGGAAGTACGGCTTCGTATCGTCCAGCGTGATCCGATAAAATTCTCCGGCCGGAATCTTATTCAGGTGGTCCCAGTTTTTTCCGCCGGCAAAGCTTTGATAAAGCCCGCCATCGGTTCCAAGCAACAAGCGCAGACACACCGGCGGCTTGGGCGGTTTGTTTTTGTCTTCCGGCTTCGGCGGTTTCGGCGGAGGAACCGTGCCCGGCTGAATGGCGAGGGCATGGCAATCCGGATGAACTTTTTCGGTCAGGTCTTCCCGGAAATTTTTTCCGCCGTCGTCGGAAACGAGCAACGCAAATGCGAGGAGGTAAACGCGCTGATCATTCGCCGGGTCGATGCGAATCTGACTGAAATAAAACGGGCGGGGATCCATCGCGCTCACGCGCGTCCATTTTTCGCCGCTGTCTTCCGAACGAAATACACCGCCACTCTTGCTGCGCAGATCGGTGAGTGAGCCGGAACCCCCTTCGAAACTTTGCACCACGGCCATGACAACCTTGGGATTGCTCGCGCTGATCGCCAGACCGATGCGCCCCGTTTGACCAGGCAAACCACCGGCTAGTTTTTTCCAATTCGCACCACCGTTCGTGCTCTTAAAAATTCCGCCAACATCTTCGCCGTTGGTTGCCTCCGGCCCGGATGAAAAACTCCATGGCGTGCGCTGACGCGCATAAAGCACCGCGTAAACAATTTCCGGATTAGTTGGATCGACAATGACATCGCCGCAGCCAGTGCGCGCGTTGTGCGGCGCAGGCGCCTGCAAAATCAGTTTCCACGTTTTGCCCGCGTCGGTTGTCTTGAAGAGCCCGCGCTCGCCGCCCTCCGTCCACAAATGTCCCATCACCGCGACATAACCTACTTCAGGTTTTTTCGGATCGACCACGATTCGCGCAATCGCGCGGCTGTTTTTGAGCCCGACGTTCTGCCAATTTTCGCCACCGTCGGTCGATCGATAAACGCCGTCGCCCCAGTCGGAGGAATTGCGGTCGTTCGCTTCGCCGGTTCCAACCCAAATCACATCCGAATCGGAGGGCGCGATGGCCACGGCGCCGGTTGAGAGCATTGGTTGCTTATCGAACACGGGATCGAACGACACGCCGTTGTCGTTCGATTTGAAAACGCCGCCATGTCCGAGGGCGACGTAAAAGACAAAGGGATTGCGCGGATCGATCGCGATGTCGGATACGCGACCGCCCATCACCGCCGGTCCAATCGAACGCGCCTTTAAGTTTTTGAACAGCACATCGGTGAGTTGCGGCGTTGTTGGAGAAGGCGCGGGCGTAACGCTGGCCGAAAGCGGTGGCGTCGTGCTCGCAGGTGACGCGATTGAAGAAGTGCCGGTAACCGGCGGAGCGTTAGGCGGCGTTTCCTCCTGCGCTGGTAGAAATGAAACGAACGAAACTGAAAGCAACGAGACGCACGAAAGGCCGAGTCGCGAAATCATAGGCGGCTAGTCTAGCGAATCCGCGATGGTTTGCGATGAGCGAAATGCGGGTATCGTCACGAAGTCTATGACTCCACAAGTGTTAGCAGGAAAAACGGGCGTCGTATTTGGTGTGGCGAACAAGCGCAGCATCGCCTGGGCGATCGCGAAAGCGTGGGCGGGAGCGGGCGCGAAATTGATTTTCAATTATCAGGGCGAGCGCTTGAAAGAGAACGTCGAGGAGCTTGTCAGTGAGTTTGGTGAGAAGACGCCATTTTTCCCGTGCGACGTCTCAAGCGACGCGGAAATCAAATCCTTTTTCGAGCAGGTGAGGGGACAAACCCAAAATGTCGATCTTATGCTGCACTCCGTCGCATACGCGCCGAAAGAAGCGCTCGAAGGCGATTTTGTCAGCACAACTCGCGAAGCATTTCGCACTGCACACGACATCAGCGCCTACTCGCTCGTCGCGCTCGCGCGCGAAGTTGCGCCGTTGATGACGAATGGCGGCAGCATCGTCGCGATGACTTATTACGGCGCGGAGAAAGTTGTGCCGCATTACAACGTCATGGGCGTGGCCAAGGCCAGCCTCGAAGCGAGCACGCGCTATCTTGCCTACGATCTCGGCCCGAAAAAAATTCGGGTGAACTGCATTTCCGCCGGACCGGTGAACACGCTAGCGGCGCGCGGCATCAGCGGGTTCACCCAGATGTTGAAACATTATCAGGAACGTGCGCCGCTGAAACGCAGTTGCGAGCCGGCCGAGCTCGGCGCCACCGGCGTCTTTCTTGCGAGTGACGGCGCGGCTGGGATTACCGGTCAGGTCATCTATGTCGACGGCGGCTACCAGATCATGGGAATGTGATGTCGCTAGCGGATGAGCTGCGGCAGTTGTTGGGCAACGACGCCGTTGCCGATGATGCTGAAACGTTGGCTGCGCACAGCGGCGACAAATGGTTTGCGGCCGAGGCGCCGGAGGTTGTCGTCTTCGCAAGATCGACAAGTGATGTCTCGAAGCTGCTGAAGTTTGCCTCCGGAAAAAAGATTCCGGTGACCGCGCGTGGCGCGGGCTATGGATACGTCGGCGGTTGTGTGCCCGTGCGAAAAGGAATCGCACTTTCCCTGATGCGAATGAATCGGATCAAGGAAATCCACTTTGCGGATGCGATCGCGATTGTCGAGCCGGGGGTTATCACAGCCGATCTCCAGGCGGCCGTCCGCGCGGAAAAATTATTTTATCCGCCCGATCCCGCGAGCATGAAGGATTGCACCATTGGCGGGAACGTCGCGACCAATGCGGGTGGGCCGCGCTGTCTGAAGTACGGCGTGACGCGCAATTACGTGATCGGTCTCGAGGTCGTGCTCGCGAATGGCGATGTTCTGCGGACCGGCGGACGGGTCCACAAAAACAAAACGGGATTTTATCTGATCGGGTTGTTTGTTGGCTCGGAGGGAATGCTCGGAGTTGTTACCGAGATTACGTTGCGCTTGTTGCCGCTTCCGCCCGCGCGCGCGACGATCTCGGCTGCGTTCGCAACCATGTCGCAGGCGGCAGACGCAGTGCAGGAGATCTTTGCGCAGGGGTTTTTGCCCTCGTCGCTCGAGATCGCCGATAGCTTCACGCTCGAGGCCGCGCGTGAGAAGATGGGCAAGGCGATTGTGCCACCCGGCAGCGCGCATCTGCTTGTCGATCTTGATGGACAGGAAGAAAGCGTGCGTAGCGAAGCAGCGGCGATCCGCGCATTGCTCGCAAAGAAAAAGCCAAATGCGTTGGAGATGGCGACCGGCGAGACAGATTGTGAAAAGCTTTGGGCGTTGCGCCGCGAATTTAGCAATTCACTTAAAGCTACCGGCCTAACCAAGTTGAATCAGGATGTGGTCGTGCCGCGCGGTCGCATTGTCGATCTTGTCGAGTTCGCGGAAAAGCTCCAGGCGAAGCACGGATTTCCGATCGCCTGTTTCGGTCATGCCGGCGATGGCAATGTGCACGTCAACATTATGGCGAAGGATTATGTCGATCCGAAAGTTCGCGAACGAGTGGACCAGGCGCTGGACGAGCTTTTCGCGCAAGTTCTGGCATGGGGTGGCGTCATT
>Ga0209331_1000225_pt1 | contig 20607 bp, 25 predicted proteins | sample JacPinW_OM3H0_M3_FD_187971 | JGI IMG/M metagenome (GOLD analysis project Ga0209331, IMG submission 187971) | Forest soil microbial communities from Algoma, Ontario, Canada - Jack Pine, Ontario site 1_JW_OM3H0_M3 (SPAdes) (version 2) | ecosystem: Environmental > Terrestrial > Soil > Boreal...
TCGATCATTACCGCGCAGGCGCGCTGGTGGTTTCGGCGGGCGGCATCGTACGGATGACCCGTGATTTGCAGAGCACGGTGTGCCTTGCGGCTTGATCCTCGTTTCCTTTTTACCCTCTACGCGACCTTTTCGGTCCTGTTCGTCACGGGCGCCGGTTGGCTATTGGCCGATCAGCTGAAGGAGGCACCAGGTACCGGCGACGCGTGGCAGACCACGGCCGCGTACCTGCTCATGCTGCACGGCGGGACCGCCATGATGACGCTGATGTTGCTGGGGGCCCTTGTTCCGTTGCACGTGCGGCGTGCCTGGCAAAGCCGGAGAAATCGTCTGACCGGGCCGGCCATGCTGATGTTCAATGGCGTGCTCATAGCGACTTCATTCGGGCTCTACTATGCGGGATCAGAAGTGGTGCGGCCGTGGATAAGCGACATTCATATTGGCCTGGGGCTGTGCCTGCCTGCTCTATTCTTTGTCCACGTCTTGGTTGGTAGGCGCGGTCCATAGGACTCACTGCCGATCCGCTGCGCTCGTTCGACACGGTCGCGTGTGACATGTCAGCCTTCGTCAGGCTCGCCGATATGGTGTTGAGAATAGAGCTCGAGGCCGAGCTTGGCGATAAGATCGAGCTGCGTCTCCAGGAAGTCGATGTGACCCTCTTCGTCGTGCATCAGCGCCTCGAACAGGTCGCGCGAGACATAGTCCTTGACCGAGTGGCAATGGGTCGCAGCCTCTTGGTAGAGTTCACGCGCATCCAATTCAGCTTGCAAGTCGCGCTCGATGACTTCCTTGACGGTTCGACCGATATGGAGCGCTTCGAGTGTCTGCATATTCGGAAAGCCGTCGAGGAAGATGATACGTTCGATGATCTTGTCGGCGTGCTGCATCTCCTCAATTGATTCCTTACGCCATGTCTTGGCGAGCACCTTATAGCCCCAATTGTCGAGCAGGCGATAATGCAGCCAATACTGATTCACGGCAGTGAGCTCGTGGCGCAGCGCCTTGTTGAGATAGTCGAGGACGGTCGTATCGCCTCTCATTCTGCTCTCTCCTGTTGCTGACAAAAATCATGGAACACCCGTATTCAAGTATCAAATTGTGCACAATCGATGCCTGTGTGGCTGTAATTGTTAAACCCCGGCGAAAATCCAGAGGGGTGCAAAATAGCAGCATCGTTTTTGAACACCCCATCGCCGGCATTTCTGGTCCGCAGCACCTCAAAAGCGGACCCTCCAGCGGAGGGGCTGACGGTCTTTTGAGTGCCACTTCTGGACCTCCGCCAAATCCAATTCAACCGCAAAGACGGAGTGCTTTAGACTGATCGCCTTGCGATCTTTACAAACCGCCCCATGATTGGTCGTACCCTCGGCGTTGTTTGGATTCGGCTGCCTGCCCTATTTGCCATCGCCCAACGTCTTTGGGCGATCGACGCAGATCGCCGCTATCCAATCATAAATGCGGCAGTCCAACTTGGTCGGAGTGCAACTCATCTCGGAATCCTCGGTTGGGAAACGTTTTGGCGTTATCAGGATGACCAGCAACGCGCAATGAGCGGCCGGGGAAGGAACTGGCCCGCGCCGTGTCGTCGAATCGCGCCCAACTGAAACGAAGATTCGTGGTGATGGGAAATAAGGTCTACAAGACCCGGGCCGAAGCGGAAAAAGAAGTGACGGTAGTCTGCAAGTGAAAAGCTAATCCTCCGACAGGCCGTTGCATTTCGACGGCCTGCTCTTTTTCACGAGGAGCAAAAAACCTACTCGGGCTCGCAACCCTCTCACGCACCTTAAACCAACAAAATTCCCGTTCCAAATCCGCCGCCGGTGAACGGCGTTTCACATTTCAATGCAGATTTAACGCCCGGAAGCTTCCGCACCCTCAAAAAAAAGCCCGCCAAGGCGGGCTGCAGTCTCACTGCACCTTGGGACTAAATCTCATTACTCTCTCAGTCGCATACTTGGATACGCGGTCTGATCCAAATTCCTCGATAGCTGTCCCACACCGGCCTACCGCGAGTCCAGTAGCAGTTTGGAACGTATACGGGTACCGGTTCAGCGTAGTACACCGGCGGAGGACTAGCCGCCGCTATCCCAAAAAGCGTGCCCAGGGCCAGTCCACCGAACAGGGCCGGTACAAAATTGTCCCCCGCTGCCGCTTGCTTCGGCGCGATGCAAGCAAGCGCTATGGCAACTGCACCGCACGTAATCGCAATCCGCTTCATGTCGCCCTCTCCAAAGTCACCCCGTAACATTCCTATAAATATATCAATGGAATCTTGCGACTTTGCGGCCACAAGACGCCGATCCCGTGACTAAACGTAGCCCTCATTCATGGGTGTTTCCCCGCTGCACTGCGACATACCCCGCGTGCATCGCTACCCCTATACGTGCACGAGGGTTTGCCGACTTGGCTGGGCTCGCTCAATCGCTCGGCGTCACGGTGTAGTCATCGAAATACATGTGACTGTCCGCCTTGGACCACAGGCCGATGCGGCCCGTTACCGGCTGAGGCAGCACGTGCTCGAGGTAGAGCTTGCCGTCAAGATAACCCTCCACTTTGGTGCTCGCGATCCGCACCTTGAGATCGTGCCACTGCCGTGTCGGCGTTGGAGTATCTCGAATCCATTTCACTGAGGAGCGCTTGCCCTTCTCGAATTTCCATAGGACCAGGTTGTTCTCCAGAGGATTGGCGCGAACCGTCAGATAATCCCCATTGGGCTTCAAATTGAACAGAATGCCGGCGCCCTGGTCGATGCGGCCGGAAATGCCCTCGAAACGCACCGAGATTTCTCCGTCGCGGAAGTCCGACACGTCCTTGGCAACCGTGTAGGGAAAGTATGCATAGGCCTGAACCCGATCCAGAAATTCGGCATAGCGATCGCCGTAGAGCGCACGCGCCTTGTCCGCAATTCCCGCGGAAGCTTGTCCCTCTTTCCACTGGCGCCCATCAACTACCAGCACCTTGTTATTTCCATCCGCCTCTATGCGCCACACCCCGACCACACTGAGGAATGATTTCGGCTCGGCACCAACGGTCTCATCAGAAAAGTCGATCTTGAGCGGCTGGACGGCGCTGGCAGTCAAAAGCAATGCTGTAAGGCCAATGCCTCCGACCACCACGGTAATCGCGCACTTGGTTATTCTCATGTCTGACCTCCATCTTGGACAAGTTGCTGGGGAATGCGTGGAACGCGGCGGCTCCACCACCAGGTGATGGCGATCAACAGTGGGAGCGCGGCGAAGAACCAGAGCAGCGTGAGCTCGCTGCCGGCGATCAATGGGTAGCCCGGATAGTCCTCACCGGCGATGGGAGTCGGAATGGGTTTTCCGGCAAGCCCATAAAGAAGCGGCAAGGCTTCGCGATGACTGGTTGATCGAGTCTTCGCCAATCGGCCGCCATAGGAATATTCGATCTCCCCGTAAGCCTCATCGCTTGTGCTGCCCACCATGCTCTGGCCCGTGGTAGCCAGACGAACCGTAACGTTCGGGAGTACGCGCTGCAGTTTGGAGAGCACATTCCGACGCAGGTCGACATAGCGCGGATCTTCCGGCGCCAGGCGAACCGTAATGACCAACGGCTCGCGAAGCTCGGCAAGCGCACGTTGATCGGCGGCGGGAAACGAATTGCGTTGATCTTCGCTAAGATCGATCGATGTTCTGATTTGTGTGGCCAAGGCGAGTACCGCGGCGATGATGGCCACACAGATGACCGACCGGCTCAGTTTGATTTGGAGCCGTTGGCCCGGATGCAGCCATACCGCAGAAAGCGCGGTAAAGCCGCAAATCACAGCGACGATGCCGAGCAAGAGGCTTAACGAAAGAAGTCCCTGCTCGAAGCTCCGCAACGTCTGCGTGAGCGACAAGCGCGAAATCCACTCGAGCAGACCCGGCTGCCCGGCCAAGCCAAAATCCAAAACCCACGAGCCGATGGTGAAAGCAAGAGCAATGATCGCCGCAGTTGCGGCACTTTCGGAAACAGCAGCCGCAAATAACGCGATTGCCCCGACCAAAAGACCATACAGCAGATGACCTAAGAGAAGGTTGAGAGTCTCCGGAGCATAAAGGTGTCCGCCAAGCACGATCCATATGATCAGGACCGAGACCAGCGGAATTATCGAAATAAGCCACGCAATAGAAATTGCAGCGACCTTGGCAACAACCAGCGTGGGCACGCGATAGGGCAACTGAACGAGAAGCCGCAGCGCGCCGGTTTCTTTTTCGTGGCCTAGTGTTCGAATGGCCACAAATGGGAATAGCAATGTGACCGCCAGATAGAGCGCGCCAAAACTCGGCACGAGCACGCCGTCGAGAGGAGAAAGCCCGCTGGCCAGGACGGGCGAGTCACGGGCAGATGCGCTCGCCTCGCTGTAAAGAGCAACCGCTTGGAAGAAGCTGTAGCCCACAAGCGGGCAAAGAATGAACAGCATGGTCCACAGCGCGCGACCGCTCAGGGCATCCCGCAGCTCCTTGACAAGCAACGGGCTCATATGGGCGTTGCGAGACGCAGCTAGTTCAGGTGAGCGCAAGGAACACGTCCTCCAATCGGGCTGAGGCTTTTCCACTCCGCGCGCGAAGCTCGTTGAGAGTCCCAATGCCGCGAACCTGACCATCAGCGAGCAACACGAACCGGTCGCAGATGCGTTCGGCGTCGTTCAACTGGTGGATGGCAAGAACGAGGCTGCGCCCCCGGCTAGCCACGTCACGGAGCACCCCCATGATCTCGCGGGTTTGCCGGAGATCGAAGCCATCAAACGGCTCGTCCATGAGAAGAACCGGCTGCGGGGTGAGCAGCGCGAGCACCAACATGAGTCGACGGCCGTATCCTTTCGATAATGCGCTGATGCGCTTGTTGAGTACTGGCGACAGGCCCACGGAATGAATCGTTTCGGCTACGCGGCTTTGCCCATGCCCGTAAACGGTCGCGAAGAACTCAACGACACGGACTACAAATTGATCGTCCCATGGCCGCAGGCCGTCGGGCAGGTAGAAGATCGCGTCCCGCCGGTGAGCGTGAGACAGGGGCGTGCCGTGCCAAAGCACATCACCCGCATCAGCCGGAAGGATACCGGCTATTGCCTCCAGCAGTGTTGTCTTGCCTGCCCCATTCGGCCCGATCAGGCCGAGCACTTCTCTTGCACGCACATCAAAGCAGACATCGATCAACGCTCGCTGCTCGCCGTAGCGTTTGCTCAACCCTGCAATGTGGATCGGCGCAGTCGCCTGCTCTGCAAGGTGCAGGCTCCTGATGACTGATGGTGCAGTCATGCCAGCACCTCAATTGCTTCTGCCAAAAAGTATCAGGCGTACCACATACTCTTTTTTATCTGTTTCATCCCTGCTTAGCGTCATTGAAACCGGCTGTTCCGCATGGTGCAGAACAATAAAGCCAAGCGATGATCGGTCCTTGGCCTCGGCCCACGAATTGCCAAGACAGGCTTGAATGTCGTGAAATATCTTTTCCTGTGCTTGCTGAGCTTCTTGCGCCGTTCCGGTCGGATGCGAATCGCAGGTGTAAATCCGCCCTCCGTAGACGGAGCAATCATTCCAGCCCGTCAACGCAAGATTCGATTCAGAAAAATTTCCGTCCCGCGGTTTTGCAGAGATGGAGGCGAACCTCTCATTCGTCATTGCCAGATCGGCTACTCGTTTCAAGTCAGAGCAGTAGGGAGCGATTGCCTCCTGAGCCATGACGATCAAGGGGATTGACACCAGAGCCGGAATGACTAGGGCAGAGGCCACGTTTCTCACAGACCAACTAGGAGATGGTGTTAGTGTCATCGATTACTTCTTCTTTACGTCCGTTCCGAACTGTTTGAGATACGCCCACAGGTCCGCGATTCCTGTTCGTTTTTACCGGAAAACACCCGACCCAAGCTTGTTCGATGCACCGTCGCCGATGTCGTGACATGCTTGGCAATTTGTGAAAGCAGCTTCACCGGCGGTCGCATTTTGCGCCAATGCAGCGTCCCGTCGAGCCACCCGAAAATGACTGTGCTGAATGTTGACCATCATAGGATCTCCTCAGACTACGTGGCAGGGTGGCGGGCTGAGTGAGTACACCCAGCCCTTGGGTGTAGCTTCGAGAAATCCGGCTCTTTTTCCTGCCTCGCTCAGCCAGCCGTCGGATTCCCGGTCACGAGATCGTAAAATGTCGTTTTGGCCGCATTGCCCTTGACAGTCATCACCTCGAAAACTGGCTTCCCGTTGTGCACTTTCTCCTTCACTGAAAAGACTGTGCCTTGAGCCGATGCCTTCTGGATGATCGACGGGATTGTCATCTTGGTCATCGATAGCAGCGTGTGGTACTGCGCCGATCGGGCGATGTGCTTGAGGTCGGTGAATACCTCTTTCTTGGGGGCCCAGGTCGCTGCGGTTGCCTCGCCGCCATACTCGTTGAATGAATTATCTTCGGCAGCGGTGTCAAACCTCTTGGCAGAGGTATAGACCGACAGCATGAGCTTGCCGTCTTCCATCTCGTATTTTGCTTCAATTGGAACTTCCGTTCCCTTGGCGACCTGGGCGATCCCTTGCTGCAAGCTAATCTTGGCGCCGGCTATGGCCTTGATCAGAGCTGCTTGATCCGCCTCCTCGGGCCAGGCTGCAAAACTGCTTCCCAATATCGTCAGGCCAAACGCAACAACGAACATTGCACTTCTTCTCATCATGTTGACCTCCATACGTCTACTTGCGCCGGATTGCGCTTCTAGGATTGCATCATCGGTTTCGAACCGCAGGGGCGCCGAACGAACCAGCAGGCGTCGGGATGGTTTTCGGCGCGCGCCTAGTCCAATGTTTCATTGACAATTTTCGATTCATCGCCTTTGAAGAGCAGCACGGAGGCGACGGCGCGGCCATCCTTCAAATTAGGGACTACAGCGACCGCGCGAAAACCAGCGGCTTCACCAATCGCTTTCTCGACTGCTTCTCTCAAGGGGGTCTTCGCCTCGGCCATGGCCGCGCTTTGTGACTGGGCAGCAGCCAAATCGTCGCCCTCTGTGATTGGCGTCACCTTCGCGATGTTCCCGGTCGAATAGTCGACCAGCACTTCGGAGAGCCTCCCGTCTTTCGACGTGTAGACCGAAAGTTGGAAATTGCCGCGATCGAGCTCGAATTTGGCTGAGATCGGCTGGCCCTCCGATTCGCTGGCGGTAAGGCCTTGCTGCAAGCTCACCTTCGCGAAACGCAACCCCCGAGCAACCGCACCTCGACCCTCCTCCTCGTCGTCGTCATCGTCGTCCCTCGAGATGGCGTAGTGGCCGGCAAGACCTGCCAGCGCGGCGAAGCCCAGAACTGCTGAACCGATGATCGCGCCGATCACAATTTTTCTGCGATTCATCTTGGCCTCCATCGATTATTCGCTCGGGTTGAAAGGACGGGCTCATTGATCCTGATGGGCAACGCGTGGGGCCGCTCGACCCACCCGATGACCGGCAATATCACGAGGAAATTGAGGAAGTAGTAGGCGGTGCCAAATCGGCCCACGAGTAGCCATGTCCCTTCCGGCGGCCGTCCACCGGCGAATGTCAGCAACACGCCGTCCACGACGAAGATCCAAAAGAAAACACGAAACAGGGGCCTAAAACGCGCTGACCGCACCGGACTCGTATCGAGCCAGGGCAAAAGAAAAAGAATGAAAATGGAGCCGAACATCGCCAGCACGCCCAGAAGCTTGTTCGGTACCGCACGAAGAATGGCGTAATAGGGCAGCAAGTACCATTCCGGTACTATATGCGAGGGCGTGACGGCGGGATCGGCAGGGATCGAATTATCGGGGTTCAGGAGGGCAGCGGGCTCGTAAAAGACAAACCAGGCATAGAGAACCAGAAGCACCGCCAAACCAAACAAATCCTTGATCGTGAAGTACGGATGAAAAGGGATCGTATCCGCCGGCTCCTTGACCTCGATGCCAAGCGGATTGTTGGAGCCAAATCGGTGCAAGGCGATCAGGTGGAGGCCCACGAACGCAACGATCACGAATGGCAGTAGATAGTGAAGGGCGTAGAATCGATGCAGGGTCGGATCACCAACCGCAAACCCGCCCCAAAGCCAAGTCACAACATTGTCGCCGACCGCAGGGATTGCTGAAAACAAGTTGGTAATCACAGTCGCGCCCCAGAAGCTCATTTGGCCCCAAGGCAATGTGTAGCCGAAGAATGCGGTCATCATCATCAAGAGAAGGATGATGACGCCGATCCACCAAAGCAGCTCACGCGGTGTCTTGTACGACCCATAATAGAAACCTCGAAACATGTGAATGTAGACGACGGCAAAGAAGATCGAGGCACCCGTGGTATGCACGTAACGGATGAGCCATCCGTAGTTCACATCGCGCATGATGTGCTCAACGGAATTGAAGGCGCCGGCAGTAGTGGGCGTGTAATGCATCGCCAGCACGATTCCAGTCACGATCAGAATCACGAGCACGATGCCCGCCAGAGAACCAAAATTCCAAAGATAGGTCAGGTTACGCGGCGTCGGATACTCAGTAAGCTCGCGGCGAAGAAATGTGAACACCGGCAGCCGATAATCGAGCCATTCGAGTACGCCGCCGGCGGTACTCGTCTGGTTGTCAGCAGAACGATTGTGATGATCCAGCACCTTATCTATCCTCAGCTGAAAATCACCTGCGATCTATGGGCGTTCGGAGCACGGCATCCAATGGCAGACCACCGTCACCTCTTAGCTGGACGTTGTTTCCAGACACCAAGACGTCGTAGCATCTCACGGAGGATTCTTTGTCCACATCGGTACACAGCTGGTCCTTGTCGATCCACCACTTTCCCTGCCTTTTGCGCCCCATCGAAGAGCTCACAACAGTTCCGTTGCGGTCGTAAAAATCGTACCAATGCACCTGATCGGTCAGCTCCATGCCGCTGAATTTGGCGCGGATTTGTGCGCCCTTGAGTTTATGAAAGTTCTCTTCGGCAGAAGCACTCCACGCGAGCGAAACCAACAGAATACCAATGAGAGCTTCTACCTTCATGCTTAATTGTCCCTCAATCCTCGTTGATGAGACGTGCGAGTGTGGCAATCATCATCAGTCCGTCGGCTTCTGCAGCACGCCTTCCAAGGGAAAACCCGCCGTCTGGTCTCTTAACTCGACTTTCTTGCCCGAGAGCCATACCTCGTAACATCCGCTGCCCGGCTCCTTCCCGCGATCAAGACAGAGCTGGTCCTTCTGGATCCGCCACTTCCCGAGGGTCTTGTGCCCCATGGAAGATGTCCTCAGGGTCCCGTTTGATTCGAAGATATCGCCCCAGTGTGACTCATCGTCACTTCCATGCCTACGAATTTCGCCCGTATCTGCTGGCCGTTTAGTTTCTGGAATTTCTCTTCGGCAAAAGCGCTCGCAGCGAAAATGGCGCATACAGCGATTGCAGTCGCGACTCCTGATAACCGGTTGCTCAGCATGATCTTTCCCTGTGATCACAGCGTAGTTTATTTCTTGAGCCTCTCTACCTGCGCCCCCGAGACGCTAGGCAGACGTAGTCGGTCTTTTGAGCAGAGCCTCTCTCCATTTGATGTTTGCCGCCTGGCTACGCGCCTTAATCCGTTCCAGCTCGCGCATGAACTCGGCGAATATCTTGCATTTGGCGTCCTGGGGCAGCATGGGAAAAAATCGCTCAGCGAAGAGAGCGTGCTGCGTGCGTTTCCGAGCGCGAGGATCTGTCGTAACAGCTCGCGAAAAGTCTCGAGGGCTTCAGCGGTACCCGTCTGAAAAGTCGCGCCGTATGTCTTCGATATGTAATCGAAGTAGCGCTCCGGACGACCGGCCTTGATTTCATCTTCAATCTTTTCGTTATGGTACTGTTCTTGGGGCATGTCTGCGACCCTTTGATGCGGCGTTGGCTATCGCCCTCCAAGCCAACGCCGCCTGGTGGAACTCAGCTTTGAAGCTCAGCTCTTCGGCCTAGCCGTCTTATCCAGCGCAGCGCGCAGGCCTCGGGCGAGCTTGAGTGCGTCGTCATTCGCCCAGAAGTGCATGAAGAACAGTCGAGGCTCTTCCGTCAGCATGTGGCTGTGGAGCGCCGTCATCTCGATGCCATTCTCCCGCAACGCTTTGATGACCGGATTGACTTCGCTCCCAAGCAAAACGAAATCGCCTGTGATCGCTGCCTTGCCCCCTCCGGTAGGCTGGAAATTGATCGCCGTAGCCACGCCCAGCGGCCCAACTGGCTCAAGGCGCGTTCCGTCTTCGCTGATCGGATCGCGGCGCGGCACCGCGAGCTGATAAACACCTCCATTTGGCTGCCCTTTGGCACCGAGGATCTGATCGATCTGGGCGGTATCGAGATCGATGGCAGGCTGGGAGGCGGCAGGTGCCGGCGCGGTCAGCGGAGTTTTGCTTGCCTCCAAAGCCGCGCGAACGGCCGCGATCATTTTCGCCGGGTCGCCATGCCCGCCGATGTGAAGGTAGTACGTCGCCGGGGATGCGCGCAGAAGATGATTGTGGACGGCAGTGACATCGATCCCGTTCTCGATCAGCTTGGTCATGACGGGAGTGATCTCACTCTCGAGCAGGACGAGGTCGCCCATGACCATCGCGCCGCCATGTGCGGGCTTGAACGCGGCCCAGCCGCCGAGCGCAAATGCCGGTTTGAGGGCGACGCCATCAAGCGTCACTTGCAGATCCGTGCGCGGAAATCCGTAGCGATGAACGTCTGCGGATACGGCAGCACTCCTTCCCGCAGCTTCATCGACCTTCTTCCAGTCGATGTTCTGGGCGCCAGCAGGGCTACCTATTATGACGATTGTGCAAATCGTGAGCGCATGAAGACTACGCATAGTTACCTCCTTGATTCGCTCTTGCCCCGCTCCCTGCTCTTCTCAGCCTTCGACATCACAATCAATTGGCCTTGTGCTTCGTGACAACGGCGTCGAACGTCTCTTCATCCTTGTTCACTCGTAACCTTATGTTCTGCCCTGACATCCAGACCTCATGGCAGTTGAGCCGTTGGTCGCTCGGACGCGACAAACACAGTTTGCTCTTCTCAATTTTCCAGACTCCGGTCAACTTTCGACCCAGCTCGTCTCTGATCACAGCGCCATCCGGTCGAAGGTACATGGACCATTGCGAAGAATCGATAATGTCGTTTCCGATGACCCTTGCCTGAATTTCCTTGTCCGCCAAGCGTCTGAACATTTCCTGCGCCATTGCCGTCGAGCTGGAAAACAACGCGGAGACCGTGGTTATAACCGTTAGGATACATACCGCTCCATAGTTCACGACCGAACGCCGTCATAAACGCGTTGGACAGCAGGCCAATTGATCGCTGCCATGAACACATTGACGTAGTCGGCAGCCTTGGCGCCAAAGTCGATGTGATAGGAGTGTTCATACATATCGAGCGCGAGGATCGGCGTGCCGCCCGCAAGCGTGTGGCAATGATCGGATGCCCACTGATTCACGAGCTTGTGATCGCGGGGGGACCAGGACAGCAGCACCCACCCAGAGCCGCCACCGAGTGCTTTGCCCATCGCAATGAACTCCGTGTGCCAGCGATCGAATGATCCAAAATCCTTGGCGAGGGCATCCCGCAGTACCGAGCCAGGCTCGCTTTGATCTCCAAGTCCATCGAAGAAGAGCTCGTGCAGAATCATCGAGTTCATCGCGATGAGCTGCTCTCGTTTGAGACCGTTGATCAGGAAACCGGCGGCTTTCGCGTAGTCGAGCTCAGCGAGCTGCTCGTCGATCAGGTTGAGGCGTTTTACGGCCCCGCCGTAATTGTTCTCGTAATGGCTCACGATCAGACGCTCGGACATGCCCTTGATCTTGGCCGGATCGCATGACAACGGCTTCATTTGATAGGCCGTCATAAGATAGCACCCACGAGATACAGAACGACTCCGGCGCCGCAGCAAGCTGCGAGCGTGGGAATCATGCCTACCTTGAACCGGAAAATTGCTATGGCAGCCGCGACGGCCAGCGCGAGAGCCCAGGGGTCCACGCTCGTGAGCACCGGCATGTCGAATGAGAACCCGTAGCCGTGCACGGGTCGCACTTCTCGAAAAATCGTGTGCAGAGCGAACCAGATTGCAAGGTTAAGAACTACTCCGACGACCGCCGCCGTGATGGTCGAGAGCGCGCCGCTGACAGCCTTGTTGTCGCGCAGAACCTCGACGAAAGGCGCGCCGAGAAAAATCCAGAGAAAGCAGGGTATGAAGGTGACCCAGGTCGCCAGCAACCCACCCAGTGTCCCCGCCATCATCGGCGAAAGCGTGCCTGGGTCGCGATACGCCGCCATGAAGCCCACGAACTGCAGGACCATGATCAACGGCCCGGGCGTCGTCTCCGCCATGCCAAGCCCGTCGAGCATCTCGCCCGGCTTGAGCCAGCCGTAATTCTCAACCGCCTGCTGGGCGACGTAGGCGAGCACCGCATAGGCTCCGCCGAAGGTCACCACCGCCATCTTGCTGAAGAAGACTGCGATCTCGGTGAAGACATTCCCCCGACCCAGGGTGATGAGCAGCAGGATCACCGGAACGAGCCAAAGCGCGAGCCATATGCTCGAAGCGCGCAACGCCCGAACCACCGTAGGTCTTGCATGCTCGGGCAGCTCTTCCCCTAATAAGCTCTCGACCACGACACCGGTTTTCTTGTCACTGCCGTGACCGCTTTTGACCAAAAATGCGCTGGCGCCGGACCAAGCACCGAGGAAACCGATAAGTGCTGCACCGAGAATGATAATTGGAAAAGGAATGGCGAAGAAGAAAATGCCTACAAATGCAGCTGCGGCGAGCAAGCGCATTGTATTGTTCTTCAGCGATCGCTTGCCGATACGGAATACCGCTTCCAGCACGATCGCCAGGACCGCCGCCTTCAATCCAAAGAACAGCGCGACCATTACCGGTACATGGCCGTAGGCGGCATAGATGTAACTCAAGGCCATGATCGAGATGACGCCCGGCACCACGAAGAGGGCGCCGGCCATGATCCCGCCCAAGGTCCGGTGCATCAGCCAGCCGATATAGACCGCGAGCTGCTTCGCCTCAGGTCCCGGCAAAAGCATGCAATAATTGAGCGCATGCAGGAACCGGCTTTCCGAAATCCAATGCTCCTCCTCGACCAGGATGCGGTGCATGACCGCGATCTGGGCCGCAGGGCCGCCGAAACTCAGCAGCGCGACCTTGAGCCAGACCCAGAACGCATCATTGAGCGACACGCCATGTCGTGGAATCGGTTCACTGCGTTTCGCAACGGAGAGCTCAGCCACGTCGTGTCCTTTTGCTCCCAGTCGGCCAGTTGTGCGTCTCGTCCTGAAGGCTGCGACACCAGGTGTAAAGCGCGTCGTAGATCACCATCCCGTGTTCCAGCATCTCGTGATCGTCCGGAAAATTCGCCGAAAGCCCGAGCGAGATCGCAAATAGGCCGCCGCATTGCGGCGCCAGCTCGTGGCGGGACGTATCGGCACCGCGCACGATTCTTGCGAGGTGCTCCAGTGCCGGATCGGTAATGCCGTAAATGCGCAAGAACGTATCGAAGGAGCAGCGATCGCCCTCATGCGTGAACTCGACGCCGGCCACGTCGTATGGTGTGGCGCCGGTTTCGCTTGCAGTCGCCACAACGCGGTCCGCGGGCACGTAGATAAAGCTCGCCGTAGGATCAATGAAGCGGCGAATCAACCACGGACAAGCGATGCGATCGATCTTTGGCCGCTCGCGCGTCACCCACTTCGTCGGGCGATGCTCCTCGCCGTCGCGCTTGCGTCGGATAGGCAGCTTTTGGTCAACCCATGCTGAAATGCCCCCTTCAAGGTAAGAGGCGCCGATTCCTTTATTCCCCAGTGCAAGGGCGATGCCTTGGCTTACCTGTTGTCCGTGCACACAGTAGACCACAATCGGTCTGCGCTCGGGCAGATCGCCATGCCACTGGTCGACCGCATCCGGCGAACGTCGAATTGCACCCGCGATCATATCGTCCGCGCTGTTGAAGACTTCCTCGCGTCGCACGTCGATCAACAGGGGGGCCCTTGCGGTACCCGTAACCTTCGCGAGATCGGAGGCGGTGCTCGCAGAAGCCATCACTGGTCCCTCGTGACTGGTCCTTGGTCTAGATCTCTACTATGTGTTCTCAACGGCGCCCGGTCACAAACCATTTTTATTCAGGAGGGCATGAACGTAATTAATGCCTCAGAAGATATGGATGCCGCCCTCGCTCGCGGCCTTGCGCGCCTTCGAAACCGCGGCCCGGACGTTGAGCTTCACGGGCGCCGCAAATGAGCTCGGTCAAACGCAGGGCGCGGTCAGTCACCAGGTGAGCACGCTTGAAGCACGCCTCGGGGTCAAATTATTCGAGCGCCAAGCCCGCGGCCTCAAGCTCACGGAGGCCGGAGGGAGATACCTCCCCCTCGTTCGGGATTCGCTCGAGCGTTTGAGAGCAGCGGAGGACCTGGTCCGCCTGGAGCGCCCTTCCGTGCTCACCGTGACTGTGTCCCCCAACTTCGCGAGCAAGTGGCTGGTTCCCCGCCTGGGCGGATTCTCGGTAACGCATCCAAATCTCGATCTGAGGATCAGTGCATCGCTGCAGCACGTAGACTTCAATCGCGAGGACATCGATCTGGCGGTCAGGCACGGAGAAGGACATTGGCCCGAGCTCCACGTGACGCGCCTGTGTGCGGAAGAACTATTTCCCGTGTGCAGCCCGTCGCTCCTGAAGGCAGGCCCGCCTATTCGCACGCCAGCTGATCTGGCAAAACATGTCCTAGTTCATGATAGAAACCGCAAACACTGGCGGGATTGGTTCGCGGCTTTCGGAGTCGAATCGACAAAAGATGAACGAGGTCCGGTGTTCGATCAAACTGCTCTTGCGATCGATGCTGCCCTTGCCGGTCAAGGCATTGCATTGGCGCGAACCGCCCTCGCGTCGCTCGACCTGATCGCGGGCCGCCTGGTGCGGCCACTGCAGGAGGCGATTCCGGCTGAATACGCCTATTGGATCGTGTGTCGAAAATCGGCCGCCGACGCCCCAAAGATCAGCCAGTTTTGCTCCTGGCTGATCGAGCAGGTCCAGGATGACAAGGCGGCACTCCTTCGCAACGCGAGGTAGTCACCGCGGGGGATCGTAATCTTGCAGTCACTCGCCAGCCGGAGTTGCAATGTCCCTGAAGGCGGTCACGGCAATTTAGACACGCGGTGGTGCCGATTGCTCGAGCAGCGACGAGGGTAAAGCAAGCCTTTAAGATAACATGGAGGAAGATGCTGGTCTCTCAAGAGTCGAAGCAATGCGATCGAATCGGTGCGAGCGCAAGGTCATTTGGCTGCGTCGAAAACGTGTAATCATGCACTGCTCCATCCCGTTCGGGGATCGAGACGACAAGATAGGAATCCTGCAGGAGCAAAGGCATGATGTGGCGCATTGGTTTTGGATCTACAAAAATCTGGTCATTCTTAATGCTTTTTCCTTCAACAGAGACCACCGGCACGTTCTTTGACCGGATCTTTACCGATGAGGAGGTTTTCAGCGGGAAAGGAAACTGTTCATTGTGTATCACCGAGACGGTCAGCCGCTCGCCGGGGCTGCATGCCAGCAGAAGCCAAGTGTCATCCTCCGCCGCTTGAGTGACAGCCATGTGCTCCATTCCGCCATTGTTGTCTTTCGCAGTATATGCCCAGCCGCCCTGTACGTTTACGTTATCATCTTGCTCCATTGCTGACACCCCACCCCCGAGAAGTAATCCTATCCAGACCATGAATAAGACCGCCGCGGTTTGCCTGGCTCCGAATACCCGCTGCCGCGCATCCCGGCGCCTCCCACCTATCCACCTGTTCGTATGACTGTACATCGGCGCACCCAATCTCGAGAAGTAAACAACAACCAATATAAATATATAAGCCTGTCTCGCTGGCTATCGTTCCGTTTCACGACGCGCGGCTGTTACCGCGAGACCATAAGCCTCCTCCTTCTCAGACGCCCCGCAGTCCTCACGTCGTCTTTAGCGCTGTCCCTCTACAATTCCCATTATGATGGGGTCGGAAACGACGGTTACAAACGAGTTGTATTCTGGCGTGCATGAAAGAATTTAATGATGTCACCGATCTGGGTTCCCCTTGCTCACCGCGTTACGGGCGTTTCCTTGGTTCAAAAAATCGATGTGCTATAGTCATTAAGCTGCAGGGATCGAGATGACCCTAGCGGAAATTGCCAAGCTGGCGCTGCTTTGGCGCGGAGATCGCCAGGCGCGCTGTAACGCGACACCGCAGAACAATCGGCTCAATCGCGTCTTCCAGGAGCTGGCCACGGTCGGCATTTCCGCGGAACCGGCGGTCTATGCAGACGAAATGGCGCATGAGGTGCGAGAACAGCTTCTGAAGCTCGACGGCGTGCTCGTCTGGGTCGATCCGATTTCCGAGGGGCAGGACCGGAATTCGCTCGATGCGATGTTGCGGGACATCGCCTCCAGGGGCATCTGGGTTAGCGCCCATCCCGACGTGATCCTCAAGATGGGCGTGAAGGAAGTTCTTCATCGCACGAAGCATCTTGGTTGGGGTACCGACACCCATCTCTATCGCACCGCCGGGACACTCCGCGAAGAGTTTCCGGCGCGCCTTCAATCGACAGGCCCTCGCGTTCTCAAGCAAAACCGCGGCAACGGCGGTCAGGGCGTGTGGAAGGTCGAGCTCGTTTCCCCGTCCGCCTCCCCATCCGGGCGCGAGGGCGCAATCGTTTGCGTCCAGCACGCGCGCCGGAGGAGCGTGCCCGAAGATATGCCGCTCGGCGACTTCATGAGACGCTGCGAGGCTTATTTCGCAGCCGAAGGCTGCATCGTCGATCAACCGTTCCAACCGCGGCTGCCCGACGGCATGACCCGCTGCTATATGGGCGGAGATAAGGTTGTCGGTTTCGGACACCAGTTCATCAAGGCGCTGATTCAGCCGCCGCCCGAAGGCCCCGACTCGGTAGCCGCACAGCCGGGCCCGCGCATTATGCACCCTGCCTCGGCACCGACATTTCAAGCACTCAGGACAAAGATGGAATCGGAGTGGACGCCTCAGATGATGCAATTGCTGGATATTGACGCCAAGTCACTGCCGATTATCTGGGATGCCGACTTTCTTTATGGACCGCGCACCGCATCCGGCGAAGATACCTATGTGCTTTGCGAGATTAACGTCAGCTCAGTATTCCCGTTTCCGGAACAGGCGCCTGCAGAGATCGCGCGACTCGCATTGGCCCGCTGTCGTCAAAGAAACCGCACGACTAGGAGGGATTGACGCTACCTGGCGCACAGACGCCCATTGTCCCAACGGGGAGCCGGTAGCGAACACTCTCCCGTCGTTGATGCGGCGTGATCAATTCACCGCATTGTCGCGCAAGGGCGTGCTCCGGGCGTGAGCCAACCATGAACGTGCTCAAGGCCATTTCGCTCAAGGTAATGTCCGCGTCGCTGTTTGCCGTCCTATCGGCGCTGGTGCGCTTTCTCGGGGAAAAGTACCCGGTCGGACAAATAGTGTTCTTCCGCTCCGCCTTTGCCGTCCTGCTGATGGTCCTGATTTATGCCTCGAGGAGCGAACTTGCGGCAGCGCTACGCACGGTGCGCCCGCTGGGGCACATAGGACGTGGCTTCATCAGCATTTTCGCCATGTTCTACAATTTCGCGGCGCTAGCCCGGCTGCCGATCGCCGAGGCGACCGCCATTTCGTTTGTCGCGCCGCTGATCACCGTCGCTCTGGCTGCACTCATGCTCAAGGAGCGCGTGCGCATCTATCGATGGTCCGCTGTCGTGGTCGGCCTCATTGGCATCCTGGTAATGTTGGCACCCTATTTCGAGCCTGCTTTGCATGCAGAAGGAGCCGCGAGCACATTGGGTTTGACGTTTGCGATCAGCGGGGCGGTGTGTAGCGCGGGCTCCGTCATTCAGACCCGCCGCCTGACCGAGACCGAGGCAACGTCTTCAATCGTGTTTTATTTCTCACTGATCTGCGCGGTCGCAGGCCTTGCCACTTGGCCGCTCGGCTGGCTGGCGCCCGCTTGGCCCGAGCTCGCCGCTCTGGTGACGATCGGCCTATGTGGCGGCTTGGCTCACATCCTCCTCACCGAGAGCTATCGCTTGGCGCCGGCGTCGGTGGTGGCACCGTTCGACTACACCTCGATGGTATGGGTCTTCCTGCTCGGCTATTTTTTCTTCAACGAGATTCCTAGCATGTTCGTCTTCATCGGCGCGGCCATCATCGCTGGCGCTGGCCTGTTCGTGATCTGGCGCGAGCGCCAACTCGGCTTGCAGCGCGCACGTGCGGCCGAGGGACCGCCGACCGGCGGATAATTGAATTCACTGTCTACAATTTTGAAAATCGTGACGCCATGCTCATCATCATTTCCTGGACGGACGACATTGGCCGATGTGGAAATAAGAGCCGTCGGGCAGCCGATGCAGCACGGCACCACTCTTCCTATCGACCATGCGTACAGTGCTGTCTTCATTCCATGTGATACTTTGGTCAGTCACTTGCGCGGGCACAATTTTCTTGCCGGTATTTATGGACTTGTTTGTCGGGTCTACGACGATCAGTTCGGGGTGTTCTTGACCCCCGATTGAGCACTCCAGAGGAAGCGATTGAGCGTTCACGTCGAGTGCAGCCAATAATCCCGTGCACAAGGCTGCCGTGGGTAGCAACGCAGCCGTGCGTAACATCGCGGTCCTTGGACCCATGTGAGGCCGCTCCGAAAGTTAGCCTGTTGAGGGGAAAGGCATATCCACTGGATCTTCACACATCGGAATGCGCCAGCTCGTGTGCCTCGCAGGCAGAAAATCAGCGACCATTTCGCTTGATGTGATTCCGCCTTGGAATGCGGCGACCTTGGGCCGGATCATCGCAAGACTGGGACAATTAGAGCAATCCACATAAAAACATTCCCAGTTGGATTCGTATATGAGGCCACGTTCGGAGCGCTCCACGCCCAGCGATCTCGGCTGGGTTTGTGAGCGCTATTGTCGGGCCAGCAGACCCCCCGGCCGTTCCGAGATGGTTCGCCGTCCAAGCTGTGCTCTGCTGCAGATCGCGCTAGTTCGGAATCGAGCATATGGAGAAAAATCCAAGCCGCATTCTTCCTAAACGTCTCTCTAGTTTCGTCGGCGCGGACCAGGCGGGTTCGGTCGTCCATGCGCGACAACAGGCTGAGCCGCCACGATGAACCTGGTGTCGTTTGCATTGCGACGGCCGATCTCGCTTTTGACGATGGTCGTCGCCGTTGCTTTGATGGGCCTTCTGGCGCTCGACCGCATGGCCCGCGACATCTTTCCCGACCTAGGTGTGCCAACCATCTACGTCGCGCAGCCTTATGGCGGCCTTGATCCGGCACAGATGGAAGGGTTCATCGTCAACTATTACGAATACCACTTCCTCTATATTACCGGCATCGAGCATGTCGAAAGCAAATCGATCCAGGGCGTAGCGCTGATCAAGCTCCAATTCCATCCCGGCACCGACATGGCCCAGGCGCTGGCCGAGACCGTCAGCTACGTGGACCGCGCGCGCGCCTTCATGCCGACCGGGACCGTCCCGCCGTTCGTGGTCCGGTTCGATGCAGGTGGCGTGCCGGTCGGCGACCTCGTCTTCTCCAGCAAGACGAAAACAGTCGCCGAGCTTCAGGACGCGGCGCTCTTCAAGGTGCGCCCATTGTTCGCGACCTTGCCAGGCGTGTCGGCACCGCCGCCCTTCGGCTCGAGCCAGCGCACCATCCTCGTCCGCGTAGATCCAGGCAAGCTGCGTTCCTACAATATGTCGCCGGACGAGGTGGTGCAGGCGTTGGCTGCCGGCAACACGGTCAGCCCATCGGGTAACGTCCGCATCGGCGACCTCTTGCCGATGGTGCCGGTCAACTCCATTGTCGGGGATTTCAGGGGCCTGAGCGACATTCCCATCCGCTCACAGGGAACGCAGACGATCTTCATACGCGACGTCGGATCGGTCGAAGACGGCGCCGACATCCAGACCGGCTACGCGCTGGTGGACGGACGCCGCACGGTCTACATCCCCGTAACCAAACGCGCGGACGCCTCGACACTCGCGGTCGTCCAGGCCGTCAAAGCCGACTTGCCACGCTTCCAATCCGTACTGCCTGACGATGTTCAGGTCAGTTACCAGTTCGACCAGTCTCCTTACGTGACCCGCGCCATCCACGGCCTGTTCTTCGAAGGCGCGCTCGGCGCGGTGCTCACAGGCTTAATGGTGCTGCTGTTCCTGCGGGATTGGCGCAGCTCGCTCGTCGTGGTCTTGAACATTCCGCTCGCGATCCTCGCGTCGGTGACGGCGCTCTGGGTATCGGGTCAGACGATCAACATCATGACCCTGGGCGGGTTGGCGTTGGCCGTCGGCATCCTGGTCGACGAGGCGACGGTCACTATCGAGAACATCCACACCCATCTTGCCGATGGTCGCGGCCTTGCCCGCGCCGCGAGCGAGGCCACGGCCGAGACGACGGTGCCCCGGTTCGTGGCCATGCTCTGCATTCTGGCGGTGTTCATTCCCGCCTTCTTCATGACCGGCGCTGCGCACAACCTGTTCGTGCCGCTGGCGTTGGCAGTCGGCTTCTCGATGGTGGGGTCGTATCTGCTTTCCAGTACCTTTGTGCCGGTGCTGTCGGTCTGGATGCTGCGCAATCCGAGCACGCACCACG
>Ga0209331_1000226_pt1 | contig 20576 bp, 23 predicted proteins | sample JacPinW_OM3H0_M3_FD_187971 | JGI IMG/M metagenome (GOLD analysis project Ga0209331, IMG submission 187971) | Forest soil microbial communities from Algoma, Ontario, Canada - Jack Pine, Ontario site 1_JW_OM3H0_M3 (SPAdes) (version 2) | ecosystem: Environmental > Terrestrial > Soil > Boreal...
CCGCGCGGCAGGCGCGGCTTGGCGTCGGGTGCAATCGTGACGCTCTCGGACAAGAAAACCTCCTCCCATGGAGATCGCGATCACTATTCTAGCGGCCGTGATCGATACCGCTGTCACCCTCCGGCACGAAGGCGCCTGGCGGCGTGTGTCGGGGATCGACGTAGGCATGGTAGAGCGCATCGCACATCGCCCAAAGCACTGAGCATTTGAATTCGAGCGCCCCCAGCACTTGCTCTTGCTGGTCCGGGGTGTACGCCTGACGCTTTACATAGTCGAGCGCGAAGTCGGCGTCGCGGGCAGCTTGCGGCGGGCGCTTGTCGAAATAAGCAAGCGTCTCGCGTGTGACGAAGGGATAGCTTGCCAGCATCCCGTCCACGCGCTCGCTGATGATTTGTGGCGAGAACAGCTCGGTAAGCGATGAGGCAATTGCTTCCAGCAAGCTCTTTTCGCGCACGAAGCGCACATAAGCATCAACTGCAAAGCGCGTCGCTGGAAGAATTCCGTAGAGCGAGGTGACGTAGTCTCGTTCGAGCCCAAGGCCGTCTGTCAAATGCAGCCAGCGCGAGATGCCGCCGTCGCCTTCGCTCTGCCCGTCGTGGTCGACCAGGCGCGAGCGCCACTCGCGCCGCACCGCGGCGTCCTCGCAGCGCGCGATCAGGCTTGCGTCCTTGATCGGGATCATCGACTGGTAGTAGTAGCGGTTGAGTGCCCAGGCCTGCACCTGGCCCTTGCTGCACTGACCGCCGTGCAGCAGCTTGTGGAACGGGTGCAACCGGTGATAGCGCCGCGCCCCGATGTCGCGTAACGCGCCTTCCAGCTCCGCCGGCGTGAGGAGCTTCACAGCAAAATTTCCATCCCGTCCTCGGCCACCTCCCAGCCAGCCGCTGCGACGCGAGCACGCTCAGGCGAGCCATCGACCAAGAGTGGATTGGTATTGTTGATATGAACGAAGATGCGCCGGCTGGAGAGGCCAGCCAGCGCTGCGAGCGAGCCGTCCGGACCGTTGATCGGCAGGTGACCCATGCGGCGGCCGGATTTTTTGCCCGTTTCGGTGCGGATCATCTCGTCATCCGCAAACAGCGTGCCGTCGAACAACAGCACGTCGGCGCGCGCAAGCCGTTCACGCAGCACGGGCGTTACCGCTGCCGCGCCCGGCACATACGCAATGCGCGAGCGGCCATCGCACAGCTCCACTCCGACATTGGCGCCGGTTTCGCTCTTAATGTCGGGATCGTCGCCTTCAAGATAGAGCGGCAGCTTGCCCGGCACGATGAACAGCTCGGCCTCGATACCGGACGCGAGCGCAAACCGTTCGCCCGGGGTGATCGCACGCCGCGTCACCACATCGGTGGAAAGCACGCCGAACATCGGGTTGTCGGAGATTGCCGCAAGCGTCGCTACCGTGGCGTAGAGCAAAAAGGGCGAGCGCTCGCGCAGGCTGAGCAGGCCCGCCGTCTGGTCGATCTCGGCGCCGGTGAGTACGACTGCGGCAATTGGGCTTGCGCGCGCAGCCTCGCGCGGATGCAGCTGCGGTGTCGCCTGAATTTGCGCGCGCAGATCGGGCGAGGCATTGACCAGTGTCCAGCGACGGCCGTCGCTGGTTACGGCTAGGCTCGCCTGCGTGCGCGGACGTACGCGCTTGTCGCCAGCCCAGGCCAGCCGGCACACGTCGCAGTTACAGTTCCATTGCGGAAAGCCACCCCCCGCCGCCGCACCGAGCACGATGGCGGTTAATCCCATTCAATGGGCAGCAGTGAAGAGGATCAGAATTCGGCCGGCAGGTAACCGTTGATCTCAAGACCTATGCAGATCTCGACGAGCGTGGGGGTGGTCCAGGCCATGGCGTTCCTCTGCACATGTCTCACGGGCATGATTCAACTCCGGCCCGGGTATCATAAACATAAGTCGGGTTCCAGGGCAGCGCAAGACAGGAAGATTGACACGGAGTGTCGGTAGGGTACCGCGCGAAGACGTGGATGCGCGGGGCCGGGTACTGCTGTTCGAGCGGTTGGTTGCCAGCTACTCTCGGCCTCCATGAACCGATTGCGCGTGCATCTACTAAGCCTTTTCCTCCTACAGGATCAAAACCATGAAAACGCATTACACCATCGCCCTCTCCATCTGCGCAGGAGTTGCAATTGGCGCTGCGGCCGTTCAAGCGCTGCATGCCCAGGCTAAGCCCCCCGCATATGTCATCGCAGAGATCGACGTCATCAACCCGGGTCCTTACGACAAGGAGTACGTGCCGCCCGCAGCGAAAGCGATTGCGGACGGAGGCGGTAAATACGTCGTTCGCGGAGGCGATACAGCAGCCTTTTTCGGTGAGCCGCCCAAACCGCGCATTGCCGTGATGGTCTTCGAGAGCATGGAAAAAGCCCGCGCAGCGTTCGATTCTTCGGCCTACAGGGAAGCCAAGAAGGTGGGAGACAAATACGCTAAGTTCCGCGTTTATGCCGTCGAAGGCTTGCCGCAATAGCGCTCAGACCCGCCGAGCCGGGGCGGCGTCATCATCAGGCACCTAACTCCGTAGATCACCAAATCCGCTTGGGAGGCAAGCTGATGCGAGTTCATGCACTTGTGCACACGCTCATCTCTACCACGCTGACATCGATCGTGTTGGCGGGTCCCGGCCCAATGGCAAGGGCAGAAGATCTGCCGTCCTACATGGCACCGATCTCTGGTCGCACAGTTTCCAGCCCGGCCGAGACCGCGGTGAAAAACGTTTTGGCCCTCAATACCGGCATGTTCGAGCTCTACGACAACGCTGCCAAGATCTTCGAGCGGAACATTCTTGCCAAGCATCCCGTCATTCTCGGCTTGTTCTCGGGGGCGGGAGGCAGGTTTATTCTTTATCGCCCCGGCATGGCACCGCTCGAGGCGCCATCGGTGCCGCTCGTCTATCAGCTGCTTAAATCGATTGACCACAGCACCATGGCGCTGGCCCAGGTCGTGGGGCCCTATCTCGATAATCCCGCCGATCAGTCATGGCGCGCCCCGATGCTCGCCTATCGTGCCCGGATGGAGTCAGCCCTGGACGGCCTGGACGAGACACCGATGCCGCCGGACTGGCGGGACAACGATCGTATTGTTCTGCGCAACAACATCGCGTTCATGGACGATTGTTTCGCAAGCCGCTCCGTCTCCTTCGCCGCCTTGCAGGCATTCACCAAAAAGCAGGCGCCGCACCTGAAGCTGGACGTGGAATGGGCGGCGCAGACTCAGGTCGCCCACTGGATGCAAGTGCTCGCGGACTGGAAAAAGAAGCTCGGCGATGATTGGGCGAAGACCTACGCAGCCAGCAACACGATCTATGCCACGCGTCAAAACAACGTCTTGTTCACCGTGCTGGCGCAGTTTTTCGGGCCGGAGGCCATGAACGACCGGCTGGTCCTGATCGAGACCCTTTCCTTCACCACGTCGCCCGACGAGATGATGGAGGCTCTCACCCGTATCATCGCGGACCGCTCCGATGGAGCGCTGTTCTTCGGCAATTACCACATGATGGACTACGAGCTGATGGGCGGCGATGCGCGCGTCGCAATCGCCGCTGAAAGCGCCAAGCTCGGGATTAAGCCGTTCCTGCCTCCAGCGGTGCCGTTCGATTCAAAGCAGTGGCCGATGCGGATAACCCCGGGGCCCGGACCCGCTTCCCTCGCCGATCTTCCCTGAGCTGACACCGAGTCTGCGGGTACCACAGCGCGTTCCGGTGAGATTGATGCACAACGGTGCCGCAGATTCGGTCGCTCCCTCTCCCCGCCCCAAGAGCGGGGAGAGGGAGTTCGGCCGAGTCTGTGACACCCTTGTGCTAAAATATCATCGAAACGCGCTACAGTCGGTGAAAGTGTCATCGAGCGAGGCATCCGAACATAAGTCAGTCCGTCGATTAGCGCCCGTCCTTCGGTGGGTCTTTGCTTTTGGGCACCCACGTGTAGCCCTTGGCCCGCAGCTTGTCCGCCAGCGAAGTCCCAGCGAACATGTTCTTGATGGTCTTGGCCGAGGCCTTTCCAATCCGTTCGTAACGAGCTGCTCTTTCCGTTGCAGTCTCGTCCTTCGGTTCCGTCTCTTTCGGTGCCATATCTTTCTCCGTGCGGTTTGGCTCTCGTCTGGGGGTGGGCTGCGTCGCGTTCGGCTCTGCGCAGCATAAGCCTCCCACGCTCCTTTGTCCTGCACGAGGAGGAGCGCAAGCATAGCAGGATCGATCATATGGGCTTCCCTCACGGCCAAGTCACCTCGTCATTTCCGGGCTTGACCCGGCAATCCATCTCTTTCAGAACCAAAGTCTTTCTTCATGGATGCGCGGGTCAAGCGCCGGATCAAGTCCGGGGACGCGCATGACGGTGACAATGCGCCCGCAGTTTTCATCTGCAGTGGCCACGAGCCCGCCGGCCGAGCCGAAGGCGGAGCAGCGCCCGCTTGAGCGGGTGCTCCACGGCGTTCGCCTCATCGACGAGTATGCCTGGCTCAAGGCGGAGAATTGGCGCGAAGTGATGCGCGATCCGTCGCAGCTCGATCCTGCGATCCGCGCCTATCTGCAAGCCGAGAACGATTATTGCGAGCGCGCGCTCGCCGCCACCAAAAGCTTGCAGGAAACTCTGTTCGCGGAAATGAAGGGCCGCATCAAGGAGGACGATTGGTCCGTGCCCGACCCCGATGGGCCTTACGCCTATTACCTGCGCTATCGCGAGGAGGGGCAGCACCCCTTATTGTACCGGCAGCCGCGCAATTCCCCGCAGTTCTCTTCCACGCAAGCCGCAAATCTAAAGCCCGCGCATCCAAAGCCGGAGCATCTAAAGTCTGAGGAGCAGCTGCTGCTTGACGGCGACGCGCTCGCGCGCGGCAAGGCTTTCTTCCGGCTCGGCGCCACGCAGCATTCATCCGACCATCGTTTGCTCGCGTGGCTCGCCGACGAAGCCGGTTCCGAGCTCTACAGCGCGCGCGTGCGCGCCATCGACAGCGGGGCCGACCTCGCCGACGTCGTGCCCGATACATCCGGCGCGGTGGTTTGGACGCAGGACGCCCCGGCCTTCTACTATGTGCGCCTCGACCAGGACCACAGACCCGCAGGCGTCTTTCGCCACAGGTTGGGTACGCCGGTGGCCGCGGATGTGTGCGTGTTCAGGGATGCCGATCCCGGCTTTTTTATTTCAATTGGCCGCCATTCGTCCGGACGCTTCGGCGATATCTCGGCCCATGATCATGAAACATCGGAAGCGTGGCTGATTGATCTTTCCGCACCCGATGCCAAGCCTACGCTCGTTGCCGCGCGCCAATCCGGTGTCCAATATGAAGTGGAGCACCATCCCGCCTTCAACGGCGGCCCGGCATTGATCATCCTCACCAATGCTGATGGCGCCGAAGATTTCAAGATTGTCTGGTCGCCGCTCGCCACGCCCAGTCGGACTTACTGGCGCGATCTCGTTCCGTACCGGCCGGGCGTCTACATCTTGTCGTTCATGGTGCTCGAGGACTGGCTCATTCGGCTCGAGCGCGAGGATGGTCTGCCGCGCATTGTGGTGCGGCGCCTTGCAGACGGCGAGGAGCACGCTATCGCATTTGCCGAGGAGGCCTATTCGCTCGGCATCGCCGGCGGCTACGAGTTCGCGACCAACCTTCTGCGCTTCACCTATTCGTCGATGACGACGCCGGAAGAGGTCTGGGACTATGATCTCGCATCGCGAGAACGCCTTCTGCGCAAGCGGCAGGAAATCCCCAGCGGCCACAACAGCGCCGATTACGTCACGCGACGGGTGTTCGCTCCGGCTGCCGACGGCGAAACAATTCCAATTTCGCTCCTGTACCGCAAGGATCTCGCCCGCGACGGCACGGCGCCGTGCCTGCTCTACGGCTACGGCTCGTACGGCTTTTCGCTTCCCGCCGCGTTCGGCTGCAGTCGGTTCTCGCTGGTCGACCGCGGCTTCGTCTACGCGGTCGCGCATGTGCGTGGCGGCAGCGAGAAGGGCCGACGCTGGTATCGCGAAGGCAAGCTCGCCAGGAAGATAAACACGTTTACCGATTTCATCGCCGCGAGCGAGTATCTCAGCAAGAACGGTTGGTGCGCGCCCGGAAAGATTGTCGCCGAAGGCCGCTCCGCCGGCGGCACCCTGATCGGCGCCGTCGGCAATATGCGGCCGGACCTTTACGCCGGCCTGATCGCCGGAATGCCTTTTGTCGACGTGCTCAACACCATACTCGACGAGACGCTGCCGCTCACGCCGCCGGAATGGCCGGAATGGGGCGATCCGAACCGCGACCCCGCGGCATTTCGAACAATCCTGGCCTACTCGCCCTATGAGAACGTGCGCGCGCAGCGTTATCCGGCGATCCTCGCACTGGCGGGTCTGACCGATCCGCGGGTGCTCTACTGGGAGCCGGCGAAATGGATTGCCCGGCTGCGGCGCTTGCGCATGGACGACAACCTGATCGTCTTTCGCACCAACCTCGACGCCGGCCACGGCGGCGCCGCCGGCCGCTTCGACCGTCTCGGCGACGTTGCGCTCGCCTATGCCTTCGCAATCGAGGTCGCGAACGCAGCGTCACCCTGAGGAGCTCGGCGCGCCTCTTTGCACGCCGAGCGTCTCGAAGGGTGACAGCCCCCGACCGGCCGCAACATTCCGCGCCGCCATCCCTTCGAGGCTCGCTCGCCTAATACTCGCTCACGCCTCAGGATGACGGCGTGAGGCACGGCTGCGGCAAAAACTTTGTGACGCAGTACTGCTAGCGGTCGCCGGCGGCGGCGTACTGGCGGGTGCTACCCGTCGCCTTCATCAGCTCTTTGACAGGCTCCGGCAGCTGTCCCGCGGCGAGCTTGCCGGGCGGGCTTTCCAGACGGTCGACCACGGCTAGGCGGGTGACCTGGCCTTTCTGGAACGCGTCCAGGAACTCGGGATAATTCCGGAAGGACACGCATCCGTTCGACTGACCGTTAGAGCCCAGCATGTAGGTGTGGGCAAGGATGCCGCCGCGACCGTGCATCCTGGCTTCGTCGACGGGGTTGAGGCGGATGGCGCGGACCCCGTGAAATCTTCGTTCACGGAAAGCGAGATTGTAAATATTTGGAGGCGTCGCCCCGCGCATCCTCAGGTGTACATGCTGGGGACTGTCCATGAAGCCGCCAAGGCCGGAATGTGCCTCCAGCCGCCGGCCGCCCGGCAGATAGACGGTACGTGCTGTGATATCGTAGATCGCAATGCGGCCGTCGTCGCCCGGCAGCGGCACCCCTTTGCGCGCTGGCGCCGGGGAAATGCGCGCTGTGGTAAGGGGCGCTGGGGAAACAATCGTTTTCGGCGCATCGGCTCGCTGCCTCTGGACCTCGCGATCCGGCGGCGATCGCACGCCACTGGCGAGCACCGGCATGGCCGATCTGAACCTCTCGTCGAAGGACGCCCGACAATCATCGGCCGAGCCCATGCGGTTGTCGGATGACGCGGGACGACCGTCGAAAGCGGTGAAACGCTGGTCCAGCGACGCGTTCTGGCAACCAGGCATATCGGACCGGTCGGCTGCGGCATCGAAGCCGACCTGCGGCTCCAAGCTTGCCAGTTCCACGCGGTTGATCGGGCGCGCTGATCCCAGCGGCACGCGGACCGGGAAAATGTCAGGGTGGATCGTCCCAAAAACGGAAATACCCGAACCGGGCAATCCGGTGTCCACCGGACCTGCCTGCGTTCCTCCCGATTTCAGGACGAAAGTCAAAAACATCGCGGCGATTCCGAACGGAATCGCGCGGACCCCCAATCGAGCCAATAGGTCCCCACTCGTACCCCCACGTCGCCTCTGGCCCAGCGTCCAACAGCAACGTACGTCCCCCGACGTGCGGGCAAGAAAACACTTGATTGCGGCATAAATGGTTCAGCGCAACGAGCGGCAATTGCGGCTCAATGCGCGCAGGTCAGCAGTTGCGCACTCGCCGCCCCGCTACAGCGGCACCCGTCATGGTGAATCGATTGTCATTGCCGGGCTTGACACCTCAAGCCGGGAGACCAACGGCAACAATCGCTCTTCGAGTACGCGCATGACGGTAGCCGCTCACAGCTCGATTTCGGTCAAATCTGCGCCGACAATGATGCGTCCGGAAAAGTCGCGGGCGACTTCCTCCACAAGCCGGTCGAGCATGCGCTCGTCCTTTCGCGGACGGTGATGGGTCAGAACGAGCGTCTTGACCTTCGCGCGCGAAGCAATCTTTCCAACCGTATCGCCGCCCGCCGGCGTGTATCGCCTACTCGCTCAACGTAAAGCCGCTCGCCCCGATGACTGCGCCCCAGCGCTCGTAGTCGGCCTTGATCAGCTTCGAGAACGCTTCCGGCGTGCTTGTCGCCACCTCGATGTCCTGGTCCCGAAGCAGGTCACGAGTGGCCGAGCCTTTGAGCGCCTCAATCAGCACGGCGTTGAGACTGTTGACCGTTTTTGCCGGGGGCCAGGAACCGTACCACATTTCCGCGTCCTCTATGTCCCCCAGGTTCATCTTCAACTCGGCGAATGTCGGCACATCAGGCATGGTTGCCGCGCGCGCGGCGCCGGCGCGCGCACAAAGCCATGCGCACGCCGTGCCCACGCGGTCGGCCGGTACTGGCGCGCCGCGCTTTGCTTGCTCCCGTTGGTGTGCGCTACTCTCCGCTCCTCGTTAACTCACGGAGCCGACATGCTCAGAGGACCTCTCCTGGCGAGCGCACTGCTGCTCATGCTCGCCGGCTTCGCAAACGCCCAGTCCTGGCCCGACAAGCAGCCGATCCGTGTGATCCTGCCATTCTCGCCGGGAAGCTCGCTCGACACGCTCGGGCGACCGGTTTTCGAGCATGTAGCAAAGCAGATCGGTCAATCACTCGTGTTCGAGCATCGCCCCGGCGCGGGCGGCACGCTGGGTATGGCGCAGGTCGCCAAGGTGGAAGCGGACGGCTACACGCTCCTTCTCAATTCGTCAGTGCAGACGATCACGCCATCGACCTATACTCTTGCCTTCGACGTGGCGCGCGATTTCGCCGGGATTGCGCCGCTCGCGCAGTTTCCCAATGTGTTGGTCGTTCCGCTTTCGGGCTTCAAGACCGTGGCCGACCTTGTTGCCGCTGGCGAGGCGAAGCCCGGTTCGCTGACCTTTGGCTCAGGCGGTGTCGGCGCGGCGACCCATCTCACTGCCGAGCGCTTCATGCTCAGCGCCGGGATCAAGGCCGTGCATGTGCCATTCAAGGGCGCGCCCGACGTGCTGCGTGAGATACTGGGCGGACGCCTCGACTTCTATTTCTCGCCGCTCGCCTCCGCGATGCCGCTGATCGAAAGCAAGCAGTTGCGCGCGCTCGCGGTGAGCAGCCTGCAACGCAGCCCGTCGCTGCCAGATATCCCGACCACCCTCGAGGTCGGCTTCCCCAATTCGGAATACGTGTTCTGGATCGGCGCCTTCGCACCGGCGGCGACCCCGCGCGATATTGTGCAGCGCCTGCATGGCGCGATCACGAAGGCCCTCGCCGACCCGGACGTTCAGAACGGGATTAAGAAGCTTGCCGCCGAGCCGATGCCGCTGACGCCTGAAAAATTCGACGAGTTCATCAAGCGCGAGATCGAAAGCAACGCCGCAGTTGTAGCAGCGGCGGGCATCACGCCGAACCGATAGGATCAAAAAACACGTAGGCTCACGGTGGCTCGCGCCATCTGCAAGAGGTTTCCATGCACCTTGCTCCGATCAGGTTGCAACGTGGAACATCAGGGTGATGCCATGCGTGAAATCTCAGTTCGAGAGGGCCAATCGCTCCGCGCAAGTGCCATTGTGGTCGCGATTGAAGCACTTGTCAGTTGACCTCTCTTTCTAAGAACGATTCTCTCCTGGGCATGACCGTCTCGCGCTCGGACATGCTGGGCCGCTTGAGCAGCGAGCGATAGACCGCAACATAGTCCTTGGCCATGCGCGCGGAGGAAAATCGTTGTTCGAAGCGTCGCCGAATGGCGCGGCGATCGAGCGCAATCACTCGCGGCAGCATCTTCACCGCTTCACCCGTCGTATCAACGATGGCGCCCGTGACGCCCTGGTCGATGATTTCCGAAACGGAACCACGGCGGAAAGCCAGGACGGGCGTGCCGCACGCCATTGCCTCGATCATGACCAAGCCGAACGGTTCCGGCCAATCGATCGGGAACAAGAGGGCCAGCGCATCGCCCAGGAATCTGGTCTTGTTTCGCTCATTGATCTCGCCGATGAACTCGACCCCAGGCTCCTTCAGCAAGGGTGCGATCTTCTCGCGAAAATAGCTTTCATCGACTTTGTCAACTTTGGCTGCGATCTTCAGGGGAATGCCGAGCGCACGCGCTATCCGGATGGCGCGATCGGGCCGCTTCTCGGGCGAGAGTCGGCCGAGAAACGCCACATAGCCGCCACGCGGATTGTAAATCGGCGTGTGCAAGTCAGCCGGGATACCGTGATGTATGGTCGCGACGAAGTTGGCCGTGGCAACCGGTCGCCGCTGATCATTGGAGGTCGACACCAGCGGCATTTCGCTAAATCCGATATAAAGCGGCTTGAGATCAGGAAGGTCCTGCCGGCCGTGAAGAGTTGTCACCGTGCAATCCGCCATGTGGGCAAAAAGCGGAAAATGATACTGATCGATGTGGAAATGCAAAATGTCGAATTCTTCCGCGAGTTTGCGGACCCTGTCGAGCATCAGCATGTAATACGGGGTTGCGTCGCGGACATTGCTGTCGAGGCGCAATGCCATGGACGCGCAGCTCACCAGCTTGGCAGCGGTAACGGAGTCCGCGCTCGCGAACAAGGTCACTTCATGACCCAGTCGGACCAGTTCATCCGTGAGGTAGGCAACAATCCGCTCGGTCCCGCCATAAAGCCGCGGCGGCACACTCTCCATGAGCGGCGCGATCTGGGCAATTTTCATTCTTGCAATTCCTGGCCGTTACGGCCGTATGGGTAGGGGTGAAGCCGAACGGTGTCTGTATAAAATTGACCAATAATTTCGTTGCCTCCAACGGACCCCATTTGCAAAATGAGACGAGGCGGCGTCCGCTTCAGATCATCGATGATGGATACCTTTGCCCGGTGCATGCACGATCTTTTCCGAATTTTTCTCCACCCACTCCGCGTTGTCAGCCAACTCGCCGAACGTTCGCTCCAGATTCTTGAATTCACGGATTTCGTCAAGATTATCCGTCGCGCTTGCACGATCCTGGTACTCTGCCGCCTTGGCGCGGTAATGCTGCGAGTTGAGCATGCGGAACCGATGGTCACTGGTTCTCAGTGACTCCTGCTTGTCCATTGTCGAGTGGGTCACTACATGTATGGACGATCCTTTCTCATATCCAGGGGCATTGGCCCATTTCTGTGAAGTTGGCGAAGTGTCCGGACGGGGAATGCCAACGATGACAACCCGCACTACCACAACCACCGCGACCTTCAGGCGACCGTTCCTGATCAATGGCGCCGAGCACGATTCGCCTGCGGGAGACTACCGAGTTGTAACTGATGAAGAACTGATCGAAGGATTGTCCTTCCTGGCCTACCGCCGCGTGATGACTGCGATCTTTCTGCCCGGACCGGAGCGTGGCTCATGGGAAATGCACGTAATTGATCCGGAGGACCTTGCCGCCGCACAGGAGCGAGATCGCGAAGGGTCATCACCTTAACTGCGGCGCGGCGTGGGAGGCCAAGGGTTTCATTTTGCGTTGGAATGTGCTATGAACGCTCGCCTGCGTACTTCTTTGACCTGAGAAGGAGCGACCCGCTTTTGAGGAAGCGACGCAAGACCTCGTTTGATCCCAAGACGTTTCTCGCCAAGGTGGGCGAGGGAAAAACGATATCCAGATATCGGAAGGGTCAAGTTGTTTTTTCGCAAGGACAGGTGGCGGACGCGGTCTTCTACATCCAACAAGGCAAGGTCAAGCTCACTGTCGTCTCCGAGCAAGGCAAGGAAGCGGTGGTTGCGATCCTGGGGCCAGGTCAGTTTTTTGGCGAAGGATGTCTGAATGGCCATCCGCTGCGTATCGCCACCACGAGAGCGATCGATGAATGCGTGCTTACTCGCTTGGAAAAGGCAACTATGATCGCTACTATTCATAGCGAACCGGAATTTTCTGAACTGTTCATGGCGTATCTATTGACGCGGAACAGTCGAATTGAAGAGGACCTGATCGACCAGCTGTTTAATTCGAGCGAGAAGCGCCTTGCTCGACTTCTCCTTCTGCTTGCAAATTTCGGCAAGGAGGGAAAGCCGGAGCCGATCGTGGGAAGGTTCAGTCAGGAAACCCTGGCGGAGATGATCGGCACGACCCGATCGCGCGTGAGCTTTTTCATGAACAGGTTCCGCAAATTGGGATTCATCGAATACAATGGTAAACTTGAGATCCATAACTCTTTGTTGAACGTGATTTTATACGATAGGCCCGAGATCGGAGCAAATACGCTCGATTAGCGCTGCTGCGTCATACGATAAGAAGTTTATGCAGATTCGCGTGCGATGCGGTTCTTCGCTTTCTGAATGCCGACTGCGTCATAATGCGGTATCCACCACAGGATTATGCCAAACGGAACGATCGCTACGATCAGCGCATTCACCCATTCCATCTCATCCTGCACTCGTGGTTGTTACATGGTTGCAGCCGACGCGGCAGCGTCGCCGCGCCTCGGTTGGAGTTTCGCCGGCTATGACTTCGGTTTCACATATTCTTAGGTTGCTCGTTTCACGACGATGTGGCGCTTGTCTTATTTGAGCTCGGCTGACTTCGATGCAAGCAACAGCGTGGAGCACGCGTCCACAAGGGCAGAGCTCGGATACGATTCACCCGGCAGAGTCACGAGGTCCTTGGGGAATTCGTCCCGGCGCTTCCACGAGTCGGCCTTCGAAAGCGCAACTGTCTTGGCCACCGCGTCGGGCAGCGCGCGGAATTTGTCAGCGCACACAGGTGCCAGCGCCGAGACGACCGCCAGGTCTGAGCGCTCTTTCGCCATCTTGTCAGCGGTACTGCCGAGCGACCAGCCACCCCAGTAAAAGCCGACGAACATTGTTGCGACGGCACCGGCGGCTGCGCCTTGCAGCAGACGGGTCAGCGATTCTCCTTGCAGGATTGATGGTAATTGCATGGTATTTCCTTTCGCTCGCCGTGTTTCGGAGCGAGGTCACGGACACCCGGATGGGTTCCGGTTCAGCGAGTTGAATTGAAGACCGAACGTCTTGCGATGGCGTATCGATTAGATATTGAATTACGCCTTTCTGCGTCCGGAGTCTGAGCAAAATTGCTCACTCGTGACGCGTGGTTACATTCGCGTGCGCCGCAATATGGCTCATTCCGACACGGACGCACTCCTACGATCCTGGTGCAATGATGCAATCGAGGTCCGCACAGGAGCTTTTGGCGAAGCCAACGTAATTTTGCCATGCAACTCATGTAACCCCATATACAAGTCGATCGAGTCCATGGCAAAGCGGCCTGTTTTTCCCGGGTGCCAGCGGCCGCCTGGTTGTATTTAAGTGAGGAGTGGCGTGACGAACGCGGAGTTTTATCGCGAGCTTGCTGAGGACTGTCTTTTTGCGGCGCGCCAAAGTTCCGTTAAAGACGTAAGAGACGCATGCCTGAAGGACGCAGCGCATTTCCATGCCCTCGCCAAACGGATCGAGCGTGGGAGCAAAACTGACAAAAGCGAGCAAAGCGGGCATTGACTTCGATGCGGAGGTGACCTCCGCTACCGCATGCCCCCTCCAAACCGTTGATTTTATTACGCCGATCCTGACGGGGTGATTGCAGTCCACCTCATTGCCACCATTAAATTCGACTCAGGCGACCGCTTCTTCCCTCGTCTTTCATTCGGATGATCGTGTTGAGGCTTTCGGGACACCCTGGTACCGCTGATTTGTCTTTCGAATGCGCGCGCCAGTGAGCAATTGTATACAGACGCGACTCGACCATCGGACCTATCCCGATCATTGGCGACGTTTTGCCCTACGGGAAGGAATTCATCATGTCCATGCAGCATCATATGCCGGACCAGGCATTCCTCGCTGGCTCCTTGTTTTGTCCAGAGTGTTCGCAGAAAATGAGTATCATCATGGCGGCACCAGCCAGCCCTGGGAGGGAAACGCGCACCTACGAGTGCGCCTACGGCCACAGGGAATCCATCACCCTGGATCTTCCTGGGCGAGCGCCGCGCGCAATTTTACTTGCGGCCTGAGCTCACGCTCCGGGTTGAAGCCCATCGGTGGGTTGCGGGTGTCTCCCTGCATAACCCAGGAAGTACATGATTGGTGCTGTCTTGTTTATCGCTGTTTCATGCCTACCTTACCACACAGTGTCGCGCGTTCTCCCCCCAATCGCGTTGGCATGAAAGAAGCCCCGGTATGTATGGTCGCCTGGGCATTCTTGCCTTATTGGCGGGATAAGCTTGGAGCGACCAAGCCCCCATCGTGATTGAAGCGTTTGTATGCTATCTGCGCACATCACAAGCTTTTTGAACCTCATCAGGGCTCAGCTCGAGGAGACCTCTCGCGGGGTATTTAGCATGCATCACTTCCACAACGTGCAGTGTGGAATTGAGAATATTATGTGCCTTCTCGAATATAACAATGATGTTGTGGAGAAAGCGGATCAACTTTCACGCAGAGCCTCCAGCTACATCACACGCCATGATCTGATCTCATCGAAGATGAATGATGGGCACATCAGCGAGGATGCTGATCGCCTGCGCGCTGCCCATGAGGCGCTTGCCGGTTTCTGCTTTGCGGTAGAGCACAGTAAGCCGAATTCCAGGGTCGGCACACTCGGGCTGGCGTGAAATCACTTCGGACTGTGATGGCAAGGTCAGCGGTGCAATTAGCCGGCAGATCGCGGCAGCCGTGAGAGCGGACGGCGCCTTCGCACACGAGATGGTTGCTCCGTGAAAATACGTCGGCAATCGGTAATGTCTGGACTCTTGTGGCTTGCCGCCAAACGCTCGAAATGTACCAGCTGAATCACCGACAATCTGTACGTTAAAAAAGGAGGAAACATTGGCTGATAATACGAGGGAGCGCGCTCGGGCCGAAGCGCAGTTCAAGAAGACGCAGAAACAAACGGAGGGCGGAGCGGCGATGCCAGCTTACGTTGCCGAGGCTGACGCGGTTCGCGCAAAGACCGCGCGGCTGAGAGGGCTCAGATTGGCCAAAGAGGTGGCCGATAAAGCCCGGTCTTCCGGACCTTCGTCGTTTTGATTGGTGACGGAATTAGCAGTTCATTTCGCGCGGCCAAGTTGCCGTGCGCCGCGACGAAGCCATTATGCCGCATGCCCGCTGTGCATCCAAACCAGCCGGAGCGTCCTGTGCAGTGATGCGCTGCCCGCGATCAGCGTAGCTTGGCTGCCGATACGGCCGCATCGAACTTCAAGCCGTCGCCCGCGAGCTGCTCGGCAAACACTTCCGGTGCAAGCACCTGCGGCTCAACACCGAGCCTGCTCATGGTCGAGGCGATGTCCGGGTCCTTTACGGCCGCGGCCAATGACCGCGCAAGCTTCTCGATGATCTCGCTCGGAGTGCGCGCGGGCGCCATGAACCCGTTCCAGCTCGGGAGCACAGTGTTGGGATAGAATTCTCCTATGGTCGGCACGTCCGGCAGTTGCGCCATACGCTGCTCGGAAGCAACTCCCAACAGGGTGACCTCCTTCGTTCCAAGATAGGGCACGATGTTGCCGAATGGCGAGAAGTACATGTCGATCTGCCCGCCGAGCAGTGCCGCGAGCGCCTGATCGCCGCCCCTGAAGGGCACGTGTGTCGCTTCGAATCCGGCATTTGAAATGAATAATGCGCTGAGCAGATGGGTAACGGAGCCCGCGCCCGGCGATCCATAAGTCGGGCTTGCGGTCTTCGCATAGCCCACGAATTCGGGAATGGTCTTCGTCGGGATGGAGGGGCGGATGACCAGAACGAACGTGTTGGCCCCAATCGGCGTGATTGGTGCGAAGTCTGCAATGGCATTGAACCTGGCCCCTTGCAGCTTCGGTGCAGCCAGCATCTGCGACGCTGCTGCGAACAGCAGCGTGTAACCATCCGGCGCGGACCGAGCGACGGCTGTCGCGGCGAGTATACCCGCTGCTCCCGGCTTGTTCTCGACAATGACCGGTTGGCCAAGGCTCGTTGAAAGCGACTTGCTGAAGAGCCGCGCCAGGATGTCGGTCACGCCTCCGACATCGAACCCGACAACGAGGGTGATCGTTCGCGTGGGCCACGCCGGCGCCTGGGCGAGAACGGAGTGTTTCCCGGCAAGTAACAGGGCAAGGAGCCCAATAACACGGCAGAGCAGCCGGGCGAAGCCGAAAAAATTCATCCGAGCATTGCATTTCGGGGCCAGCATGCAGGGCTATCCCATTTGACTCCGACAACCGTGCGCCACTGCGTTATGCCACAACATCCGTGCCTGTCATTCCGGCCGAGCAAGCCCGGTTGAGCCGGGCTCGCTTGGCCGGGACGACACCCCAAATTCGATAGCCCTGGGGGTTGCATGGGAACCTCCTAGGATTTTGCAGATGTTGCTTGCGGCTGCCCCGGATAAGAGCGTGGATAATTTGATGGCTGACCGCCTCGCGGTGCGCCGTCAATGTCCTCCGATAAGCGGATAGCAATAGGGACAGGCATTTTCGGCAGTGCGTTCCAGCGGATCCCAATCCGGCAGTGAAGCCCACACCCGCTCGCCCGAAGCCTGCGCTTCCTTGAGAAGGGCGCTCATATCTATGCCGGGAATTTCTCGGTTTTCCATCACGGTCTTGCCGTCGATGATCACCGTCTCGACGTCGTCGCCGACGCCGCACTCGATCAGGCTCTTGATCGGATCACGCACGGGACCATAGCGGAATGTGCCGCGGCCGGAGAGGTCGATGATGATGATGTCCGCGAGCGCGCCCGGCGCAAGTTTGCCGAGATCGTCCCGTCCCAGCGAGCGCGCACCACCGAGAGTGGCCGCCGTGAACACTTCGCCTGCCGTGGCCGCAAAATACGATCCGCTCGCGATCTTGCCCATGTAGGACGCGGTACGCATGTTCATGATCATATCGCGCGGATAGGTGTCAGACCCGAGTGAGATGTTCACCCCGGCATCGACATAGTTTTTCCAGCTGTCGAGCGCTCGTCCCCGCCGCGCGATGTTGATCGCACAGTGAGAAATCGAGGTACCGGCTTGCCCGAGCAATTTAAGGTCGTTCTTCACGGCATAGTTCATGTTTGGATTGTCCGATATGAAATTACAGTGTCCGATTGCGAGCGTCGGCCGCAGCATGCCGATCGAGTCCAGAAGCTCGATAGGAGTCATCGTGTACTGTGCAACGATTTCATGAAACTCGATGATGCTGAAGGCGGCGTGCGTCGCTATCGGCAGACCGGTCTCGTCCGCAAGGGCTACGGTCTTCTTCAGCAGGTCGATGGTCGTGGTCCACACGCGTCGCGGAACAAGGATACCGCGAATGCGCCCGCTGACGCTGTCGTCGTGCTGCTTGATCCATTCCGTGGCGACCTTGAAGCCGGTGATCCCGCGCTGCTCGTCATGAATGCGTTCAAGACGTCCCTGCTCGTCCCCAACCCAATGACCGGAATCATAACCGGGAGAAAGATAGGCGCGCGCGCCGAAGCGTTTCACCTGCTCAAGCAGGGCGTCCTGGACCATGACCTGCGCGCCGAGCTCGGCGAAGGTGGTGACACCGCCGCGGATCAGCTCGACGACCGTGTACGTCGCGTTGAGGTCGAGTGCCCCTTCGGAGGTCGATTCGCCATGTGCAAGCCAACGTGCATCCCCGGTCACCTTTTTCCCGCGCCGCGGGATCGTCACTTCAAGAAAAGGCTGCCCAAAGAAAAGCGGCCGACCCGTGTCGGAGATCAGCCGATGCGACGCACGATGCCCGTAATGAATGTGAGTATCGATAAAGCCGGGAGCAACGAGCTTGTCGCCGGCATCAATCTCACGGTCGACTGTTCCGTCAAAACGTGATCCAACAAAGATGATCTTGTTGTCTTCGTAGACGACCACCCCGTCGCGAATCAGCCGATGATCTCCATTTGCATGACCAACGACCCAGCCTCCGTTTATGGAAGTTCGCACGGCAACACCCCCCGCAGCCGCCCATCCAGCAGCGGCGTTCGACGAGATCGAACGGCGTTCGCCCAGCATAGCACCTATGGGACAAGCCCGGCTAACGCGGTTCGGTTTCCCCTTTAGGGGTGGCGGGCAGACTGTAACATTGCTAGTCCACGAGAAGCACTGCCATCCATGCGATGGCGCCAGCCAAGGATCCCGGGCATTACGATGAAAGGCTCGCCGCGTGCTGCGCTCCAGCAAGATGACCGTAATACTTCCACGCGAGCTCGTAGTGCCTGTCGCCAATCGGGACACAACGACTTGCGTTGCGGGAACACCACCGGATGACAGTAACGTTCTGATCTAAATCAGGAGAAGGATGATGTTCATTGCCATGAACCGATTCCGTGTGAAGAAAGGCTCCGAAGAGGCCTTCGAGCAGGTCTGGCTGAGCCGCGACACGCAACTGACCAAGGTCCCCGGTTTCGTCGAGTTCCATCTGCTCAAAGGGCCGGAGCACGAGGACTACACGCTCTATTCCTCCCACACGGTATGGCAAAGTAAGGCAACGTTCGAGGCCTGGACCAGGTCGGAAGCATTCCGTCTTGCCCACCGGGACGCTGGCCAGAACAAGCCGCTCTATCTCGACCATCCGCAGTTCGAAGGCTTCGAGGTCCGCCAGACGGTGCATCGCGGCGAAGATGCGGTCGCGTAGAGCGGCTGTCGGACATAGCTATCGCTCCTGGCGAAGGCACGACCTGGGTATCGAGTTGTGAGCGCCGATAACGCCATCTATCTGGCAACGATCTGGGCCATCCCAGTGATCATCGCCATTACCTTTCATGAAGCTGCGCACGGCTTCGTCGCGCATCTTCTTGGCGACGACACCGCATGGCGGCTTGGACGCGTGAGCTTCAATCCGCTAAAGCACGTCGATCCGTTTGGCACGATCCTGTTACCTGGCGTTCTGCTGCTGCTGCACTCGCCATTCTTGTTCGGTTATGCCAAACCGGTGCCCGTCAATTTTCGCGCTCTCCGCCGGCCACGGCGCGACATGGTGCTGGTTGCTGCAGCGGGACCGGCCATGAACATCGCGCTCGCAGTGGCCGCGGCTTTGGCGTTCCACTTCGTCGGTTATCTACCCGCCACCAGCGCGCAGTGGCTGGCGGCTAACTTGAAAAATGCGTTGATTTTTAACGTAGTGCTGGCCGTGTTCAATTTGTTTCCGCTGCCACCTCTCGATGGCGGCCGCATCCTGGTGGGGAGTCTACCCAAGAGCGCCGCCGCGTCCGTTGCGCGGCTGGAGCCATACGGGTTGGCAATCCTGATCTGTCTGCTCATCGTGTTGCCGTTGCTCGGTGCTCAGCTGGGTATCGACCTGAGCGTGGTCTCGCGCGCCCTCGCTATTTCGACAGGCGCTATTGTCGAGGCCATACTTGTTGTGACCGGCAACATCTAGTAGTAGGGTTGTAGCGTTGAATAAAATCATCCTTGGGTTGAGCCAAGGCTGCAAGCTCGCTTTTCTTGCATGTCGGCGTTTTCACACAGCTTTCCGGCCTCGATCGGTCGCTGCGAGCATCATTAGCAGTCTCCATTGACGAGTGCCAGGATTGAGAGTACACATAGGTCTTTCCGGACAACGCTGCCGTCCGCAATGGGCTGCTTCGCCACGAGCCTTCGTGCGCCCGGAGAACCAACGCAATCGAATTTGGAGGACAATATGAAGTTTCGTCCGCTTCATGATCGGGTTGTAGTCAAGCGCATCGACGCCGAAGAAAAGAGCGCAGGCGGCATCATCATTCCGGATACGGCGAAGGAGAAACCCTCCCAAGGCGAGATCATCGCCGTCGGTCCGGGGGGCCGCGACGAGAACGGCAAATTGATTCCCATCGATCTGAAGGCTGGCGAGGTCGTGCTGTTTGGAAAATGGTCCGGGACCGAGGTCAAGATCGACGGCATCGATTACCTCATCATGAAGGAGAGCGACATCATGGGCGTGCTCGAACAGTCGATCGCCCGCAAGAAGGCCGCGTAGGCGCTGTCGCAGGCACATTCAATGGAGAAGCAAAATGGCTGCTAAAGACGTAAAATTTTCAGTCGATGCGCGCGACCGGATGTTGCGCGGTGTAGACATCCTCACCAACGCAGTCCGCGTGACGCTTGGTCCCAAGGGCCGCAATGTCGTACTCGACAAGTCGTTCGGCGCGCCTCGCATCACCAAAGACGGTGTCACTGTGGCGAAGGAGATCGAGCTGGAAGACAAGTTCGAGAACATGGGCGCACAAATGGTGCGAGAAGTGGCGTCGAAGTCCTCGGACTTCGCCGGCGATGGTACGACCACCGCAACGGTTCTCGCGCAAGCCATTGTCAAGGAAGGCTCCAAGGCGGTCGCCGCCGGTATGAACCCGATGGACCTCAAACGCGGCGTCGACCTCGCCGTCGAGGCCGTGGTTGCGGATTTGCAGAAGAACTCGAAGAAAGTCACGTCCAACCAGGAGATCGCGCAGGTTGGGACGATCTCAGCGAACGGCGATACGGAAATTGGCCAGTTCCTCGCCGAT
>Ga0209331_1000227_pt1 | contig 20564 bp, 19 predicted proteins | sample JacPinW_OM3H0_M3_FD_187971 | JGI IMG/M metagenome (GOLD analysis project Ga0209331, IMG submission 187971) | Forest soil microbial communities from Algoma, Ontario, Canada - Jack Pine, Ontario site 1_JW_OM3H0_M3 (SPAdes) (version 2) | ecosystem: Environmental > Terrestrial > Soil > Boreal...
CAATCGACATGGGGCGTATAGGTCGGGAGGTGTTTGCCGCGAAGGCGCATCGCGACCAGTGAGGCGAGCCGGCCGACCACCAGACCTTTGGCGTCGATCAGCACCCACTTCTTCGTCACCTCGGCAGGCTTTGCCGAAAACGTTTTCATGTGAGGAAATCCGTGAAAGGGGAACATCGGACGCGTCCGCGCCGAACTGCGCGCTTTCTAGATATGTCCGTCGCACGCGTCAATGCCTGGCGAAGATAATTAGCCTTGTAAAAACAATGGTTTATAAATATGGTGCGATATTACCGTAAAAAACCCTAAGTGTTTGGAATGGAATAGGTGGACGTCACGTGGGCAATCGGATCCGGTGATGTTCCCGACAGCAAGTTGACCTCGCCGACCGCGAGCCGCTTGCCCAGTTTCAAAAGCCTTGCCGCCGCAAGCACGTCCTGCCCGGGCGCACCTTTACGCAGAAAATTGATGGTGAGGTTGGTCGTCACCGCAAGCCCGACCGGGCCAATCGCCGACAGCAGCACCACATACATGGCGAAATCGGCCAGCGCCATCAGCGTCGGTCCCGAAACCGTCCCGCCGGGACGAAGCATCTGGTCGCTGTAGCGCTGGCGCAGCAGACAGGAAGCACCGTCCGCGCTTTCGATTGATATATCGCCGCCGCTGAAGGCCTGGGGAAATTCGGCATGGAGGAACTTCTCCAGTTCAGCCACGCTCATTTTCGCAATTGCCACTTCGCCTGCCCTCGCGTCGCCTCGCGCCGCTTGTTACATTAAGATGACGAACCTGCCCAAGCGGATATTTCGATGACGAGCCAGACTGCACGTGCCACCACGCCGCAATCGCCTGACCTGCTGCGCGAGATGCTTGGCAGCATTGCCGTGCTCACGCTCAATCGGCCGGAAGCCCGCAACAGCCTTTCGGAGGGACTGATTGCGGAGCTGCATGCGGCGCTGAAGGACATTCACGACGATACGAAAGTGCGCGCCGTGGTGATCGCGGCCAGCGGTCCGGCGTTTTCCGCCGGTCATGACATGAAGGAATTGACCGCCCGCCGCGCCGATGCCGATCGCGGGCGCGGCTATTTCGCCGAGATCATGACCGCCTGCAGCGCGATGATGCAGGCCATCGTGCAGTTGCCCAAACCGGTGGTGGCGGCGGTCCAGGGCGTCGCTACCGCCGCCGGGTGCCAGCTGGTGGCGAGCTGTGATCTCGCGGTGGCGTCGGAGGCCGCGACCTTCGCAACGCCCGGGGTCGATATCGGACTGTTCTGCTCGACGCCGATGGTGGCGCTGTCGCGCAACGTTCCGCGCAAGCAGGCGATGGAAATGCTGCTCACCGGCGAGCCGGTATCAGCAACGACCGCGCGCGATATCGGCCTGGTCAACCGCGTCGTTGCCGCCGGCGCCGAACGGGATGCGGCGATTGCGCTGGCCGAGAGGGTCGCGCTCAAATCCGCCTACACCGTCAAGCTCGGCAAGGCCGCGTTCTACCGCCAGGCCGAAATGAGCCTTGCGGACGCCTACCGCTATGCCGCAGAGGTGATGACCGAGAACATGATGGCGCGTGACGCCGAGGAAGGCATCGGCGCCTTCATCGAAAAGCGCGAGCCGAAATGGCAGGACCGGTGAAGGTCATTGCGAGCCAACGGGTCGGCGCAAAGCGCCGCCCGATGACAGGTTCCGCGAAGCAATCCAGCGAAGACACGCAAAGAAGACTGGATTGCTTCGTCGCTTCGCTCCTCGCAATGACGCAATGGAAAACTTCGCAATGAACCATGACGCCTACCCCGACAGTTACATCCGCGAGATTCTCAACGGCGTAAAGTCGATCGCGATGGTCGGGGCGTCGCCGGTCAATGTGCGGCCGAGTTACTTCGCCTTCAAATATCTCGCGCAGCGCGGCTACGACATGATCCCGGTCAATCCCGGCCACGTCGGCAAAAGCCTGCTCGAAAAACCCTTCATCGCGTCGCTGCTCGACATCGGCCGTCCCGTCGACATGGTCGACATCTTCAGGAATTCGAGCCACATCATGCCGGTGGTCGATGAAGCGCTGAAGATGACGCCGCTGCCGAAGGTGATCTGGATGCAGCTCGGCGCGCGCGACGATGCGGCCGCGGCAAAGGCGGAAGCCGCCGGGCTCAAGGTCGTCATGAACCGCTGCCCGAAGATCGAATATGGGCGGCTGTCCTCGGAAATTTCGTGGATGGGCGTCAATTCGCGAACGCTCAGTTCGAAACGCGCGCCGATGCCGACCCAGGGCATGCGGCTTTCGTTGAACCGGATGAGCGTCAGTGGCGGCGAAACCAGCGCGTCCGACCGCGCCGCGAAAAACAAGAGCGATCTCACGTGACGCAAATTGCGAAACGATTGTTCCGAGAACGCGGCCAAGCGAAGCAAGACTGTTCCGAACAAGCGGTGAAGCATCGCGCTGCCTTGACGGCGGACGCCGCTGCCATCAGCATGCGGCCGCGCGAACTCAGATAAAGCAGAACAGGACTTAAGAATGACCGATCGTCTTCCGGGATTTTCGACCCTCGCCGTGCATGCCGGCGCGCAACCCGATCCCACCACCGGCGCGCGGGTGACGCCGATCTATCAGACCACGTCATTCGTGTTCAACGATGCCGATCACGCCGCGTCGCTGTTCGGGCTGCAGGCGTTCGGAAACATCTATACCCGCATCACCAACCCGACCACGTCGGTGCTGGAAGAGCGCGTCGCCGCGCTTGAGGGCGGCACCGCCGCGCTTGCGACCGCCTCCGGCCACGCCGCCCAGGTGGTGGTGTTTCAAATGCTGCTGCAGCCCGGCGACGAATTCATCGCCGCGCGCAAGCTCTATGGCGGCTCGATCAATCAGTTCAACCACGCCTTCAAGAGCTTCGGCTGGAACGTGGTATGGGCCGATCCCGATGATATCGGAAGCTTTGAGCGCGCGGTTACCCCGCACACCAAGGCGATCTTCATCGAGTCGATCGCCAATCCCGGCGGCTCCGTCACCGATATCGAGGCGATCTCCGCGGTCGCCCGCAAGGCCGGCGTGCCGCTGATTGTCGATAACACGCTGGCGACGCCCTATCTGATCCGCCCGATCGACCACGGCGCCGACATCGTGGTGCATTCGCTGACAAAATTTTTGGGCGGACACGGCAACTCGCTCGGCGGCATCATTGTCGATGCCGGCACTTTCGACTGGTCGAAGGACAACAAATATCCGATGCTGAGCGAGCCGCGTCCGGAATATCACGGCATCAAGATTCAGGAAACGTTCGGCAATTTCGCGTTTGCGATTGCCTGCCGCGTGCTGGGCCTGCGCGATCTCGGTCCGGCGCTCTCGCCGTTCAACGCATTTCTAATTCTGACAGGCATCGAGACGCTGCCGTTGCGCATGCAAAAGCATTGCGAGAACGCGAAAGCGGTCGCGGAGTGGCTTCTGGCCCATCCGGCGGTGGCGTCGGTCAATTACGCCGGCCTGTCGGGGGACAAATACAACAACCTCGCGCGCAAATATGCGCCGAAGGGCGCCGGCGCGGTGTTCACCTTCAGCCTCAAGGGCGGCTATGAGGCCGGCGTCAATCTGGTGTCGAACCTGAAACTGTTCTCGCATCTCGCCAATGTCGGCGACACCCGCTCGCTGGTGATTCACCCGGCATCGACGACGCACAGCCAGCTCGACGACGCCGCCAAGATCAAGTCGGGCGCAGCACCCGACGTGGTGCGGCTGTCGATCGGCATCGAGGACAAGGAAGACCTGATGGCTGATCTGGAACAGGCGCTGAGCGCGTAGGTGGCCCGTCAACGAAGCGATTGCGCTAAGGTCGCGCGAATGCACAACGCCGCCTCATCGAAAGCCGTCATACCCGCGAAAGCGGGTATCCAGCACGCCGCGGATTCGCGGTTCTATCTCCATTGTTCTGGAATACTGGATCATCCGCTTTCGCGGATGATGACGTCTGTATGAGCGGCGCCGCTGCTGAATTCCGTCTTTAGCCATATTTCCAAATGATTGCCGCCGGGATGCTGCCGCGCTGCACGAACTGCGCTATACTGGCTTGAACGCCCGGAATATCATTCGGAGCAGCCGATGTTGCGCTTCACGATTGCAATACTTGTCGCTGTCGTAGCTAGCGAAACCGCCGAGGGTGCGGACCGCGCCCTCACCCGCCAAGGTTCCCATTACGGCTGGCGTCGCACAGCCGTCATATTGCCCGCAGGCCTCCCCAGGCCGCACTACAATTTCCGAACCGCCATTTCGTATGATGCGCGGTACACCTATCGCCGGTCCGGTCCCCGACTCTCCGTCTACGAGAATCCCGAGGTACTGTACGCGCCCGACTACACGGAGGTTGCGTACATCCCGCCGTTGATCGGTGCGCCCTTGCTTCCGGGTTCGTCGACTCTCCCGGGCTATTACGGATCGACCTATTCCTACGACTACCAGGGCCCCTACTACGGCGGCCCCTACGTCCCCTATTGGGACCGCCTGCCCTACGCCTGCGGGATATACGGCTATTGCTAGAAACTTACGGCTTCGCCGTGCGCATCGCGGCCTTGTCCTCGCGGACGAGCCGGCTGTTGCGCTGGACCACCGAATAGGTCGCCAGCGCAAACACGATCACCAAAAGCTGCGCCGACAGCGCCTCTACGCTGGGATTCAGGCCGATAGCGCCGAGCCATGCCGTGCTTTTCAGTTCGGTCACCGGCAGCATCGCCTGTTCCTGGAATTCCTGCACGGCTTCGCCGATGAATTTGATCGCCATTGCGAACAGAAATGCCGACGTAATGATGAACAGCGGCCGCAGCGGAAGCCGCTGCGCGATCAGGTTGATAAAATAAAACAGCACGACGAGCCCGATCGTCGCGGCGCCTAGCCCCGCGAACAGGCCGGCGCTCCAGCCGCCCTCGGCTGACGCAAGCGCATTGATGAACAGCACGGTTTCGGCGCCTTCGCGAAATACCGCGAGGAAGGCGAGCGCGGCGACCGCCCACACGGTGTCCTGCGCCAGCGCGTTGTCGGCCTTGTGCGCCAGATAATCCTGCCAGCCGCGCGGGTCCTGCTTCACCATCAGCCAGCCGCTGACGTAAAGCATCAGGCTAGCGGCGACGAGAATGATGATGCCTTCGAGCACGTCGCTGTGCTCGCCCGAATTCAACACCGCGAACAGCCAGGCGGCGATGATGCTGGCGCCGACCGCGGCGAGCGATCCGCCGTAGAGGGCCTGGATGCGATGGCCGGCACCGGCCTTGGTCAGATAGCCGGCGAGCGCGGCGATCACCAGCATGGCCTCGAGCCCCTCGCGGAGCAGGATGACGGCGGCCTGAATGAATGCAGACGACATGAGCAAACCTTGGGTTTGGCTCGTTTTATCTCCCGAGCGCTTTAAGTAAAGCTGTGCCATTCCACACAACTTCGTCAACGGACGTACAGAGAAGAGAAAGCCTGGCAAACATGGCACTTCTGCGTATCAGAAGAAAATTAGAATCGTTCAATTCAGCCGATTTGGCTGACCGGCAGAACCAGTTTTTGCTGCCCGGATTGCGGCTGTCGCGCAGCCAATCGTTCGGCCTGAAAAATTGCAAGCATAAGAACGACAATCGCAACGGCCTGGTGGGCCAAGGCGAGGAAAATCGGAGCCTGATTTAGCAGTGTGAGAATACCGAGCGTCGCCTGCAGCGTCACCGCCGCCGCCAGCCACAAAGCGCCGTTGATGGCCGCAGTCCCGGCCCGCGACCGAACGGCGTCGAACGCATGCAGCACGGCAAGCGCAAGCAGCATGTACGCCGTCATGCGATGCTCGAACTGGACGGTGAGCGCGTTGTCGAACAGATTGCGCCACCACGGCACTTCGAAGAACAGTCGCGCCACGGAGGGAACAAACGCACCGTCGATATCAGGCCAGGTGTTGTAGATCTTTCCCGCGCGCAGGCCCGCGACCAGCGCGCCCAGATAGAGCTGCACGAATGTCAGCACCACGAGCGCCACGCTGGTGATCTTCAGCCGCGGCGATGCGGCTGACGGAGGGCGGTCCGCCAATCGACGCAGCGTCCAGACGATTGCCGCGAAAATGAGAAGCGCCAGCACCAGATGAGTGGCGAGGCGATATTGCGAAACCTCCACCCGCTGCGAAAGCCCCGAGGCCACCATCCACCAGCCGACCGCCCCCTGCAGCGCGCCGAGGCCGAAGATCAGCCACAACCGCCGCCTCAGGTCCGCGCCCAGAACGCCGCGCCACAGGAACCAGAGAAACGGCAGCAGGTAGGCGACGCCGATCGCGCGCCCGAGCAGCCGGTGGCTCCATTCCCACCAGAAAATCGTCTTGAACTCCCCAAGATTCATGCCGGCGTTGAGTTCGCGATATTGCGGGATGGTCTTGTAGGCCTCGAACGCCTGTGTCCATTGCTCCTGAGTGAGCGGCGGCAGCGTGCCGGTGACCGGTTTCCACTCGACGATCGAAAGCCCTGACTCGGTGAGACGGGTGGCGCCGCCGACCAGCACCATGATCGCGATCAGCACGGCGATCGAGAGCAGCCACCACCTGATGGCGCGGTTGTCTGGAACTTGCTGTGCAGGAATGGCGATCATCGAAGCTGCGCTTGAATGAATTTGCGCGCACCTTATAGTCCGCCCCTTCCCGCGCGCAAGGCGCCCACCGAAGCGAGCCGCACATTTCCGCCATGACCATACGCACCCGCAAATTCATCGGAACCATCGCCTTATTGTTGCTGGTGGTGGTGTGGTCGTTGATGGGAATGACGGTGGCGCAGACACCGTGGCTCGCGAACTCCGGGCTATTACAGGCAATCTTCTATGTCGTGGCTGGCATCGGATGGGTGCTGCCGGCGATGCCGATCATCAGCTGGATGGCGCGGCCGGACGCTTAAGTCCTGGCGCCGCGAGCGCGCTTCGCCGCAGGGAACGTGGCGCCCGAAAGAATCACGCGCATGGCGCGCAGCGAACGTTGTTGTCCGTCCCAGGCGATGCGCGGAAGCGCATGAAGATTGGTTCGGCCCTCGGCTTCCACGACGCCCGATATCGCCGACGCTGCGCTGGCAAAGCCGGCTTCGTCCGCCATCGCGACATGTTGCCGGCGAAAGGCAGCGCGATCGCCGAACGGATAGGCGAAATGCCTGACATCGCGGTGAAACGCGGCTTGCGCGACTGCCCTCCCCATCGTCATCTCGCGTAACGCATCGGCGTCTTTCAGGTTCGACAGGATCGGGTAGTTGACTGTCGCGCTTCCGATCGTCACCAGCGGATCGGCCGCGAGCTTCGCCAGATCTTCCCAGTCCATCGAAGCATCGCGCGAGACTGCCGCGACGTCGACCGAGTAGCGCGTGCAGAGGTCCTTGATCGCGGACGAAAGATCGGGAGGCGCGAGCGAGCGCATCCAGCTCTCGAGAAACGCGTAGAGCTGGTATTTCTCGGACGTGCCTGCGATGTCGAAATGGCGCTCCTTGTGATCCATCATAAGGCTGAGGCGATTCTCGCGCCCAATCAGCTGTTCAAGCGCGAGCCACCATGCCTCGCCAACGCCGTCCGGAAACGCCGTCGGCACGTAAACGGTGAAGGGCACGCCGTGTCGCGACAATACCGGATAGGCTGAGGTCATCAGATCCTTGTAGCCGCCGTCGAATGTCAGGCAGACAAACCGCCTTGGCGAGGCCAGCGTGACCGCCCTCCGGCAAACCTCGTCCATAGAAACGATATCGAACTTCCAGCGCTTCAACGCCCGGATCGTTCGATCGAGAAATCTCGGCGTGATTTCGTGAGATTTGAGAGGCTGAAAGCGCGCGGCGCGCGGCGGGCGCACGCGCTCAAATCGCAGAACCACGCCGGCGCCCCCTATCCGCCGTCCCCCCAGCCACGCGGAGCCGCTAAAATAGGCGAGCTCCAGTCGCAGGTTTGTCAAGAGTCTGGATGGCAATGTCTCGCCTCTCAACGCGGCTAGTCCCGCCCGCCATGGCCGTATTGTCATTACTCTTTGTTGACATTTCTTTGCAAAGGTCGGCCTAAGCCGAAAAATGTAAATAATTCCCTGAAGACAGGTTTTGCAATGACCTTGGCTGCCGCGATCGAAAGCCGAACGGCAGAAGCGCCGGCGTGGTCGAGGGCGAGCCGCATCGTCAGCGTCGAGATTCTTCACGATCTGAGCCAGGCCGAGACGATCTGGCGCGGTCTCGAAGATCAGCAGTTCTCCACACTGTATCAGCGGTTCGACTTCCTCAGCCCCTGGCAACGGCAGGTTGGAGAGCGCGAGGGCGTTCTGCCTTTCATCGTTATCGCCTATGACGCGGAACATCGGCCGCTGCTGCTGCTGCCGCTCGCGCTCAGGCATAGACACGGCGTTCGCACCGCCTGTTTCATGGGTGGCAAGCACGTCACCTTCAACATGGCGCTGTGGAACAGGGATTTTGCCGCAGGCGCAAATGCTGATGATCTCGACGCGCTGATATCGGCCATCCGCGAGCGGTCCGCGGCTGATGTTCTGGCGCTGACGCAACAGCCGTTGCGCTGGCGGGATCTGCCGAATCCGATGGCGCTGCTGCCGAACCAGGCCTCCGCCAACGATTGCCCGCTGATGACGATTGTGCCGGAGGAGCCGCCCGCGACGCGGATCAGCAGTTCGTTCCGCCGCCGGCTCAAGGGCAAGGAACGCAAGCTGCAAACGCTGCCGGGTTATCGCTATTGCGTGGCGGCCACCGATGCCGAGATCAAGCGGCTGCTCGATTGGTTCTTTTCCATCAAGCCGCTGCGAATGGCGGAGCAGAAACTACCCAACGTGTTCGCGGACCCCGGCGTCGAGGATTTTATCCGCGGTGCCTGCATGGCGCCGCTCGCCAGCGGCGGTCATGTCATCGACATTCACGCGCTTGAATGCGACGACGAGATGATCGCGATCTTCGCCGGCGTCGCCGACGGACATCGCTTTTCGATGATGTTCAATACCTACACCATGTCCGAAAATTCGCGTTACAGCCCCGGACTGATCCTGATGCGCAACATCGTCGACCACTATGCCGAGCGCGGCTATCGAGCGCTCGATCTCGGGATCGGATCGGACGACTACAAGCGGCTGTTCTGCAAGGGTGACGAGCCGATTTTCGATAGCTTCATCCCGCTCAGCCTGCGCGGCAAGGTCGCGGCATCGGCGATGTCAGGCATCAACCGCACCAAGCGTCTGGTGAAGCACAATCAAGTGCTTTTTCATGCGGCGCAAAAGCTGCGAAGCGCACTTCACCGCTGACCAAAGTAATTCTCTCAAACTGAAGCGGACGTCGGCTTCAGGCCGCCACTACCCGCGGGCCGGGCTCGACCGCATCGGAGGGCTGCGCCGGTTTGCTCAGCATCGTCACCTCTGTGAAACCCACTGCTCTCAACTGATCGCACGTCAGGGTGCGGGCGTCGCCGGTCATCGAGGCATCCGGCACCACCACGGCGCGCGCCTGCGCCGTCAGCAACTCCGCGGGCAGGTCGGAGGCGGTGCCGGCATCCAGCAACACATGGTCATAGACCCGCAGCAGTGCGTCGATCGCAAGCGTGAGCCGCGGCGATTGCAGCAAGGCGCGGTCCGAACCGGGACGTCCGGCGCTTACCAGGTGAACCCGTGACAGCCGGTCCTTGGTAATCACTTGCGAAAAAGAAGCCTCGCCCAGCATCAATTCAGCCAGCCCCGGCGCTGATGGATCGACCGATACCGCCGAGATCGTCGGCGACGATGCCGACAAATCGACCACTACTACTCTTGCGTCACGCGCGATCAGGCGCGCCAGCGTCAGCGCCGTCAGCGTGATGCTCTCGCTCGAGGCGGTGCCAAGAATCGTGACCTTGCGGGCCGCCTCGCCTGCGCCGCGCAAATGCTCGGCGAGTTGCTCGATTTCCGTGATTCCTGGCGCAATCTCGATGTGGGGTTCGCTCTGAATCTCGGGACGGCTTGCGGCAAACACAGGTGCGGGATCGGCGACAATGGCAGGCGCAGAAGCGTGGACCGGAGCCGGTGAGGACGCGAATGCGGCCGCCGCGCGCGGCGCGGTCATGCGCAGCAATTCGCCGGTTGCGATCGCGCCTGCGCTGAGCATCAGGGTCGCTAACGTCGCGATCAGGACGATCGGCAGCTTCTTCGGGTAGGCCGGGGTGTTGGAAACACTGGCCCGGGAAATGATCCGGCCATCCGCCGGCGCAGCATCGATATTCTCGCGGGTGTTGGCCTCGCGATATTTCGCCAGATAGGATTCCAGCAGGTCGCGCTGCGCCTTGGCTTCCCGCTCGAGCGCGCGAAGCTGGACGTCCTGGCCGTTGGTCGAGGTCGCCTGTTTCTTCAATTGCTCGAGGCTGGCGCTCAGGCCTTCGACCCTGCCGCCGGCGATGCGCGCATCATTGTCCAGCGAGCGGGAGATCTTGCTCGCTTCTTCGCGAAGCTGGCGGTCGAGGTCTGCAAGCTGCGCCTTCAGCTCCTTGATGCGGGGATGGCCGTCGAGCAGCGTCGACAATTGCTCGGCAAGCTGCGCACGCAGGGTGACGCGCTGTTCGGACAACCGGCGGGTCAGTTCGGAGTTGAGAACCTCGGAAGCCTCGATCGGCTTGCCACTCTGAAGCATTTCACGGATCAGCCGGGCCTTCGACTCCGCGTCGGACTTCAAGGCGCGTGCGTTGTTCAACTGCGTGTTCAGTTCGCCCATCTGCTGGTTGGAGAGCGTGGTGTTGTTGGTGCCGACAAACAGGCTCGATTTCGAGCGAAAATCCTCGACGCGGGATTCCGCGTCCGCAACCTTCTTGCGCAGATTGTCGATTTCGCCCGACAGCCACTGGCCGGCGGATTTGGCCTGCGCCTGCCGCGCGCCCTGCTGCAACACCAGATAGCCTTCGGCGATCGAGTTGGCGACGCGCGCCGCCAGCTCCGGATCGCGCGACTGGAATTCAATGACGATGACGCGCGATTTATCCACCGCATAGGCGGCGAAGCGGTCGAAATAGGCATCGAGCACGCGCTCTTCCGGCGTCAGCGAGAACGGATCGCGACCGATCCCGAACAATGCCAGCAACGACCTTAAGGGCGAAAAGCCCTGCAGCACCGGATCGAATTCCGGGCGGTCGGCCAGCTTGTTCTTCTTGATGATTTCGCGCGCGAGATCGCGGGACAGCAATAGCTGGACCTGACTCGTAACGGCCTCGGCGTCGAGCGCGTTGCGCTCCTCGTTACGCTCGCCGTTCGGCCGCAGGAAGACGTTCTCGCGTCCGTCGATCAGGATGCGCGCTTCGGATTTGTATCGCGGGGTAACCAGATTGACGGCGGCAATCGAGAGCACGGCGGCAAGCAACGTCGGGGCGATGATCCAGCCCCTGTTGCGCGCGAGCGCCTGGCCAAGCGCGCGCAAATCCAGATCGCCGGATACGGGCGCGGAGGCCTGTTTGTAGGGGGCTGGCGCAAGCTTTGAGATGGCCCTCAGGACCAATGCGTTGTCCTTGCCTGCACGCCAGAACGCTAAACGCATCGCACACTCCCGCAGACGCTACGACTCCACTAACCCCGGCGATTACACTCCATTAAGGTTGCCGCTCGGTTAATTCACCCCATTTACCCGCTGGAAATTGGGTCCGGGGCCGCCGCGCTCATGCTTTGTTAACCATGAAAGCTCTTAATCGGAATCAATACTTGCCTGTGGGTTTTTTTCCGATGCTAGGCGTGCGCGCCGTCATTCTTTGTTTAATTGCTGCGCTCGTTCTGTCGGGCTGCATGCGCACGACCGCCCCGGTCGCGGCAGCGCAGCCGCAAAGCGATCTCGATTCGATTGCATACGGCCAATCCTATGCCATGTCCCCTGCCCCAACTGCCGTGGCCTATGCCGCCGCACCGGCGCCCGTCAGATACGACGCGGCCTATCGGCTCGACGCCGGCGACAAGCTGCGGGTCGTGGTCTACGGCCAGGAAGGTCTCACCAACACTTACGCGATCGATGCCGGCGGCTCGATCACCATGCCGCTGATCGGCTCGGTGCCGGCGCGCGGACGAACCCCCGCAGGGTTGGCTTCCGAGATCACCGCGAAACTACGCAACGGCTATATCCGCGATCCGTCGGTGGCGGTGGAAATCGAGGCCTATCGGCCGTTCTTTATCCTGGGGGAGGTCGCGGCCCCCGGCCAATATCCTTACGTACCCAATATGAGCGTCGAAAGCGCGGTAGCAATCGCCGGCGGCTTCTCGCCGCGCGCCCGGCGCGACCGCGTCACGCTCACGCATACCGATGCGTCAGGTTCTGCGCGGATCGTGGTGCCGCTAGGTACCGCGCTCAGCCCCGGCGATACCGTGCTCGTCGGCGAACGCTGGTTCTGATCATGCCCGTGATTCCAGATCAGCCGCTTCGTATCCTGCACGCGGTGCGCGCGCCGGTCGGCGGGATCATCCGTCACATCCTGGATCTCGCCAACGGACAGGCTGACCGTGGCCACCACGTCGGCATTATCGCCGACAGCCTCACCGGCGGCGAACGCGCCGAGGCGGCGTTGGCGGAGATCGCGCCCCGTCTCAAGCTTGGCGTTCATCGTCTCGCCATTCGCCGCAACCCCGGCCCAGCCGACATCCTCGTATGGGCGCATTTCATGCGCCTGATTTGGCGGCTGAAGCCGGATGTCCTGCATGGCCACGGTGCCAAGGCCGGCGCCTTCCTTCGAATGAAAGCCCGTTCAAAAGGCACTATTCGCGTCTATACGCCGCATGGCGGCTCGCTGCATTATCCGCGCAACACGTTCAAGGGCGCGCTCTACAGCCGCCTCGAACGCGCGCTGATGAACTCTACCGATCTGTTCCTGTTCGAAAGCGCGTTCGCGCGCGATACCTATCAGCGCACCATCGGCATCCCCACCGGGCTGGTGCGCTGCGTGTTCAACGGCGTGACCGCGGACGAATTCGATCCCGTAGCCAGAGCGGCTGACGCCACCGACATCGTCTATGTCGGCGAATTCAGGCACATCAAGGGTGCGGACCTCCTGATCGATGCGGTGGCGCGGCTTCACTCCGACGGCAAACCGGTCACGCTGACGCTTGCCGGTGACGGCGAGGAACTGCAGAATCTCAAGGCCCAGATCCAAAAGCTCGGTCTCACCGAGGCGGCGCGCTTCATTGGCCACGTCAAGGCGCGATACGGCTTCTCCAAGGGTAAGCTGCTGGTTGTTCCGTCCCGCGGGGATTCGATGCCCTATGTCGTGATCGAGGCGGCCGCGGCGGGCATTCCGATGGCCGCCGCCAATGTCGGCGGCATCCCGGAAATTTTCGGTTCCCACACCGATGCGCTGTTTGCCCCCAATATCGTGGGCGCGATGGCGGACGCGATCGAGATCGCGCTGGAAGATCCCGCCGAGGCGCAAGTCCGCGCAAAATCTCTTCGCGAAAGAATCTTTCTGCATTTCTCGCAGAAGGCGATGGTCGAAGGGGTATTGGCGGGCTATCGCGAGGCGTTTGCAGATCGTTAACCGTTCTGTACCAACGATAACTGTTTCTTCCGATTTGTCCTCTAACCCGTGAGGCGGGGAATTCCGCCTCGGCACGCGCATGCCTAAATGCCTGTGCAAGAACGGACTTGGATACAGTGGAACCGATCAACGCACGCTCCATGTTAGACGCCGCGGCAACTGCCGCTGCGACCGCTACGGCGGATCGCCTTCCAATCGAACGCCGCCGCCGGCTGTCGCAGGCCGCGCTTGCCGTTACCAATCAGAAAGTGCGCCGGGCCTATTCGCCGATCGTGATCGCGGGGGCCGTTCGCGTCGCCGATTTTGTCCTGTTGAGCCTCGTCGGCAACGCGCTTTATCTCGGATATGTGGTGCCTCTCAGCGGCTTTCACTGGGAATACGTCGCGGCCATTTTCGGCATGACCGCGACCGCGGTCGTCTGCTTCCAGGCCGCCGATATCTACGAAGTACAGGTGTTTCGCGGCCAGCTCCGGCAGATGACGCGGATGATCTCATCCTGGGCATTCGTGTTCCTGCTGTTTATCGGCGCATCGTTCTTCGCCAAACTCGGCGGCGAGGTATCACGGCTCTGGCTCTCGGCATTTTTCTTTGTCGGCATGGCCGCGCTGATTACCGAACGCCTGTTCCTGCGTGCGATGGTGCGCAGCTGGGCGCGTCAGGGCCGGCTCGACCGCCGCACCATCATCGTCGGCTCGGATCAGAACGGCGAAAAGCTGGTCGAGGCGCTCAAGATCCAGGACGATTCGGACATCGATATTCTCGGCGTATTCGATGACCGCAACGACACTCGCGCGCTCGATACCTGCGCGGGAAGCCCAAAGCTCGGCAAGGTCGACGATATCGTCGAATTCGCCCGCCGCACCCGCGTCGATCTTGTGCTGTTCGCGCTGCCGATTTCGGCGGAGACGCGGATTCTCGAAATGCTGAACAAATTGTGGGTGCTGCCGGTAGACATCCGGCTTTCCGCCCACACCAACAAGCTGCGCTTCCGCCCCCGCTCCTATTCATATCTGGGCAAGGTCCCGACCCTCGATGTTTTCGAGGCGCCGATCACCGACTGGGATCTGGTGATGAAGTGGCTGTTCGACCGTGTCGTCGGCGCACTCGTGCTGCTGCTGGCGCTGCCGGTGATGGCGCTGGTCGCGCTCGCGATCAAGCTCGACAGCCCGGGTCCGGTGCTGTTCCGCCAGAAGCGGTTCGGCTTCAACAACGAGCGCATCGACGTTTTCAAGTTTCGCTCGCTGTACCACGATCAGGCCGATCCGCTGGCCTCGAAGGTCGTGACCAAGAACGATAGTCGCGTCACCCGGGTCGGACGCTTCATCCGCAAGACCAGCCTTGACGAACTGCCGCAGCTCTTCAACGTCGTGTTCAAGAGCAATCTCTCGCTGGTCGGTCCGCGTCCGCACGCCGTGCAGGGCAAATTGCAGAGCCGGCTGTTCGATGAGGCGGTGGACGGATATTTCGCGCGTCACCGCGTCAAGCCGGGCATTACCGGCTGGGCGCAAATCAACGGCTGGCGCGGTGAAGTCGACAGCGAGGAGAAAATCCAGAAGCGCGTCGAGTTCGATCTCTACTACATCGAGAACTGGTCGGTGCTGTTCGATCTCTTCATTCTTCTCAAGACGCCGCTGGCGCTGATGACGAAGAACGAGAACGCTTACTGAGTTTTTTACTCAGGCGTTGCTGCGAGTTGCGTAGTGTTGCGAGTGTGTAATGGCGTATGCGGCGACAGCCGAGGGCTTCCCTTCATCAGTGACGGCTGCGCCGCGCGTGGTAGCGCTGCAACGCGCGCTGGTGTGGCTGGTCGGAGCAAGCGGCGCGATCGTTTTCATCGAGCCGAGCCCCTACGAGCTGGTGACGCTCGCCGCCACCGTCATTTTCTTTGCAACCGGCTTGCGGCTGCGGCTGGTTTTCATGCCGCTATTGTTGCTGCTGTTCCTGGTCAACATCGGCTACACCATCAGCGCCACCTCGCTGATGGACAAGCCCGAGGTCGTCAACTGGATCGCGACATCCTGGTACATGGCGGTTACCGTGATCTTCTTCGCGATGGTGGTGTCCGAAGACACCGCGGCCCGGCTCGACATGCTTCGCCGCGGCCTTATCGTCGGCGCGTTGATCGCGGCGATTGCCGGCATCGCCGGGTACTTCAACCTCGTCCCCGGCGGACATGACCTGCTGACGCTGTATGAGCGCGCGCGCGGCACCTTCAAGGACCCGAACGTGCTGGGCGCGTTCCTGATCCTTCCCGCTCTGTTCGTCCTGCAAAGCGTCGTCTCCGACGGCTTCCAAAAATCCTTCCGCAGCGCCATCGCGCTCGGCATTATGGCGCTCGCGATCCTGCTGGCGTTTTCGCGCGCGGCATGGGGCGGGCTCGCCATCACTTCGGCCTTCATGCTGGCGCTGATGGTCCTGACCAGCCAGTCGCGCGCGCAACGCTCGCGCATCATCGTGATGGCGGTCGTCGCGGTTATCATCGTGGTGGCGCTGATCGGCGTGCTGTTGTCGTTCGACTCGATCGGCGAAATGTTCCGGCAGCGCGCAAGCTTCGATCAAAGCTACGACGAGGGCCGCTTCGGCCGGTTCGGACGGCACATCCTCGGTGCCGACATGGCGCTCGATCTGCCCTTCGGCATCGGCCCGTTGCAGTTCCACAACTACTTCCCGGAAGACACCCACAACTCCTATTTGAACGCCTTCATGTCCGGCGGCTGGATCGCCGGCGTCTGCTATCCCGCGCTGGTGTTTGTCACCGTTATCATGGGGTTTCGGCACGTCTTCGTCCGCGTGCCCTGGCAACGCGCCTATCTCGCGATCTTCGCGGCGTATCTCGGGACGGTTGGCGAGAGTTTCGTCATCGACACCGACCATTGGCGGCACTTCTGGATGATGCTGGGCACGATGTGGGGGATGTTCGCCGCCGCGCAGCGCTACAAGGCGACATCAAACCAGGCGCTCATAGCGCCCGGCGATCCCCGCGCTGCGTAAGCCGGGGTTCTACTTCTCGACCTCAAACGTCAAACCGGCGTGGTCGACAAGCCGCTTGATCAGTTTGTGGCCCATGGCGGCGCCGGGAGTCCAGATGCCCCCTGGAACTTCCGGCGCATCGCGCAACAGGCAGATCGCGCATTCCGAAATCATCTTCGAGGTAGACCCATAGCCGGGATCGCGATCGCCGCGGACCGCTACACGGATCTGACGGCCATCAGGCGCGAGGGCGATGAACAGCAGGTCGTAGAGGCCGTTCTCCTGCTCTTCTTTGGACGGGCCCTCGCCCGGCTTCAGTCCGCCCGCGGCGCCCATCCTCTCGGCGTTGACGGCCGCGACGAGACGTTTGGCGTTGGCTTCGCCCTGCTCTCCGGGACCGGTCAGGACCATCTCGTCATAGACGAAGTCTTTGCCGTAGGGAAAGTTCATCAGCATATTGGAGCGATGTACGTTGCGGGTGTTGATGGTCGCCATCACGAACGGCGCCGTCCACAAGCCCATATCCTCGTCCAGCAGCGGCTTGTTGCCTCGCGGCTGCTTCGGACCTTCGAAGCCCGGCGTCAATACGAAAGGATTCTGCAGCAGCGCAACCAGGCTGAGGTCTTTCGCGGCGGCCGCGAAGGTCGCCTTGACGCTCGCCGCGGTGCCGCCCGAGAATGTTCCCTTCATGTCGCGGACGCGGCCTTTGACGCGGCTGACCGGCGCGTCGAGAGCCTTCTTCGCCGTCTCCTGACAGAAGAACACGCCGAGTTCGAACGGAATCGAATCGAAGCCGCAGGAAAACACGATTCGCGCGCCGCTCGATTGCGCGGTGGCCTGGTGGGCATCGATCATCTGGCGCATCCAGAGCGGCTCGCCGCAGAGATCGAGATAGTCGGTGCCTGTGGCCGCGCAGGCCGCGACCAGATCGGAACCATAAAGCTGATACGGGCCGACGGTCGAGATCACGGATTTGGTCTGATCGACCATGGCTTTCAGCGATGCGGGATCGCTGGCGTCTGCAACAATCAACGCCGTGTCGGCGGGCGCGCCGATGGCATCGCGCACGGAAGCGAGCTTGTCCAGGCTGCGTCCGGCCAGCGCCCATTTCGGATCGCCCTTGCCGGTATAATGCGCCGCAAGATATTCTGCGACGAGTTGGCCGGTGAAGCCGGTGGCGCCATAGACAATGATGTCGAATTTCGACGAAGGTTTCATATTCGATTCCTTGAGGGCTTTCGAAAAAGTTGGGGTGCGCGGCTATTTCTTGTTCTATTTCCTGGCGTAGGAAACGCCCATGCCGGCGCGCACGTCGCTCTGAATACCATAGGGCGCGATCGGATAGCGCAATCCGTTCTTCGCCAGCGCCTTCATGCCGGTGATCGCCTTGGCCAGATGCGCAGGTGACAGCGCCATCAACATCTCTTCATCCGGCACGCCGCCATAGCGACGCTCCGCATAGCACGGCAGCGACAGGCTGGGCTCGCCGGTCTTGAGCGCCCGCCCCCATGAATCGGCGCAAGCGGTCTCGCCGACCACGCCCCACTCGAATTTCTTGTACCCGGTCCACTGCAGGCCGTTGATCAGAATGATCATCTGACCCGGCGTCGCGTAGACCAGACAAATATCCGGCGGGTTGAGCCGACCGCTGGCCAGCGGACTCACCACCAGCGCCTGGTATTTGCCGTAGGCGACGACGTCCAACGCCTCCTGGCGCTTGCGCGCGTCTTCGGCATTCTCATGCCAAACGCCGACGTAAGATTGACCGGCGAGCCATTTCTCGTCTTGGGGGGCGAGCCCGATCACGGCCCGGCATTGCGCGCCCACGAGATCGTCGGCGGTGATGCCGACAGTCCAGCCCAGCCGCGAGGCCATGCTGACGATCTGGTCGGTGGTGTGAATCGCTGATGGACGCCGGATTTTCGGTATGGCCGCCATGTCGTCGGCCCGCGCGAACATCTTCATGCCAATCACGGTGGTCTTCAGGCGAAGCAGGCTGTTCAGATCGGCCACCATGCCGGCCAAATCGAACCGTTCGGGCTGCGGGGTTTGCTGTTGCATGGCGTGAACTCCCAAATCGGGGCGGGCAAAGCGTGCGCGCCTCTTGCGTCGATCCTAGCCGGATTATGCGCCGACCGCGACCGGCGCGTCGAATGGCATGTTTCGTCTATGGCTGGTCCGGGCCGGGGAAGAATTCGCTGGTTTTGCCTGATATTCTATAGGCGGCAAGGCCCATCCATTCGCGGACGCCGACGTCGACAAGGCCCAGCCCTTCTCCGGACAGGACCGAAAACTTGAATAGATCCGAGCGTCCGCCCACCAGCCAACCGACCGGATACGGCTCCACGGCAAATCCGGCCTTTCGAAACAGGCCGACCGATCGCGGCATATGGAAGGCCGACGTCACCAGCAGCCATCGCTCGCCGTTTTTCGGCGCCGCGAGCACCTTCGAGAATTCGGCGTTCTCCTGCGTATTTCGCGAGCGCCGCTCCATCGTCAGCCGCGATTTGGAAACCCCGAGACTTTCGAACACCGCGCTGGCGTAATCGGCCTCCCTTGCATCGTCAGATATCAAATTTCCGCTTCCGCCGGAAAAGATGATGCGCGCGTTGGGATATCGATGGGCAAGTGCCGCCGTTGTAATCATGCGGTCCGCCAAGCCTCTGACGACCGCGACGCCATGGGCGGCCGAAAGATCGGGATCTATCGATCCGCCGAGGACGACGATACCATCGGGCGCGCCTCGCGCGGCATCCCATGGCGGAAATCGCGACTCCAGGGGATAAAGCAGGCATTTTCCGAGCGGCGAAAACTCGCATATTGCAAGAAGCGCGATCGAGGCAATCAGGAGCTTGCGGCCAAGGGAAGCAAATCGCGTGGCCAGCAGGATCGCGCCCAATAAACCGACACCAATCAGGAAATTCGTCGGCAACAGCATGATGCCGAGGGTTTTGGAGAGCACAAAAAACAATACAAATCTCTTTCAGATAGACGTTGCGCCGAGCCTCATATTCTGTGTCATACGCGGGCTCGACCCGCGTATCCATCTATCTTCACAAGAGCATCATTCGAAAATGATGGATTGCCCCGGGGGCGCAGACCAGTTTACGTGGTCTGCGCAAGGTAGACTACTGTGCCCGTAACAACCAAGCCGACGAGAACCGCCTGTCATGACGCATCATCACCTGCATTCAAGCCCCGAGACCTGCCATTGGGGCTTCTTCGAAGCGAAGCTGAAACCCGTCCTCACAATCGCCAGCGGCGATGAAGTGACCATCGACACCATCACCGGCGGCCCGGACGTGGTGCCCGACAAGAGCCGGTTTCACGTTCCGCCCGAACTCGCCGAGGTTCACGCGAAAAACGAGCGGATGGTGCCCGGTCATATTCTGACCGGTCCGGTCGCGATCGAGGGCGCGCAACCCGGCGATGTGCTGGAGGTCGAGATTCTCGATGTCAGGCTCAGGCAGGACTGGGGTTACAACATGATCCGGCCTCTCGCGGGCACGCTGCCCGACGATTTCCACGAAACCCGGCTGATGAACATTCCGCTCGACCAGAAGCGGATGGTGGGCCGGCTGCCATGGGGACTCGATCTGCCGCTGGCGCCGTTTTTCGGGGTGATGGGCGTGGCGCCGCCGCCGGCCTGGGGCCGCATCACCTCGCTGATCCCGCGCGCGATGGGCGGCAACCTTGACAACAAGGAGCTGATCCCGGGTGCGAAGCTCTTTTTGCCGGTGTTCGTGCCGGGCGCGCTGTTTTCCTGCGGCGACGGCCATGGCGTCCAGGGCGACGGCGAGGTCTGCGTCACCGCGATCGAGACCGCCCTGCAGGGACGTTTCAAATTGACGCTGCGCAAGGATCTGCGGCTCGACTATCCCCGCGCCGAAACGCCGACGCATTACATGACGATGGCGATGGATCCCGACCTCGACCAATGCGTGGTGCGGGCGCTGCGCGACATGATCGTGCTGCTCGGCGAGAAGCGGAATCTGTCGCGCGAGGATGCCTACACGCTGTGCAGCCTGGCCGCCGATCTGCGCGTGACGCAGACCGTCAACGGCTCCAAGGGCATCCATTGCATGATCGCCAAGACGGTCGTGCACGGGTGAAAGTTGCATCGGGTGC
>Ga0209331_1000228_pt1 | contig 20549 bp, 15 predicted proteins | sample JacPinW_OM3H0_M3_FD_187971 | JGI IMG/M metagenome (GOLD analysis project Ga0209331, IMG submission 187971) | Forest soil microbial communities from Algoma, Ontario, Canada - Jack Pine, Ontario site 1_JW_OM3H0_M3 (SPAdes) (version 2) | ecosystem: Environmental > Terrestrial > Soil > Boreal...
CGGTGCACCGTTGCCGCAAACCAGCACGAATGCGCTGCGCGAGGCATTCCACACGCAAGGCTTCTGGCTGCTCACGATCGGCTTCTTTGTTTGCGGCTTCCACGTGACATTCATCGGACTACACCTTCCCTCCTACATCTCTGATCACTCGGTCGGACTGTCGTTCTTCGGCCGGCCAATCTCTCCGATCGAGCTGGGTGGATGGGCTATCGGCTTTGTCGGCCTGTTCAATATTTTCGGCTCGCTGCTCTGGGGATGGCTCGGCGGGCATCACCTGCGCAAGGACATGCTGACGCTGCTCTATGCATTGCGTGCTCTCGCCTTCATGCTGTTCCTTGCTCTGCCGCTCTCAGGGGCGTCCGTGCTGCTGTTCGCCGGCTCGCTTGGTTTCCTTTGGCTTGGGACCGTTCCGCTGACCAGCGGACTGGTGGGCTACATGTTCGGACCGGCCCACATGTCTATGCTTTGGGGTATCGTGTTTCTCAGTCATCAGATCGGAAGCTTCCTCGGCGGCTGGGGAGCCGGGCGCCTCTACGACATCCAGGGCGATTATCAGATGATGTGGTGGATCTCGGTGGGGCTCGGGATTTTTGCGGCGCTGATCCACTGGTTCATCCGCGAGCAACCCGTCGAGCGGCTCACGTTGGCCACTGCGAGCCGCTGATCCGGAAGAACCGAGACTGCGGGGCGGACCTGTCAATGCGATTTCCGCGCCAACCGAGGCCCCGTCGGGTCGAGCGCAGCGAGGCAACCCGCAATCTCAAGTAACCATCATGCCATCTGATTAGAGATATCGAGCTGTGCGCGCCGTCGATATCGGACCTTCATAGGCCGCACTTTTTCCAAAGCGCGGCCATCTCGTCATCGGTTGCATAACCTTCTCTGCCGGCAGTGAAGTCCATGCGCCTGCGCTCGATCTCTTTTACCTGCTCCTCGTTCAGGCGATAAGGGCTCCTGTCCTGCGCTTCCATCTCGCTCAGCATGCGTGCCGCATTTTCCTGGCGTTCAGGTGGCCACGTCAGCACACGATCGAGAATCTCTTTAACCTGTTCCTTCGTCATGTCGTTATCCTAGCAGCTTCGAATCGCGAATCCATGGCCGCCTGCCGACTTTGAGCGGCATGGACCCAGTCAACGCGATTTGCGCGCCAACTGGCCGGCGGGGCCTATCGTTGCGCCCAGGGACTCGACGGGCGCGGCATGGCGCAGGACTATTTCGATCACCCCCTCGACGTCGTTTAAGTCCACGACCGGCACGCGCGCATTTGCCAGCGCCACATCTGAAGCGATCGCGACAATGGCCGGATCCTCGGGATGCAGCAGAGGCTTGCCATTGGACGAGCGGTAGACTTCAAGCTTGGGGTGGCGCTCGGCTTTGTAGCCTTCCACCACGACAAGATCGACCGGGCTTGCCTTGCGCAGGAGAACCGTGAGCGCCGGCTCGGCTTCCCCGCGCAGCTCATGGACAATGGCCCAGCGCCGGGCCGATCCCACCAGGACCTCGGTTGCTCCTGCCAGGCGATGGCTGTGCGAATCCTTGCCCGGCTGATCGAGATCAAAGCTGTGGTGAGCGTGCTTGATGGTCGAGACAGTAAGTCCACGCGCGACAATGCGCGGGATCACTTTGGTGAGCAGCGTGGTCTTTCCCGACCCGCTCCAGCCGGCCAAACCGATGATGCGCATGGAGCATCATAGCCTGTTTCCCGGGCGCAGCGCAGTGTGACGCATAGCGGAACGGTGCACTGCAACCCGGGATCGTCACAGTCTGTGGCGGTCCCGGCTCAGCGGCGCACCGCGACGCGCCGATGAGATCAGGAGTCCGGATAGGCGGTCGTATGCGCCGCGCTGCGCCGCGTCCGGGACACGACGGCTATTCCGCGGCCTGCATGGCTCCTTGCGGCGGAGGCGTAGTGACTCTGCCGCTCTTCTCTTCCTGCTCGAGCCACAGGCTGTGGTGCTCCTTCGCCCAATTCGCATCGACAGTGCCGTCCCACATGGCCTCGAATGCGCCTTCCATGCCGATCGTGCCGATATAAATGTGCCCGAGCATGATTGCGACGAAAAGAACTGCGACAATACCATGGACGATCTCGGCGATCTGCATGTCGGCGATGTTGGTGCCGTAGAACGGGAACATGAGCAGATAGCCGCTCACGGCAAGAGCGCCTCCGGCAAGCACCTGGAGCCAATACACCATCTTCTGCCCGGCATTGAAACGGTAGGCAGGCGGATGCTTGTGGCCGACGATACCGCCACCCTCCTTGAGCCATTTCACGTCCATCTTGTTGGGGAAATTACCAGGCAGCCACATGAGGAAGATGAGCACCACGCCCATCGTGAATGGGAAGCTCAGGTAATTGTGCGCGTATTTCGCCCATTGCGACCAGGTGGAGAATGCATCCGGTCCCATCCACGGCAGCAACAACTCCTTGCCGAAGGTGACGTTGAGGCCGGAGATCGCAAGGACAATGAAGCAGCTTGCCGTCATCCAGTGCAGCAAGCGCTCGAAGCCGTTAAAGCGCACCAGCACGCGCCCCGAGCGCCCGGATTCGAGCCGCACCATGCCACGGATCAGATAGAAGCCAACCAGCACGACCAGCATGCCGATGATGGAAACTGCGCCGATCCAGCGCAATGTCACCTCATGGAAATGGCGCCAGTCCCGGCCTTCCGGCTGCTCGATCACGTAGGACTTCGTGTCGGGAATGGTTCCGCGGCCCTGGATGCGCTTGAGCTGCTGGAGGAGCTGCTCTTCCTTCACCGAGCTTGCAGTAGGGTTCACCGGCTGCTGAGCGCCCACCGGAGCCGCAAGGACCAACATGACCGCGAAGGCCAACATGGCGGCGATGAAGCGAATCTGCGCAACTCCTCGCGTCATTTTGCAGCTCCCAAATGCAGTCGTCACGATTTGATGGTCTCGCGATAAGCCGTCTGCCAGCCCCAAGCGCCGGAGCCGTAGCCGCGCTTGCTCACTCGATCCTTGTAGATCTGAGCGATGATGTCGCCATCGCCCGCAAGCAGCGATTTGGTCGAGCACATCTCCGCGCACAGCGGGAGCTTGCCCTCGGCCAGCCGATTGGCGCCATATTTCTCGTACTCCTCCTTCGAGCCGTCCGGCTCCGGCCCCCCCGCGCAATAGGTGCATTTGTCCATTTTGCCGCGGGAGCCGAAATTGCCGACCTTGGGATATTGCGGTGCACCGAACGGGCAGGCGTAGAAGCAGTAGCCGCATCCGATGCACAGATCCTTCGAATGCAGCACGACTCCGTCCGCGGTGGTGTAGAGACAGTTCACCGGACACACCGCCTGACAGGGCGCATCGGTACAATGCATGCAGGCCATGGAGACTGAACGCTCGCCCGGCTTGCCGTCGTTGATCGTCACGACTCGCCGCCGGTTCATGCCCCAGGGCACTTCATTCTCGTTCTTGCAGGCCGTGACGCAGGCATTGCACTCGATGCAGCGGTCGGCGTCGCAGAGGAATTTCATCCGAGCCATGGTTCGCCTCCCTATGCCGCCCTGATCTGACAGAGTGTGGCCTTCGCCTCCTGCATTCCGGTCGCCGGGTCATAGCCGTAGGTCGTGATGGTGTTCGCGCTTTCGCCGAGCACAATCGGGTCTGCGCCCTTTGGATATTTGTCGCGCAGGTCCGCGCCCATGAACCAGCCGCCGAAATGGAACGGCATCCAGGCCACGCCCCTGCCCACGCGCTCAGTCACCAGAGCCTTCATCTTTGCGCGGGCACTGTTCTCGGCGCCGGTGACCCAGACCCAGCCGCCGTCCTTGATGCCGCGGTCGGCGGCATCGCCCGGGTTGATTTCGATGAACATGTCCTGCTGAAGCTCGGCGAGCCATTTGTTGGAGCGCGTCTCCTCGCCGCCGCCCTCATATTCGACCAGACGCCCCGAGCTCAGGATGAGGGGGAACTCCTTGGCGATGCCCTTGTCCACCGCCGCCTTCTGCACCGAGAAGCCGATATTCGGCAACCGGAACTGCTTGGCGTCAGGCAAGGTCGGGTATTTCGACACGAGATCGACCCGCGGCGTGTAGATCGGCTCGCGATGAACCGGGATGGGGTCGGGCAGACCGAACGCATTGGCCCGCGCCTTGCCATTGCCGTAGGGAATGCAGCCGTGGGTGATGGCGACGCGCTGAATGCCGCCGGAGAGATCAAGCGACCAGGACACCGCGTCGGGATTGGCCGGATTGACCTTTTGAATGATCTCCATTTCCTCCGGCGTGAGGTCGGTGTCCCACTGAAACTTCTTCAGCAGCGCGAGGGTGAATTCGGGATAACCGTCCTTGATTTCCGAGTCCTTGGAATAGGAGCCTTCGGCTAGAAGATTGTGTTTCTCCTCTTTCTCCACCTCCTGGCCGTTTTCGATCACCTTGGTCTTGACGACGCGTTCGATCCCAAAACGCGCGCGGAAGGTGCCGCCGCCGTCCTTCACGGGAAGGTTTGTATTGTACAGGAGCGGCGTGCCGGGGTGCTTGAATTCGGGCTTGCCCCAGCACGGCCAAGGCAGGCCGTAATAGTCGCCCTTGCACGGACCCGAGTTGGCCCGAAGCGTCACCAGGTCGAAGTCTTTCTGGTTGGCCATATGGAGCTTGAGCCGGTCGGGCGACTGGCCACAGTAGCCGGTGGACCAGCTGCCGCGGTTCATTTCCTGCAGCACATATTCCGCAATGGGATGCTTGTTCTCGACCTTGATGTTCTTGAACATCTGGTCGGCAAAGCCGAGGTTCTCGGCGACGCGATAGATGATTTCGAGATCGTCCTTGGACTCGAAAACGGGCGCAACGATCTGCTCGCCCCATTGCAGCGAGCGGTTCGAGGCGACACGCGAGCCGGTGGCCTCGAACTGACTGCACGCCGGCAAAAGGTAGGTGTCGTCGCGGCGCCCCCCATTTACCGCCAGCGACGCCCAGGTCGTGGGGTGAGGATCGGCGATGACAAGCAGATCGAGCTTCTGCAAGCCTTTGACCGATTCGGGAATGCGCGTGATGCTGTTGCTGGCATGTCCCTGCACGAACATGGCCCGAACATTGTCTTTCTGATCGACCTGTTCCTTCGGCAGCAGAACCGCGTCGAACCAGCGGGTCAGCGGGATACCGGGGGTCTCCATGATCTTTTTGGAATCGAATCGCGATTGGAGCCAGTCGTAATCGACCTCCCAGACGCGGCCCCAATGGCGCCATGCGCCTTCGAGCAGGCCGTAGTAGAAGGGCAGCGTCACGATATCGAGCCCGACATCGGTCGCGCCCTGCACGTTGTCGTGGCCGCGGAAGATATTGGCGCCCTTGCCGGGCCCGCCAACATTGCCGGTCGCGAGCAACGCGATGCAGCTCGCGCGGACGTTGGCCGTGCCGACGGTGAACTGGGTCTGTCCCATGGCCCAGATCAGGGTCGAGGGCTTTTCCTTTGCGAATTTTTCGGCGACGCGCTTGAGCTGCTCGCCGGGAACTCCGCTCACGCGCTCGACTTCCTCCGGCGTCCACTTCTCGATCTCTTTGCGGACGTCATCCATGCCATAGACGCGCTGCGCAATGAATTCCTTGTCCTCCCATCCATTCTTGAAGATGTGCCAGAGCATCCCGTAGATCACCGGGATATCGGTGCCCGGACGCATGCGCACGTATTCCGTGGCATGCGCTGCCGTGCGTGTCATGCGCGGATCAATGACAATGAAATTGGCGTTGTTGAGCTCCTTGCCCTCAAGCAGATGCTGCAACGAAACGGGATGTGCTTCCGCCGGATTGCCGCCCAGGATCACTAACGTCTTGGCGTTGCGGATGTCGTTGTAGCTGTTGGTCATCGCGCCGTAGCCCCAGGTGTTGGCTACGCCGGTGACGGTGGTCGAATGGCAGATACGCGCCTGGTGGTCGGTATTGTTGGTCCCCCAGAACGCGCCGAGCTTGCGGAAGAGATAGGCGCCTTCGTTGGTGAATTTCGCGGAGCCGAGCCAATACACGGAATCCGGCCCCGACTTCTCGCGAATGGCCATGAGCTTGTCGCCGATCTCGTTGATCGCCGTATCCCACGAGACGCGCGTCCATTGTCCGTTGACGAGCTTCATGGGGTAGCGCAGGCGCCGGTCGCCATGCACCAGCTCGCGCACCGATGCGCCCTTGGCGCAATGCGAGCCGCGATTGATGGGGCTGTCCCAACTCGGCTCCTGGCCGATCCACACGCCGTTTGCGACTTCGGCCGTGACCGTGCAACCGACCGAGCAGTGTGTGCAGATGCTCTTGCGAATGGTGAACTGCGCGCCGGGAGGGGGTGGTGGTCCGGCTTGCGCCTTGCGCACGCCGTTAAGCGGGAGCGCGCCAAGAGAGGCGAGCCCGCCCGCGACGAGACCCGAGCGCCGCAGGAAGGCTCGCCGGTCGAGCCCGGATCCATCCTGCAGCGTCTGCGCGAGCGCGCTCCCGCGCGCAGTGCGTTCCGTTCTCCTGATCAGCATGACGCGCCCCTCCTCAGCTCGGATACCGATTGACCCGGTAGAACGTCTTTACCTCTTCGGTCTCTCTGTACCGCGACTTGGTCCTCTCATCTTTCGGTTCGCTGTCCGCTTGAGCGTCGCGCGCAAGGGGGGGCGACCCCGCGACCGCTGCACCGGCGCCGATGCCAAGCGTGCGAAGAAAATCACGTCTTCCGAGCGCCGACTTTGCTTCATTTTTCATCCGGTCATCTCCTCCTCTGCGTCGCCGTCCTTCATGACGGCAGCGCGAAAGCATCTGTCTCAAGTTGTATGAACACGCGACCGAGCGTTCCGGCTGTCCGATAGAAATCGGCAGCTTGCGCTTGTTCAAGATCGGTAAAGAAGCGCCCCATCCATGGCGCGACGTGATGCTCGAAGAACTCGCGCTGTGCCTGCGGAGGAGCCGAAAAGCTCCCGCCTGCGAGGCCCGCCATGATCTCGCACAGGGTAGCCGCGTGGTCCTCGGGCTCGGCGTGTCCGGCCGAGCGCTCGATGCCGAGCCTGCTCAGAGCCGCACGCAGACGCGCGAGCGGACGTTCGTAGAGAAACCCGCTGAGATAGTACGACCCGTAGGGCAGAAGCTCGCCGCGTCCGATGCCGACGAAGAGATCGAAATACTCCCGCTCCACGCGCTCCACGGTGGTCCGCCTGGCAGCCTCCGCGAGCGCCACGTGGGCACGGCCAAGTGGCGTCGCGTCGCCTTGGAGCCGCGCGAGACGCAAAAACAGCTGCGCGTCAGGGGCGCGCGCAAGGAGCGTTGCAAGGAGCGCATATTCCTGGGCGCGGGCGGTATCGATTTCATCCATGATACCGCCAAATGCAATGCCGCTGTCGCGGGCAAGCGCACTGGCGCTGCCCGCAACGCGGGTCGCTTCCTCCAGACCAGGGTCCCTCATTGGGCTTTCTTGTTCTTAATTAGACTAAGTCCAGTGGGATTATGGCCGGTGTCGCTGGCTGGTCAATAGCTTATGTCTATGGACCCCCAGGCTCCTTGGGCATGCCGGCAGCGGCACACGGTCGCAATCAGTACCGGGCGAAACAACCCGCTTATCACCTCGGCAAGGCGCCCCCATGCGACCGTCTTACAACGGGGCGAGCACGGTCGTCGTTCTCGTCCTGTCCGAGTGACTGAGCTTCCCTGGCGGGCTCAATGATCGGCTGCGATACCTGCGCAATCTCCTGCCCGTGCGCAGTGGGCACCGCAGCATCCGTCGTAAGCGATTGGTCTGGTCGTTGTTCAACCGGCTGCTCCGGATCCGCTTTTGTGGTCGGATCAGCTGCATCAGGAGCATCGAGACCCCGGCCTACCATTTGCAGGATCTGCCGGCGAAGCTCGTCGGTCATTTCGAGCGGCCCGAATCCTCCCATCGCGTCGGGCGCATTGAAGTCCCATGAGTTTTCCGAGGGTCCGATGAAGTCGCGGATTCTGGGATCGGCCGACCAGGCGCGGCGAAGTGCCGCGCGTGTCAGCTCGGTTGGAACGCCGGGCGCGAGAAAGCCGCTGATATCGGTCTGGGCGGTAATCGATTCGATCGCCGGCAATTGTGACAGATCGAGTGAGGGCGCGCGATTTAGGGAGTGAGTACCAGAACGGGCGGCAGGCTCGGTGCGCTCCCCTCCCCCCTGTGGCGAGGGGTCGGGGGTGGCGGCCTGGTCTGACCCACCGTCCTCTGTCCCGACGCGTAACCCCTGCGCGGGAGAGCTTTCCTCTCCCTGCTCCTGCGCGGAAGCTTCTTCCGCCACTTGTACCGCGGCCTGCTTGCGCCGCGACCAGCGCGCCAGGAAATTTTCCCGCTCGCTCATTCCCGTTCTTTCCGCACCGGCGCGCGCCGCGCCAAGGCTTCAGGATCAGCGCGATCAAGCTTGCGTTTCTGAAATGGCCGCTCGACGTGATGCTCGGCCACAAACGCCGCGATCTGCGCCCGCACCACTTCCGGCATGGGAAGCGCTTCGACGAGATCGCTTCCGGGCGCGCTCAACGCCTCGCCTTCTCCGGGATCGGCCGTGACGGCAAAAACATGATACGGCGGCTCTCCCCCGGTCGGACGCAGCGCAATCCAGAGCAGCGGCACGCCGGTGCTGAGATTGTCGCGATAGTTGGCGGTTTCGCTGCGATAGAGCTCGATCTCAGCGGCGCCTGCGTAGAAGGTCGCGGCCTCCTGGTCCTCGGAGAGCCTGGTCCAAGGCACAGCGTCTGGCCGTCCCGCGAGCACCGAAGCCGCCCTCCAGGTGAACTCGATCCACGGGCTTTGCGCTTTGCGTCGCTCGACGACCACGCCCACTGGAATTCTGGTCAACGGCGCAAAGACGCTCATGATACCGCCTCAAGCCGCTCAATCGGCAGCCCGGTGACAAGGTTTTGTGGTTTCATGCGCAGCATTCGATCAGGGCTCATGGCCAATATCAGATAGACAGGCTTGTCGCTTGCGCCAGGGGACGCGAGCTCACCGTCAGCGAACGTAAGCCGGTAAAGGCCCACAATGCGCTCGCGCGCCGCCTGGTCGAGCTCATCCCCACTCCACAGCGCGTCTCCGATTGCAGTTCCCTCCGCGTCGAGGCCCACATACCAGGCGAGATCGACGTCGCTTCCTTCGATCAGCGGCTCGACCACAGCTTTCACGCAGAGAAGATGTGCAATCCAGCGCTCCATGACCTCGCCGAGCGCCGCGAGCCCGCGTCGCCCTGCCGTAAGGTCAATTGCCATATCAAAGCGGTCGCTGCGCTCCCAGTAGGCTTGAGCATTTTCATCATTGAGCACGTCAACCGTGACCCCGGCCTCAAGCCCGAGCATGGCAACAAGCGGCGAAACCGGAGCGATTCCGGCGACTGTCTCCTCGTCGGCGGCAATCAGCGAGCCCTGGTGCACGCCGAGGCGCTGCGGCCGGAAGAACATCTCGCCCGCGCGCAGCACAAACGGATCATCGCAGCCATCGAGCAGGTTGCGCAGGATGACATGCACGAGCTGATTCACGAATAGTGGCGGCGTGTCGCCCACGCCGCGGCGAACGAGATCGAGATACGCCCCTTCAACCGTCCTGTGTGCGACGAGGCGATCGCGGAATGCGGCCATGAGCCTCCAGTTCTCGCGCGCGTCGCCGTCGGCAATGCGGGCAATCTCCGCCGGCATGACGGGCCGGCGCGGATTCAATAACATGGCCGCATGCAACGTGCGCTCGGGAATGCACGCGTCGGGGGGCGGCGCGAGCTCAGGCCGCGCGAGATAGGCCTTGAGGAACTCATCCGTGATGATGAGCCCGCCGCCCTCATCGCGGTCGAGCAGGTGGTGCCCGCAGGAGAGCCAGAAGTCTTTCATCTATTCAGCTCAGCGTCGCGGACCGCCGGTCGTGGGATCGAGCCAGGAGGGCTGCGCCAGCGCAGGCAGGAGGGCGACGCGCTCGATCGCAGGCTCTGTCGTGCGCTGAATGAGAAGATCGCCGTTCTCGGCAAGCTCGCGCCGCAGTCCCCCACCCTTACCCTCCCCCGCTTGCGGGGGAGGGTAGGGTGGGGGTCGAAGCCGCGGCAGATACCCTTTCGCGACTTCACGGAATCCATGCTCCTGCCAGGCGTCGAGGACGGTCATCAGATGGCGTGCAAAACTCTCCACCAGGCGGTCGGATCCGAATTCCCCGAAGCCCTCATCTTCGAGTGCAGTGGAAAGCGGATAAAGACCAGGGTCGTTCTCGCCCATGGCGACGGTGCGGATCATGGCAGCAAAGACGAGCCATTCCGGTGTCTCATCTTCATTGGCGCTCTCGGGCCAGGCGAGGCGCCCGCCACCGACAAGCCCGCCTTCGATGCGTACCCCGTCCGGCCAGTCGAATGTAATGGCAAGCTCCGGCGGCGCGTGTGCCGCAAGCGCGTCGGCAAGCGCAACAAGCCCGGCGTAAAGCGCAAGGCGGGCGGTGCGCAACGGCTCGTCCGGTTCCAGAACGACGGCAAATTCGGCAAGATCGAAGCGGCCCACATGGACGAGGGTTCCGGCGCCGGCCTCTCCTGCCACGCCCCTGGCATGGGCAAACGCGTCACCCACCTCGCGCAAGGAGATAAGCCGGAACAGGGGCGGCAGGTCGAGCACGGGCTTACCTGATGTACGGATGGGGCTACGTTGTTGCAGCGGCATATTGCTCACGGACTCGCGGCGATGATGCGCAGTCATTATAAACGTGCGACGGCGCAGGAGTAGGTGCTCGCAGCGCGCACCCTACCTCCCCCTGGAGGTAGCGAGCTTGCGGCACGGCCTCAAGACAAACGCAAACGCGGGAAGCAAATGCCCGATCGGTCACCCAACGTGTTGATCTGCTCGTGTGAAGACACGATGCCGCTCGATGTGGACGCCATCGAGAAGGGCTGCGGGGCGAAGGCGACGAAGACGGCGCACGCGCTGTGCCGCGCCGAACTCGACAAATTCCGCTCTGCCGTTGCGGGCGTCGATCCGCTCGTCGTCGGCTGCACCCAGGAGGCGCCGCTATTCTCGGAAATTGCCGGCAGCGGAACGCGGGACATCAAGTACGTCAACATCCGCGAGACGGCGGGCTGGTCGCAAGATGCAAAGACCGCTGGACCAAAAATGGCGGCGCTGATTGCAGCGGCAGCCGAGCCGGCCCCCGACATTGCGTTTGTTCAGTTCAACAGCGAAGGGGTCGTTCTCATTTATGGTTGCGATGAGCAGGCGATCGAAGCAGGCCGCCTTCTGAAGGATCATCTCGATGTCACCGTTCTCATCAGGCCGCCGGCAGAGGTGATGCCACCGCCCGTGACCGATTTCCCCGTGGTGCAAGGGGTTATCCGATCGGCCACAGGCCATCTCGGCGCGTTCGAGCTCACAGTTGATGATTACGCGCAGCCGCTACCGTCGTCACGCGGGGCGCTGCGCTTCGGCGCGTCACGCGACGGCGCAGTTTCCCGCTGCGATCTCATCCTCGATCTCTCCGGTGGCGAGCCGCTCTTCCCCGCACCCGATCTGCGCGAGGGCTCGCTGCGCGCCGATCCGCGTGACAACGCGGGCGTGCTGCGGGCCGTACTCAAAGCGCGCGATCTCGTCGGCAGCTTCGACAAGCCACGCTACATCGCCTTCACAGCCGACATTTGCGCCCATGCGCGTTCGAACATCGTCGGCTGTCATCGTTGTCTCGATCTCTGTCCGACCGGCGCCATCGCGCCTGCAGGCAATCACGTCGTCATCGATGCGCACATCTGCGCTGGATGCGGTCAGTGCGCCGCCGCCTGCCCGACCGGGGCTGCGGGCTATGCGCTGCCGCCCGCGGATGTGCTGATGCGCAAACTACGCACATTGTTGTTGTCCTATCGTGAAGCCGGCGGCCGAAATCCGATCGTGCTCATTCACGATGCCGAGCATGGCACGCCGCTCATCCACGCGCTGGCACGCTTCGGCGACGGCCTGCCGGCAAATGTGCTGCCGCTCGAGGTCAACGAGGTGACGCAGGTTGGGCTCGAGGCGATTGCCGCGAGCTTTGCCTATGGCGCTTGTGCCATGCGCTTTCTCGTTCGTGAGAAACCACGCCACGACATCGCCGGCTTGGCAAAGACGCTCACTCTGGCTGAGCCGATTCTCTCGGGGCTCGGCTTTGGCACACAGCGCGCGGGAACGATCGCGACTGACGATCCCGACGTCCTCGGCGCTACGCTGCGACAGATTGAGTCTGGCGATGGTGCGCAGCAACCGGCGAGCTTCGTCCCGGTCGGAGGAAAGCGGGAGGCGATGCGGCTTGCGCTGCGCGAGCTGCATCGCGCGGCGCCAGCGCCCGTGGATGTGGTGGCGTTGCCCGACGGGGCGCCGTTCGGCGCGATCGAGATCAATGTCGAGGGCTGTACGCTCTGCCTCTCCTGCGTGTCGGCGTGTCCGACCGGAGCGCTGAGCGACAATCCTGAGCGCCCGATGCTGCGCTTTACCGAGGATGCGTGCGTGCAGTGCGGGCTGTGCAAGGCGACCTGTCCGGAGAAAGTAATCAGTCTGATGCCGCGGCTTGATTTTCGTGCGGCGACAGCGACGGCGCGCGTGCTCAAAGAGGAAGAACCGTTTGAGTGCATCCGTTGCGGCAAGCCGTTTGGCGTGCGCAGCACGATTGAGCGGGTAACGGCAAAGCTATCCGGCAAGCACTGGATGTTCGAGAATTCCGCGTCACGGCTTGCCCTGTTGCGGATGTGCGAGGACTGCCGGGTGATTGCGATCACGGAGCAGGAGTTTGATCCGCACGCGGCGCCGCAGCGCCCGAAGCCACGCACGAGCGAGGACTATTTACGCGAGCGCCAGGAGCCGCCGGGAGCCGGAAAGACGGACGGGTAACCCAGCTAGAAAACTCGTTGCGGCCGCTCGCCGCCTTGGCGTTGACGGCTTTCGTCTTATTGCGTCTTCTGCTTAGAAGTATGGGAGCTCCTGGTCGGGTTTGGCGCGCCCGAACCAGCGCGTCGGAGGAGCTTGGGGATGGAGAGTATCGGCGGGGAAATCGGCTTCATGGCCGTCTCCGCGGGCAAGGCGTTCCTTGTCCTCATGGAGCCCCACCGCCTGCTCTTCCTGGGCGCAGGCTGCATCATGGGGCTCGTGCTCGGAATTATTCCCGGCATTGGCGGCCTTACGGGAACGGCGATGCTCCTGCCGTTCACCTTCAACATGGATCCGTATTCCGCCTTCGCGCTGCTGCTGGGTCTTGGCGCAACGACCGCCACAGGCGATCCCATTCCGGCAATCTTGTTCGGCGTGCCGGGAGGCGCCGCCTCGGCGGCCACGGTGCTCGACGGTTTCCCGATGGCAAAGAAAGGCGAAGCCGGGCGCGCGCTGAGCGCCGCCTATATGTCATCGCTGATGGGCGGCGTGTTTGGCGCGTGCCTCATGGCGGTGAGCATCCCGGTCCTGCGGCCGGTCATGCTGTTCATCGGCTCGCCCGAGCTGTTGGCTTTTTCAGTGCTCGGGATTTCGATGGTTGCGGTGCTCTCAGGCAATGCGCCTCTGCGCGGGATCGTTGCGGGATGCCTCGGCGTGATGATCGCCATGATCGGCACCGATCCGCAAACCGGCACGCTGCGCTGGACTTTCGACAGCCTTTATCTGTGGGACGGCTTGCCGCTCACTCCGTTGCTGCTTGGGGTCTTTGCGCTTCCGGAGCTCTGCGATCTCCTGATCGCGCGCGTCGCTATCTCAGCCGACACCGGCGTCGCCAATATTTACAAGGGCCAGTGGCAGGGCGTGAAGGACTGCTTTCGCCACTGGTGGCTGATCATGCGGTGCTCCTGGATTGGGGGTGGTATCGGCTCGATCCCGGGCATCAGCGCGTCCGTGGTCGATTGGCTTGCCTATGGGCATGCGCTCAAGACCGAAAAAGGCGCCAGCGCGACTTTCGGCAAAGGCGATGTGCGCGGGGTTATTGCATCCGAAAGCTCCAACAATGCCAAGGAAGGCGGCGCGCTCGTTCCCACGGTCGCATTCGGCGTTCCCGGCAGCGCGACCATGGCGATCCTGCTCGGCGCGTTTCTCATTCATGGCCTGGTACCCGGACCCGACATGCTGACCAAGAATCTCAGCATCACCTATGCCATGGTCTGGTCGGTTGCGCTCGCCAATATCCTGGGCGCTGGTCTTTGCTATTTATTCAGCCCCCAGTTCGCCAAGCTCGCAACGCTGCGCTACAGCCTGATCCTGCCCGCCGTTCTCGGCATCATCTATATCGGCGCGTTCGAAGCCACCCGGCAATGGGGCGATCTATTCACCTTGTTGTTCTTCGGCCTGGTCGGCTGGATCATGAAGCAGTTCAAATGGCCGCGACCGCCGCTTATCCTTGGCGTCGTCCTCGGCGACACCATTGAACGCTATCTTTTCATTTCTATCGAACGCTACGGATTGAGCTTTCTGTTGCGCCCCGTCGTGGCGACCCTCTTCGCGCTCGCGTTTTTCGGTCTCGTGCGTCCGTTCCTTGCGGATGTGCGCAGCCAAGGCGGGCTGCGACGAATGCTCACGAGCTTTCAGCACCCGAGCTTTCATCCGTCTCAGCTGTTCACTATGTTCATGATCGGGATCATCGGCGCGGCCGTGATTGCGTCGCTCGGCTGGGATTTCAGCGCCAAGATCGTGCCGCTCGTGGTCGGCACGGTCGGACTTATCGCGGCGGCACTGAGCCTGTTCAACGAGATGTGCCGCAAGCCGGCGGCGGCGGCAGCCGAGGGCCTGGCTGAGCACGCCCAGCATGAGGTCGAGGAGAAGATCCATATGGATCTGACCTCCGACACCGGACATCTGCCCGTGCGCGAAATCGTAGAGCGCGCCGCATGGTTTTTCGGTTACCTCATGGGCTTCATGGCAGTCATGGCGGTGATCGGGCTGATCCCGACCGTGGGGCTGTTTGTGATTTTTTTCATGCGCTACGAGGCGCGCGAACGCTGGGCCCTCGTCGTACCCTACGCGGTGATCCTGGTCATTTTCATCTGGTTCACGTTCGATTACTTCATGGCCGTGCCCTGGCCGCCGACTTTGGCCGGCCAGTGGCTTCCCTTTCTCAAGGCGATTCCCTCGGTGTAGCGATTGGGCATTCATTCTTCCGAGGCGGATGGATCAGCGCAGGCGATGTCCGAGCAAAAGCTGTTCCGGTCAGTGGCGAGCACGCTCGCGGCCAAATCGCTCGCGATTGTGGGCGCGTCTGAACGCGCGCGCTGGCCAAGCGAGATTTTCAAAAATCTGCGCGCATTCGGCTATGGCGGGCGGATCGCGCTCATTAATCCGCGTCAGACCCAGGTGTTCGGAGAGCGCTGCTTTGCGTCGTTGCGCGATCTGCCGGAACCGGTCGACCACGCATTGGTGATCGTACCGGCCCCTGCCGTGCCTGGCGTGCTCATCGACGCGGAGCACGCGGGCATCAAATCTGCGACGATCTACGCTTCGATGATTGGTGACGGCGAAGACCCGGAATCGCTCAAGCGCGGCGAGTGGCTCAAGCAATTCGTGGCGAACAGCCGGCTGCGGGTGGCAGGACCGAATTGCATGGGAGCCTATTCCTATCGCGAACGGGTGCTCGGCTACCCCAATGCGGAATTGTGCGAGCTCGCGCCGGGATCGGTCGCTTGCATTTTCCAGTCCGGCGGGCTGCTGCAATTCTGGATGAAAGCGGCTGCCGAGCGGGGATTGCGTTTCTCCTACGGCATCACGTCGGGTAATGAGCCCGACCTCAGTCTTGCCGATTACCTCAACTTCGTGATCGACGATCCGCACACGCGCCAGATCGTGCTGTTCATCGAAGGTGTCCGTCGCCCAGCGGCGTTCATGCACGCGGCCGGCCGGGCGCTTGCAATGGGCAAACCCGTCCTGGCGGTCAAAAGCGGCATGACCGCCAAGTCGCAGGCGGCCTCGCAGTCTCACACCGGCGCAATTGCAGGCGATTACGCCGCCTATGTCGCAATGTGCGAGCGCTACGGCATCCTGAACTGCCAAACGCTCGATGATCTTCTTGAAACGGCGCTGGCGTTCGATGGCGGCCGATTACCGAAAGGGCCGCGCATCGCCTTTGTCACCACATCCGGTGCAACTGTCGATCTGCTCTATGACTATGCCGAAGCCGAAGGGGCCGCCGTGCCCGACTTCAATGATGCGACCAAGGCCGCCCTGCTTCCGCTGATGCAGGCAGGGATTGCACCGAAAAATCCGCTCGACGTTGGAATTCCTTCGACCATTCAGATCGCCGCGAATACCTGCGAAATTGCCGCTGCTGATCCGAATATCGACATGGTGGCATGGGCTGCCCCCATGCCACGCAAGACAGACGTGTGGGGAGACGTCACGCCGCTGCGCGAGCTGTTGAGCAAAACCGACAAGCCGATCGTTGCGTTCAGCCGCGTGATCTCACAAATGGGCGGGCCGTTGGTTGCCGCTCAGCAGGCAACCGGGTTTCCTTTCCTGCAAGGAATCCTGCCCACCGTCCGGGCGCTCAACGCATTGTGGTTTCATGCCGCGCGGGCGCTGCGCCAGCCGTCACCGCTGCCGCCCGCATGGCAAAGCGACCTCACGCCGGCAACGCTCGAATCTGCGCTCGCAGCTTACGGCATCGTCGTGCCCAAGGCGGAAACGGTTGCGAGCGCCGCGCAGGCAATAGCGGCAGCCGAGCACATCGGCTTTCCAGTGGCGTTGAAAGTTCGGTCACCTGATATTGTGCACAAGACCGAGGCGGGCGCGGTCGCTCTCGACTTGCGCGATCCCAAGGCAGTGGGCGCCGCTGCCGGCGCGCTCGCCGCTCGCGTCCGGCAAAAGCAACCGGGCGCCCGCATTGAAGGATTCCTGGTGCAGGAGATGGTGTCCGGCGTCGAGGCCATTGTCGGCGCGCGAAGCGACCCGCTCTATGGTCCTCTGTTACTCGTAGGAACAGGGGGCGTGCTGGTCGAGCTTACGAATGACGCTTCATTGCGTCTGCTTCCCGTGACCAGGAATGAAGTCGAAGCAGTGATCGAGAAGCTCAGACTCACAAGGCTGCTGGGGGGCTTTCGAGGAGCGCTGCCCGCCGACCGCAGCGCGCTGGTTACGACCGTGCTCGCTCTCGGACGTTTCTTTCTTGATCATCGCGCAAAAATAACAGACATCGAGGTCAACCCGCTCGTGGTGCGGGCGAGCGGATGCGTTGCGGTCGACGTGCGCGTCCTGTGGCGGTGAATGACGAACGCGACCCGTTATCGTCTCGGCGTCGATGTCGGCGGCACTCACACTGATTTCGTGCTGCTGGACACTGCAACCGGAGAGCTGCTGGTCGAAAAGGTGGCCAGCACGCCGGACAATCCCGCGCGTGGAGTTCTTGACGGGCTCGCGCGCTATCTGCGCAAGGGCATCAAGCCTTCCGAGATCGGTTTTTTTTCCCACGGCACCACAATCACGACGAACGCGCTCCTGGAAATGCGCGGTGCCAAAGTCGGCCTGCTCATCAGCACGGGCTATCGCGCCGTGCAGGAGGTGCAGAATCAGGCGCGCGACGGCAATCTGTTTGATTATTTCTATTCGAAGCCGGTCCCGATTGCGCCGCAAAGTCTGACCAAGGAAATTCCCGAACGCTGCGATTATGCCGGCAACGTTCTTCTTGCACTGGATGAGGATGCGGTGCAGCAGGCCGCGTGCGAGCTTGCGGCAGCGGGCGTCAATTCGATTGCGGTGTGCTACCTGTTCTCATTCATGCATCCGGCGCACGAGCAGCGAACGCGCGCGCTGATTCAGCAAGATCATCCCGGCATTCACGTATCGTTGTCGAGCGAGGTCTTGCCGCGCATTCGGGAATGGCCGCGGCTCTCGACCACGCTGCTCAACGCCTATCTCGAACCCGTTCTGGTTGGTTATGTTGGCCACCTCAATAAGGGGCTCGATGGCACCGGGATTTTCACGCCGCAACGCTTTCTGATGCAATCGAACGGCGGCGTGATGCCGTTTTCCGCTGCGATCGCGGGCGGGCGCGCCGTGCATACGCTCCTCTCCGGTCCCGCCGCCGGCGCGCAGGCGAGCGCGTATCTCCTCAGCGAGGACGCGCGGGACGGCCTTGTGACTCTCGACATGGGCGGCACCAGCGCCGACATCGCTTTCATCGAGGGGGGCGCGCCGCTCGAACTGAGCGAAGGCGTCATCGCGCGGCGCGAGATCCATGTGCCCGCCCTTGACATGACGAGCATTTCCGCGGGCGGAGGCTCGATTGCGCTGGTGGAGGCGGGGGGATTCCTCAATGTCGGCCCGCACAGCGCGGGAGCCAATCCGGGTCCGGCCTGCTACGGGCGTGGCGGGCTGCGACCGACCGTCACCGATGCCGATCTCGTCTGCGGTTATCTCAATCCCGATTACTTTCTCGGCGGCACGCACAAGCTGGACGTGGCGGCGGCTCGAGCGGCAATCAAAACGCATATCGCCGGCCCGCTTGGGCTCGATGTGGCGGGAGCCGCCGCGGGAATAACGCGCATTGTCGACATGCGAATGGCCGACGCGGTGCGCGTATTTGCTGCCAAGCGAGGCATCGATCTCTCCGCGTTCACGCTATTGCCTTTTGGCGGAGCGGGCGGCGTGCACGCGGCCGCGGTCGCTGCCGAGCTCGGGATGCGGAGCATCCTGGTGCCGCTGCGGCCAGGCGCCTTCTCGGCGCTCGGCCTTCTCTGCACGGACGTCGTGCACGATTACATTCGTTCGGAGCTGCGGCCACTGGCTGCGCTCGAGCCCGATCATGCCGAACAAATCTTTCAGCAGCTCGAAGCGAAGGCGCACGAGGAGCTTGCGGCGGAAGGGATGAGTTCCAGTGGCGCCCTCTTCGTGCGTGAGCTTGATTTGCGCTATACCGGCCAAGGATATGAGTTGCGCACGCCGCTCGATGAGTTGCCTCGCAAGGCGCTGACGCGGGACTCCATTGCGGCCATTCGCCAGCGTTTCGATCAGCGCCATGCTCACCTGCACGGCCATGCCGCCAGAGAACGGCCGGTCGAGGTGGTGAGCTATCGGCTACGCGTGCGCGTTGAGGTTCCGAAATACGAGCCGCGCGCCGTCACGGCGTCCTCGCCTCCCGCCGGGGACGCAAACAAGGGCACCCGCCAAATTTCGATTGCAGGCACAGCGATGGAAGCGGCGATCTACGAGCGTGATCGGCTCGCCATCGGCGCCATCATTGCCGCCCCCGCGGTGGTCGAGCAGTTCGATGCCACAACCCTTTTGCCCCCGGGTTGGGCAGGACGTGTCGATGCCTATCGCAATCTTATTCTGACGAAGACACGATCATGAATGCGATCACCGTTCAGATCATCCGCAACAAGATCGCGAGCCTGGTCGAAGAAATGCATTATCATTTCTATCGGTCCGGCTACTCGACGATCATACGGGAATCCCGCGATTTCAGTTGTGTCATTCTCGATCGAACGGGGCGCCTGATTGTTGCGCCACCCATGTTTTTCCATGCGCCGGTCTATCGCCATCTCGTCGGCCGCATTCTTGAGCTCTATGGCCAAGACCGATTGATCGACGACGGGGACGTGTTCGTTTCCAATCATCCCTACGAGGGCGGGCTGCCCCATGTATCCGATATGGCGTTCGTCGCCCCGGTGTTTGCCGAAGGCGAGCTTGTCGCCTTTGCCGGCTCGATCGCGCACAAGCCCGATGTCGGCGGGGCTGTCGCCGGCTCCACTTCCGCGAACGCGACCGAGATGTTCCAGGAGGGCTTGCTGGTGCCACCGATCAAGATCATCGAGCGGGGCAGCCTGCAAGCCGATATCGAGCAGATCGTTCTCGCCAACAGTCGTCAGCCCGAGCTGATGCGCGGCGACATGCAGGCCCAGATTGCGGTGACGCGCATGGGGGCGAGGCGGGTGAAACAGCTCTGCGAGCGCTTTGCGGCGCGCGCCGTCACGGACGCTTTTGCCGCGATCCTGCGCGGCGCGGCCGACGAGCTGCGTGCCGCCATTGCCAAACTACCGCAGGGTGACGCCTGCGCCGAGGGTTACCTGGATGGCGATGGAGTCACCCCGGATCAGCCGGTGAAGCTCGCCGTCGACATCAACGTCAAGGATGGAATAGCGAGCTTCGATTTTTCCCGCAGCGATCCCCAGGCAAGGGGCCCGATCAATCTGCGCCCATCCATGGTCGAAGCTTGTGTATTCTACTCCTTGATTGGTTGTCTTGGGCCGGATCTGCATTTCAACGACGGAATGCGGGATGTGGTGCGGCTGCGATTCGCGCCGCGAACGGTGACCAACGCCGAACCGCCGGCCTCCGTTTCAAACTATCAAATGGTCAATCTCAAGCTTGTTGACGTCATCCTGGAGGCGCTTGCAGCTTTCCAGCCGGCGCGCGCAGTCGCACATTCCGGCTCTTCCAGTGCGCTGACGATTGCCTGGGCAAAAGGACGCGAGGGCCAATCCAGCATGCAGTATGAAATCATGGGCTCGGCCTATGGCGCCGGCATGGGTCACGACGGCACGTCCGCGACCGCGACCCATCTGAGCAATCTGCATATCACGCCAATTGAGATTCTCGAATCCGAGTTTCCCTGCCGGGTCACGCGCTTCGATCTTGTCGCGGACTCGGGCGGGGCCGGGCAATGGCGCGGCGGTGTCAGCATGATGCGCGAAT
>Ga0209331_1000229_pt1 | contig 20532 bp, 18 predicted proteins | sample JacPinW_OM3H0_M3_FD_187971 | JGI IMG/M metagenome (GOLD analysis project Ga0209331, IMG submission 187971) | Forest soil microbial communities from Algoma, Ontario, Canada - Jack Pine, Ontario site 1_JW_OM3H0_M3 (SPAdes) (version 2) | ecosystem: Environmental > Terrestrial > Soil > Boreal...
GCTTACATGCGCACGTTGTCTCATGGGGGGAATACAACTCGACGAGGGCGATTTTTACCAAACGAACCCAACAGACGAAATGTATTGTCCGTGAAGGAGTTATCTGTGAGGGCTCCTTCACACACAGTTCTTCCCTCTGTTGTTGCTGTGATCCGCCCTGTTCGCGTCTCTGTTATTTATTTCGCAAGTCCGCGGATTACGGGCGCTTCTTTCATGCCTCCCTGTATTTTCCCTGCTATTTACAGGGAAGCGGGATGGACTGGATGAGCGAAGCGATATCCGGGAGCGATTTCTCCCGCATGCGGCTGCGCTCATGCGGGCTACAGTCAGCCCAAAAACGCGCCGCCGTTGACCTGAATGTTCTGCCCGGTAATGAAGCTTGCGCCCGGGCCGCAGAGAAAACGCACAGTCCCCGCAACATCCTGCGGCTTACCAAGGCGGCCAACAAGCGTGCCGACGCGCCCGTGATGCTCGGGGACCGGTTGACCTGCGGGTCGCGGCCTTTCGATCAGACCCGGTGTGACCGTATTGACCCTGATCTTGTGCGGCGCAAGCTCGTGCGCGAGCGCGCGCGTGAAGCCTTCAAGCCCGGCTTTGGCGGTCACAACGTGGGCGCGACCCGCGGCGCCGGTATGCGAGCTCAGGCCGCCGATATTGACGATGGCGCCGCTGCCGGAGCGCTTGAGCTCAGCCAGGCAGGCTTGAACGCAATTGAACGCGCCCTCGAGGATGATGCCGGTGATCGCGCGCCAGTCCGCAAGCGTCATCTGTTCGAACGCCTGCTCCGCGCGCACCGCCGCGTTGTTGATCAGGATATCAACGCGCCCGAAATGCGCGACCGCGGCAGCAACCATCTTTGTCACAGCGTCGGCATCGGCGACATCCGCAGTGAGTGCGATGGCCGTGCTGCCTGCGTTGGCGATCTCAGCGGCGACACCCTCGGCCTCGCTGCGGTTCGCGCGCGCGTTGACCACCACGGACGCGCCGCCGTCGGCGAGCGCGAGCGCAATGGCGCGTCCGATATTGCGGCCCGCTCCGGTGACGAGGGCGACACGTCCCGATAATTCCTTGCTCATGGCGACCCTCCCGTCCGGTCAGGCATTGCGCAGGCGGGTCTCACCGAAGCCCGGAATGCGGTTGACCGCTATCACGACCGCAAAGGTGATGGCCAGCATCAGCAGCCCGAGCACCGATATCGCGCCGAGATCGCCCGACTCATTGAGATCGAAGATCAGCACCGAAATGACCTTCGTCTCCGACGTGAACAGCATGATGGCCGCCGACAATTCCCGGATGACGCCGACGAAGATGAAGCACCACGTTGCGATCACGCTGGTGCGCAGAAGCGGCCCCGTGATGTCCCACAGCGTACGCAGCCTGGTGCTGCCGAGGATGCGGCTTGCGTCTTCGAGGTCGGTGTGAACGGAGCGCAAAGCCGATTGCAGCTGCTGATAAGCGGCCGGAAGCGCAATCGTCACGAAGGCGAAGAGCAGGATCCACAGTGTCCCGTAGAGGACGAAGGGCGGTCGCGCATAGCTCAGAAACATGCCGACGCCGAGCACGATGCCGGGAATTGCGACCGGCGCGGTGGCAAGAAACGCCAGTGTCCGGTGGCCGGCGATCGCCCGCCTCGCCGTGAGATACCCGATCACCAAGGCCATGAGCGTGCCGATGGTTGCGGAGGCAACGCCGAGAATAACTGTGTTTTTCACGGCCAGTTGCGTAGCCGATAACTCAAAGAACACGAAATAAATGTTGTGCAGCGTGAAATTGTCCAACCCGATGAAGGAGGTCGCAATCTTGGAGAACGTGGCGTTGAGCAGTGCTCCATAGGGTAGAAACACGGGGCACAGCAGAACAAGCAAGACGAAGAGCAACGCAAGCCCTTTCATCCTGCCGAGCCTTACCAGGCGCGGATTGCCTTGCTTGCCTCCGATCACGGAATAGCCCCGCCGCCCGAGGATAAGATGTTCCGCGCGCAGCAGCAGCACCGCGAGCACGAGGAGCGGCACCGAAGCTGCCGCGGCGAGCTCGGGCTTGGGCGGATAATTGAACAGGCTCCAGATCTTGGTCGTCATGGTGTGAAAGCCCGCGGGAATGGCGAGGATCGCAGGCGAACCGAACAGCGTCATGGCCTGCAGGAAGGCGACCAGCGCGCCCGCCAGCAGCGCAGGCAGAGCAAGCGGAATCGTCACGCGCCGCGCCGTCGTCCAGGTGCGCCCGCCGAGGATCGAAGACGCGTCCTCGAGGTCGCCGGGAATGCGGTCGAGCGCATTGGCAAGCAGCACGAACACGTAGGGGAACGTGTAGCATGAGATGACGAAGATCAGCCCTGCAAGCGAATAGATGTTGAAGAGATGCTGGTCGGGCGCTGCGCCGGTGATCGCCCGATAGGTCTTGTTGAGAAGACCGCTGTTGGGGGCGGCGAGGAGCTCCCAGGCAATGGCTCCAAGAAATGGCGGCGTGACGAACGACGCCGTTACCAGCGCGCGCACAGTGCGGCGCAGCGGCATGTCCGTGCGCGCGACCAGCCAGCTCATGGGTGCCGCGACGGCACAGCATGTGATGCTCGAGCTGGTCGCAATTATAAGCGTGGTTATGAGCGGCTCGAGGAAGACCGGATCGGTGATCAAGGTCTTGAAGTTGCCGAGCGTGAAGGCGCCGGAACGGTCCACCAGGCTGTAATAGAACAGCCACGACATCGGCAGGATGATCAGAAGGCATAGCAGCGCCGCGAACAGAATCAGAATCGGCCATGACAGATCGATGTTGGCCGGCCGCAACGCTCGCTGCGCGGGCAGTGCGATGGTCATGGCTGATCGGCGACTTGGCCTGCGCTGCGAGCCATCGATCACACCTTGAAAATCTGCGCGTAGCGGGACTTGATCTCCTCGCTCGCCTTCTCCACTCCGGCAGGATCGTCCTTCCACAGGTTGATTTCGCCGAGCTTGCGGGCGCCGGGCTTTTCCTGCACCTGCCGGTGCACCGAGTGCTGGCGGGCAAAATCGACCAAGAGCTGCTGGGCCTGGCGTGAATGCAGCCAGTTCTGAAAGAGCCGCGCTGCATTCGGATTAGGGGCTGACTTGAACACGCCGCTTGGCCCGGTCACAAGCGGCGTGCCCTCGGCCGGATAGACGACCTCAACCGGGGTGCCGCTTTCCTTGAGCTGGATCAGGTTGTAGTCATTACCGTCAGCCATGACCGCGCGCTCGCCCAGTGCGAGCTTCTTCGGCGGATCGGTCGATGACTGCACCTGCATCACCTTCTGCCTGGCAAGCTTTTCCAGATAATCCCAGCCGAGCTCGCGCACGATCGCAAACGTCGCGGTCATGATGGTGCCGCTGTAGGCGGGATGTGCCTTGACCATCTTGCCCATCCATTTGGGATCGAGCAGGTCGGCAAAGCTTTTGGGCGCGTCCTCGCCGCGCACGAGATTGGTGTTGTAGCCGAGCGAGGACAGCCACACCCGGCTGGTGATCCACAAACCGTCCGGCTCGTAATATTGGGCGGGAAAATGCTGCGCGACTTCCTCCGGCAGGCACGGGGCGAGCCAACCGTTGCGTTTCCACACGATGAAATGAGCGGCATCGGCGCTGTTGACCACGTCGGCGGCGTGGATACCGCTCTCCATCTCCTGGGCGATGCGCTGGAATACGCGCTCGGAGCCGGAACGTTCGACGCGCACGGCGATACCGGAGAAGCTTGCCTCGAACGCTTTACCTAATTTCTCCGCGACCGGAAGATCCATGGCCGAGTAGAAGACGATCCTGCCCTCCTTGCGCGCGGCATCGATCAGCTCAGGCGTAATCGCCGAGGCTTCGGGTGCGGCAGCTTGCGCAACATGTCCTGCGCCACGAAACATGAGTGCAGTTGCTGCCGCCGCGCTTGCCGCTTTGAGCGTGGCGCGCCGGGAAAGCTGATTTTTGCTCATTTTCATCACGTTTACCTGTAGCCCGCATGAGCGAAGCCGCCTTCGCGGATGCTTCGGCGGCCTCACTCACATTAGCCCGTCGAAGCTTTAGCGGAGACGGGCGACATGCGGGAAGGGCCTCCCCGGATTTTGCGGAGCCTGCCATCGGGCGGCGCTTCGCTCCGACCCGGTGGCTCATCCGGACTACTATGGACGTCTCACACCCCGAACAGCTTGCTGTAATGCGCCTTGATCTCGGCGCTCATCTTCTCCACGGCTGCCGGATCATCTTTCATTTTCTTGATCTCGCCGAACGGCCAGCGCCCGGGCTTTTCCTTAACTTGCGGATGCACTGACCGCAGCCCGGCGAAATCGATAATGAGCTGCTGCGCCGGCGGCGAGAAGCAGAAGCTCTGGAACAGGCGCCCAGCATTGGGATTGGGCGCGTTCTTGAACAGTCCGTTGGGGCCGACGATGAGCGGCGAGCCTTCGCTCGCATAGACGATCTCCACCGGAGAGCCCTTCTCTTTCTCGATGAACATGTTGTACTCATTGCCGTCCGCCATGAGCGCGCGCTCGCCGAGCGCAAGCTTCTTCGGCGGGTCGGCCGACGATTGCACCTGCATGACCTTTTGCTTGGCGAGTTTCTCAAAGAACTCCCATCCGAGGTCGCGCGCCATCTGATAAGTGGCTGTCATGATGGTGCCGCTGTAGGCAGGATGCGCCTTGACGATCTTGCTCGTCCATTTCGGGTCAAGCAGGTCGGCGTAGCTCTTGGGAGCCTCCTCGGCTTTGACCATGGTGGTGTTGTAGCCCATGGTGCACACCCAGACCCGAAAGCTTGCGAACATGCCGTCGGGGTCCTTGTGCTCGTCCGGGTAATATTTGGCGACGTCTTCAGGCACGTAGGCAGCAAGCATGCCGTCGCGTTTCCAGGCGACGAAGTGGGCGGCGTCGGACGAGTTGACGATATCGACGGCATGGATGCCGCTTGCGTATTCCTGGCCGATCCGTTGAAAAATGCGCTCTGCACCCGAACGCTCGACCCGCGCGGCAATGCCGGGATATGTCGCCTCGAACGCTTTGGCGATGCGTTCTGCGACCGGAAGATCGATGGAAGTGTAAAATACGATTTTGCCTTCCTTCTTCGCCGCCTCGATCAGCTGCGGGGTGACCGCGCTCGCCGGCGGGGCGGATGAGGCGACCGACGCGAACAGGTTCGATGCCGCGAGAGCGCCCGATCCTTGCAGCCATTGCCGTCTGGAAAGCGTGGGCTTTTTCATTGTTGTTTCCTCCGCATGCAAGCTATTCGCCATTCGCCAATACCCGGCACCGATCCGGCGGCAGATAAAGCCACACCGGCGTGCCCTGCGGAATGTTCTCGGCCGCGGACGCGACCACGCGCAGCTGCGTGCCATCGGCGAGCGCGATCAGATAGTCGCGGCTTGGGCCAAGAAAAACCTGCCGGGCCACGGTTCCCGGCAGCACGTTTTCCGTGCTGGGCGGCTCCTTCATCCATATGCGGATCACGTGTTGGCGTACCGCGATTGCGCCGTCGCTGCCGGCGATGAGCTTGTCTCCAGTGCAGCGTAGCATCCCGCCGGCGCAGGCGAGATGCGACTCATCGACCGCCTTGCCCTTGAGAACATTGCTCGATCCGATGAAGCGGGCGACAAACTCCGAGCGCGGCCGGTCATAGATTTCCTCGGGCGAGCCTGCCTGCTCGATCTTTCCCGCATTCATCACCGCGATCACGTCGGCGGTCGTCATCGCTTCCGACTGATCATGGGTGACATAGATCGTGGTGTAGCGGTACTCGTCATGCAGGCGGCGCACCTCAAAGCGCATTTCTTCGCGCAGATTTGCATCGAGGTTGGAGAGCGGTTCGTCCAGCAGAAGCGTTTCGGGCTCTACGATAAGCGCGCGTGCCAATGCGACCCGCTGCTGTTGCCCGCCCGACAACTCGCCGGGATAGCGCTGCGCCAGTTCGGCGAGATGCGTGGTGGCGAGAATGGCAGCGAGCTTGCGCGCAGTGGTTTCACGATCGGCCTTGCGCAGCTTGAGCCCATAGGCGACGTTCTCGGCCACCGTCATGTGCGGCCATAGCGCATAGCTCTGAAAGATCATCGACATATTGCGGCGCTCGGGCGGCAGCGTGCGCGCCGGCGACGAGATCAGCCGATTGCCGACCCGGATCTCCCCTGCCGAAGGCTCGACGAAGCCCGCGATCAGGCGCAACGTCGTGGTCTTGCCGCAACCCGAGGGACCGAGCAGGCACACCAGGCGGCCGTGCTCGATGGCGAGCGAGATGTCATTGACGACCGCGAACTCTCCATAGCGCTTGGTGAGACCGCGCAACTCGACCGACGCCAACGAGCTTCCTCCTGGCGTATCAGGTGCCGGTGAAGGCCGGTTTGCGCTTTTCCATGAAGGCTGTGCGCCCTTCGATGAAATCGGCGCTGGTGAAGCATTGCTCGACCATTTCGGTGCAGCGCGCGAGATTGCGCTGCGATTCGTCCTTCATCACTTCGCCCACGATGTATTTGACCGCCTTCACCGTCAGCGGCGCGTTTGCCGCGATGGTTTCGGCATAGTTCTTGACGTAGCTCTCGAGCTCTGCGTGGGGCACGACCCGATTGACAAGACCCATCAGGCGCGCCTCCTCGGTGTCGAACTGGCGCGCGGTGAAGAAGATTTCCCGCGCGAAAGCCGGCCCGACGACGTTGATGAGACGGCGCAAGCCGGCATAGGAGTAGCCCAGCCCGAGCTTTGCGGCCGGGACCGCGAAACGGGAGTTTTCCGAGCAAATGCGCAGATCGCAGCATACCGCGAGCCCAAGCCCGCCGCCGATGCAATAGCCGCGGATCATTGCAATGGTAGGCTTGGGAAAATCCTGGATGCCGCAATAGGCCTTCTCGACCGTCGCATTATAATGCCGGGTGGCTTCAAGGCTCGCGCGCTCGCTTTCGAATTTTGAAATGTCGGCGCCGGAAACGAAGGCCTTGCCGCCGGCCCCGGTCAGCACGACCACGCGCACCTCGTCATCGTTCGCATAGTCTTCCAGGATGCGGCTTGTTGCTGCCCACATGTCGAGCGATACGGCGTTGTGCCGTTCCGGGTTGTTGAAGATCACGTATCCGGCCCGGCCATCCTTGCGGGCGAGCATTTTTTCGGTCTTGGTCACATCATCCATTTGCGTTCCTCCACGGCCGCTCGTTCATATGGCATTGGCCTTTCGCAGGGCCGAGATTTCCTTGCCGCTCAATCCGAGCTCCTTGAGCACCGCGTCGGTATGCTCGCCCAAGCCGGGCGGGGGTGCAACGAACCGGCTCGGCGTGCGCGACAGCCTCATCGGTTGGCGCGCCATGCGCAACGGCTTGCCCTTGGTCTTCACCGGCTGCGCCATTGCGAGATGCACCACCTGCGGGTCGGCGTAAACCTGGTCGATGGAGTTAATCGGCCCGCAGGGGACGCCCGCCTTGTTGAGGAGCCCGATCCATTCCGCGCTCGTGCGCTTGACCGTGTAACGCTCGATATCGGCATTGAGTGCGTCGCGATGTTTCGACCGTTCGGCGGCTGTTTGATATTCCGGCCGTTTCCCAAGCTCCTCGGCTCCCGCTGCATTGAGGAAACGCGCCCAGATTTTCGATCCCGCCGAGGCGATATTAATGAACCCATCCGCGGTCTTGAACACGCCGGTTGGAATGCTGGTGGGATGATTGTTGCCGGCCTGTTTGGGGACTTCGCCCCCGATCAGCCAGCGCGCGCCCTGAAAGTCCAGCATGAATATTTGCGCTTCCAAGAGCGACGTCGTCACATGCTGGCCTTTCTTCGATTTCTCCCGTTCCAGCAATGCGACCAGAATGCCCAGTGCGCAGAACAGCCCGGCACACAGATCCGCAATGGGAATGCCGACACGAACCGGTCCTTGTCCGGGTAGACCGGTGATTGACATCAGGCCGCCCATGCCTTGCGCGATCTGATCGAAACCCGGCCGATTGGCATAGGGGCCCGTCTGCCCGAACCCGGAAATGCTCGCGTAGATCAATTTCGGATTGATTCTCGCGAGCTGCTGGTAATCGATCCCAAGCCTGCGCTTAACGTCGGGCCGAAAATTCTCCACCACCACATCGGCCTTCTTCACCATGCGCTTGAATGCGGCCAAAGCCTCCGGTGCCTTGAGATTGAGCGTGATGCTGCGCTTGTTGCGATGCAGGTTTTGAAAGTCGGATGATTCCCGCGGGCCGCCAAGCGGGTCGCCGGCGTGCGGGTCGGGCGGCAATTCAATCTTGATGACGTTGGCACCCCAGTCGGCGAGCTGCCGTACACATGTGGGGCCTGCCCGCACGCGAGTGAGATCAAGGACGGTAAAACGTTCGAGCGCACGCGAGGCGTGGGGAAATGGCATTGTATCGGCACCTGTTCCCCCAATTTCTCGCAGGGGCGCGAGCAGATCACAAGTGCGACATTCCCTGATCTCGCATGGCTTGTCCACCGCGGGGCCGTTTGAGCCGGGGGAACAATGTCGCTAATACGTATGCCCCGGGCCGGGGGCGCCCGACAACCGCACAGGACGCCCGCAATGGTATTGCCCAAACTCACGCGCAGCCGGCTTTTTCTGGCGCTGCTGCTTGCCACCGTAACAACGGTTGCAAGCGCGCAGGAACGCCCGCGCCGGCAGAACGCCGCCCAGAGCGAGCAGCAGCGCCCTGAGCAACAGCGCCCGAGTGATGCGCGCGAGAGCGTGCTGCGCCTGTTGCCGGCGGATGCTGTCACCGAGCACACGGTGGATATTGCCGGTGGCCGGCTTGCCTATGCTGCAACCGCGGGCACGCTTTCACTCTTTGATCAGTCGGGCGAGCGCTCAGCCGCCATTTACTACACTTCTTATATAGCCAAAGGCGCCGACGGCACGAACCGGCCCATCACATTTGCGTTCAACGGCGGCCCCGGCGCGGCGTCGGCCTATCTCACCGTTGGCCTGGTTGGACCGCGCATTGCCGAGTTCGTCGCCAACGATCCGTCAACCGCTCGCCTTGAGAACAATCCGCAGACCTGGCTCGCCTTCACCGACCTGGTTATGATCGATCCCGTTGGCACTGGCTGGAGCAGGCCGGCCAAAGCGGACGGCGGCGGTGCCTTTTACGGGGTGCGCGCAGATGCCCAATCGCTGGCCAAAGCGATCGCGCTCTATGTTGCAAAGAACGGGCGCGGCAATTCACCCAAATACCTCCTTGGCGAGAGCTATGGCGGCTTCCGCGCCGCGAACGTGGCGCAGGTGCTTCGGCATGATCAGGGGATTCTTGTCTCGGGAATCGTGATGCTATCACCCTTGATCGAGGGCGGGCTGACTTTTGGCAGCAGCCGCTCTGCCCTGGGCGCTGCGCTGCAACTGCCGTCGCTGGCAGCCGCCGAGCTCGAGCGCAAGGGCGCCTTCAGCAAGGACGCGCTTTCGCAGGCCGAACGGTTTGCGCTGACAGAGTATCTGACCACGCTCGCAGGCCCGCGCCAGAACGGCGATACTGCGCGCAACTTCTACAAGCGGGTGGCCCAGATCACAGGGCTGGACGAAGAGACGGTGACAAGATCGCGCGGTTTCATTCGAGACGCTTACGTCAAGCACCTGCGCTCCGCCGAGGGCAAGATCGTCAGCCGATACGATGCCACGTTCGCCGTCGCCGACCCCTATCCGGATCAGGAGAATGCGCGCGGACCCGATCCGTTGCTGGACGGGCTCACCCGCGCCTATGGCGGGCTCTATTCCAGCTATGCCCGCGACGAGCTCGGCTTCAAGACCGAGATGACGTACATCCTGTTGGCTTCGGACGTGTCGGGCAAATGGGACTGGGGCGAACGGTCGGGACGCGGCTCAGCGAGCGTTACGGATGATCTGCGCGAGCTGCTTGCGCTGGTTCCGTCTTTCCGGCTGCTCATTGCCCATGGCTATTCCGATATGGTGACCCCATACGGGGTGAGCCGCTACGTTCTTGACCACTTGCCGCCGATCGGGGACCCCGCGCGGACCCAGCTTGCGCTCTACCGCGGCGGGCACATGTTCTACATCGATCAGCAGTCCCGCAAAGCGTTCAGTGCGGACGCCAAGGCCTTCTACCAAAGCCCGCAGTGAACGCGCCTGCTTACACGGCCGGCGCAGCGATGCGGCGCGAGCAGTTCATTGCCGTCCGCAAGGACGATCTGCTGGCTGCGCTTGTCGGGCATGGAGCGCTTGCGAGCGAAGCAGAGCGAGAGGAATTCCGGCAGATCTGCCGAAGCCTTGCCGCCATCTATCACTACGACTATTTCGATGCGCTCGAGCGTCTGCGGCACGACTATTTCTATTTCAACCCGGAGCTCGACCCGCACGCGCGCTTCGATCATGCCGCGCTCGAGGCAGCTTATGCCGATCTCGTCGCGTCTTTTGGAAGCGTGCTCAAGCACGCCAATTTCGTGGAACTGTCACATGACGAGGTCGCAGCGGCGCACCGGCAGCGCAAGGCCATGCGCGTCAAGGTCGCAGCCGCGATCGAGGACTTTCGCGATGTCCGCTTCTTTCATCGCGGACATCATCCTGAGACCGTCGAGATACCCAAGTGGCTGGGTCTGCGAAAGGAAACGCATGAGGTCTTGGTCTACGACGACGTCATTGTTTTCGCTGCCACGAAGCCGGAAAGCGAAATTGCTGCGCGCGAGCGCAAACTCCTGGCGCGGCGCAAGATCCGACCCGGCTCCGTTTTGATCAAATATTTCCGCAATGTCGCCAGCACCGATCTCAACGCCTTGTTCCCGAACGTGCGGGTGGTGATGAGCATCTTTGACACGCTCACCTTCGGAGTCCCGGCGATCGCGGGCGGCATCCCAATTCTGCTCAACCTTGCCTCCACCATTACGGTGCTGTTTCTGGTGATCGGGTTCTATCTCGGTGCTGTCGCGGCAGTGGAGCATGACGAGCTCAAGCGGGCGTTTGCGGCCATGAGCGGGCTTGCCGCGCTCATCGCATTCATCATGCGACAGTGGCTGCGTTACCAGCGCGCCGCGCTTAAATATCAGCGCGAGCTGACCGACAACATCTATTTTCGCAACGTGAACAACAACGCCGGCATTTTCGATTACATCATCGGCTCAGCCGAGGACCAGGAATGCAAGGAGGCATTTCTCGCCTATTATTTCCTGCGTACCGCCTCGGTCGCATTAACGCAGGCCGAGCTTGAACGCCGGATCGAGCAATGGCTGGAAGCAGCTTTCGGCGTCGAGACCGATTTTGCGGTTGCGGATGCGCTTACCAAGCTCGAACGCTTTTCCCTGCTCACGCGCGAGGGTGAGCGTCTGCATGCGCTCGCGCCCGAGGAGGCGTTTTCGAATCTTTCGCGTGCCTGGGGTGCTCTGTTGCGATACCAAGCGCAGTCGTCCGTGATCGCCGTGCAGGTGTGAAGACGCGGTGAACATTCTGTTATTCCGCTGCCACGAGATGGCGGGACGGAGGTGGGATGGGTCGACCCAGGGCTGTCGCCTCTTCCACCCAGGCGGCTACGGCATCGTGGACGGCGGCAAGCGCGGCTTCAGCGGTATTGCCGTCTGACATGCAACCAGGCAGATCCGGCACAAGGGCGACAAACCCACCCCCCTCGTCCTCTGGCAGCGGCTCAATGATGACGGGATATTCAAGCTTTGGCATTGCGTGCTTCCATGACTGCCTGCACAAACCGCACCAGTTTGCGGATGTAGATTGACCTGATTGGTCGTCGTTGCGGGATGGTCAAAATATCACGTTGCGTTGGATCGGACACCTTCCAATGTGACCCGCCACCGAGCGGCGGAACGCACCTGATCCCATGCTCGCGACAGAGCGCGGACACATCGCCAATCGTCCAATCACTACTCGGACTGGACCGCATGCGATCAAGGCGGGAGCTGGGCATCGCGGCCTCACGGCGCGGAGAACGGAAATAATGATCAACCTTGGAACTCCAAAACATCGAACCCGACATGCCGGTCGACCAGATAAATCAACCCGCGCTCGTCGAGGGCCACGTCATTGCTCTGCGGAGCAGGCCTGCCGGCAACCGGTGGAGGGATGAAATAACCAAGTTCGAGCGGACTTTGGGGGTCGGCAACGTCAATGATGCGCAGTCCGCCGCCGAACCATGCAGCGTGAACGAGCGTATCCTTCATGCGCTCGCAAAATTGATGCGCCCCAAACCGCGCGCCACTGGTGCGGCTGAAAGGTGAATCAAGCTCGCTCACCTGGAATTGGCCGAGCGGCTTGATGTCCGCGAGATCGGTGACATCGAACGTGAGAATACAGGCGTGCGCACGGCCGCGGCGCGCTTCCTCTTCGCTCGCGCTCTGCGCCTGATCCTCCTCATCGATCGCGAGCGCGATGCGGCGGCCCCTGATCTTGTCCGCTACCGGCATCACGGTGTGGGTCGGCTCTGGAAACAGCGGATGATAGTTGTAGTGGCCGGCGGTTTGGGGTCGCGCAAGGTCGCTCACATCAACCACATAGAATCCGGCGTGCCAGCAGCTCGCCCACATCTGGCTCCCGAAGCGCAACGCATGATGCAGCCGATGCCGCCGCCCTGCCCAGGCCGGCGTCTCGCCCCCTGCAACATGCTGCCCGGGCAGCCACCAGCGCGCGACTTCGTGCGGCGTCTTGGGATCGCGCAGATCGTAGATAACCAGAATGTTTCCGACATAGCCCTTCATCTCGGTCGAGATGTAGGCATAGCGCTCGTCGAGATCGAAGCGGTGAACGCCTATGCCGCCGGTCTTCGCATAGCAGATCAGCTTTGGGCGTGCAGGCACGCTGATATCATAGATTTTGAATCCGCCGTTCTCATAACCGCGCTGCTCAAACGCCTCCGCGAGCCGCAGGTCCTCTTCCGATACGCTCATGCGGGTGGCGATCTCCGCCGATGTCGGCGAACGGTTGAGCTCTTCGGTCAATGCGCGCCTGACCGCCGGCAGCTGCTCCGCGCGACGGCCGATCCTGCTCATGTTGCGCTCATGGTTGACGACCATGATGTCGCCGGCCACCCGCACCTTGTGGCTGTGAGAGAGTGGGTCATCGAGCGTCACGGTCGCGACCACGCGCGGCTTGCGCGGGTCGGAAATATCAATGATGGAGGTACCGAGAAGGTCGTTGTTGGGAATATGCCCCACGAAGGCACGGCCGTCGCTGATCGTGACCTGACCTGCTCCGGCGAGATCAAGATGACCCAGGCGGCGGATATGGCGGGCGAGCGCCGTCTTCGGCAGTTCGACATTCATGCATGTAGCTCCAGCGAGTGTAGCCCGGATTGAGCGAAGCGAAATCCGGGGGCAGATCCCGGGTTTCGCTGCGCTCAGCCCGGGCTACGGCGGCGGGAACCTCAAACAAATTGCACTGCGATGGCCCCGAGTGCGCCGAAGTCGGCGTGCAGGGTATCGCCTTTCTGGGCATGTACGACGCGTGTGAACGAGCCTGCCAGCACGAGATGGCCGGGTTCAAGCGTCACACCGTGCGCTCCGAGCTTGTTGGCAAGCCATGCAACCCCCAGCGCTGGATGGCCGAGAACGCCGGCGGCGACGCCAGTCTCCTCGATTTCGGAATTCTTGTACATGATGCCGCCGACCCAGCGCAGATCCACGTCGAGCGGGCCGACAGGCCGGCCTCCTGTGACGATACCTGCCGCGGCTCCGTTATCCGCCACCGTGTCGACGATCTTGCGCGGGTCGACCAAGCGCGCATCCACAATCTCGATCGCGGGAACGACGTACTCCGTCGCACGCAGCACTTCGGGAAGGCCCACTCCCGGCCCGCGCAGGGACTTCCCCATAATAAACGCCAGCTCGATCTCGACGCGCGGGCGGCAATATTTGTCATGCGGAATCTTCGCTCCGTCCGCGATCATCATGTCATCGAACAGGTGCCCATAATCGGGCTCGTCAATCTGGGAAGAACGCTGCATGGCCTTCGAGGTCAATCCGACCTTGTGGCCGATGAGCTTGGCGCCGGCTGCCATTCTGCGCCGCGCGACCTCGCGCGAGATGGCATACGAATCATCAATGGTGATGGCCGGCCAGGTGGTTGAAAGTTGGGTTGCTTGCTTGCGCTCCTTTTCCGCCTTGATCAGGATGTCGGCGGCCTTGTTGCGGTCGGCGTCTGACAACATTTTGATTCCCCCTTCAAGTGTAGGGTGCGCAAAGCGCCGGTGCAGCCGCCAAGACAACCACCAAGACAACCACAAGCTCGGACACGGCGCGTGCGCACGTTCTTTCGCATGTTGTAATGCCGGCCGAACCGGTGCGCACGGCGCGTCACTGCTTTCCGGGCTTGCTAACCGTGCGCGCGCCTTTGCGCACCCTACAGCATTCACTCTGACTGCGCATAGGCCGTCTGCAGTTTGGCCTGCACGATGCCGCGGTCAATCTTGCCGGCGCCGTTGAGCGGGAGCGCCGGAACAATGTCGACGAAGCGAGGATGGGAATAGGCAGGTCCTTTTTCCAGGCAATAGGACTTGATGTCGTCGGCGGTCACGGTTGAGCCCGCGCGTGCAATGACCATGGCGGCAGGGACGAAGCCTTTCACCGCATGTGTTACTGGCGTCACGACCGCATTGACCACCTCGGGATGCGAGAACAGCAGGTTTTCAACCTCTTTCGGGTAGACGCTCTCGCCGCCGCAACTGAACATGTCGTCGATCCTGCTGCGGAAATAGAAGAAACCCGCTTTATCCTTGCAGAAAATATCGCCAGTGTGCAGCCATCCATCGGTGAGCTTCTGGCGCGTGATCTCGGGCTCGTTGTAATAGCCGAGACACACATACGGGCAGCGAATCCACAGCTCGCCTTCCTCTGCATCCTCGCCGTTCGCATCGACGAGTCTCACCTCGATCTCCGGCGCAGCCGAGCCGGGGCTGCCGCGCGGCACAGGCCGCCCGTCAATCGGCGCCCGCAACGGGCTGCCGCCCTCGGTCAATCCGTAGCTCTCGGATACTTTGACATGAGGCAGCGCCCGCTCGACGGCATCGAGCAGTTCCGGCGTCACGACCGCGGAGCCGATGGTCATGCTGCGCAGCGTGCTCAGATCGAGCTCTTCGATATAATCGCGATGCTGGAGAAACATGGTGAACACCGCCGCAACTCCGCGCGAGTAGGTGCACTTGTACCTGGCGAGCGCTTCGAGGTAAGCGCGCGGCTCGTAACGCGGCATGAGCACGAATGACCCGCCCGCGTAGAGCATCGGCTTGACCGTGCCGCGCAACGCATTTTTATGAAACAGCGGCAGCGCGACGAGGCCTCGATCATGCTGAGACGACGGCCAATGGCGCTGATTATAGGCGACATACCAGAGCATGCCCCGGTGGGTCATAATGGCGCCCTTGGGGCGGCCGGTTGAGCCCGACGTATAGGGCTGAAACGCCTGGGCATCATCTGCGATGGCAGGGGGCTCCACCGGGATCGCCGGCTTTGCCATTTCGTTCTCGAAGGAGAGGAAGCCGTCGCTTGCAGTGTCGAGCAGGAGCGTTCGGGCAAGCGCGAGCCGGCGCCCGATTGCAAGGGCGTCCCGGTGGCTCGATGGATCAATGATCGCAAGGGTGCAGCGGGCGTCGGCAATGATGTGCTCGAGGGTCTCGGCGGCAAGCCGGGTATTGAGCGCAAGCGGGATTGCACCGGCGCGCATCGATCCGAAGAAAAATTCGATGAACTCCGTTCGATTGCCGACGAGCATGGCCACGCGCTCGCCCGGACGCACACCCAAACGCGCGACCATGCTTGCGACCGCATTCATGCGCGCGTCGAGATCGCGATAAGTACTTATGCGTTCACGCCCGCCAAACAGATCAACAATGGCGACCTTGTCGGCCAAGCGCCGCGTGACGTGATCGAAGAAAAATCCGAGATTGCGCTGGCGGTTCTTGCTCTGCATCAAGTCAAGTGTGACAGAAAAGAGACACTCTTCGCAATTCCGGCACAAGAATGAAATTCAGGGTTGGCAGCGCGCTCGAAATGGATAACCCTATCACCGCCTAATCATGGGCGTTTCCTCCTACACTTCAGCCCCGCTTCGGCGGGGCTTTTTTTCTGGCCGGGCAAATGCGCCCGCGGAGACATCCGTGGTGAACGCGTTGGAGCACGCGCGGTCGCACCGGCGCGCCTCAATGATCTTGTATTGACGTGCGCCGCGGTTTGCCCTTGCGCTCCGCTTGCTCGGCGCATGCCAACCAGGCTTGCGCAATCTCAAGCAGCGCAGCGCGGTCCGTCTCGTTTGCCGCGGTCTTCGCCAGTCGCTTGCATTCCTCGGCGTATTCCCTGAACTTGGCGGGGCTCTGCATGCGCACCCCCGAATTTGTTGTCAAACTCGGGGTGCCAACCGGCAGGGAATGGCGAAAGTTCCAATCGCGGAACCGTGTTTCCTGCGGAACCAAGGCGGTCCGAAAGCGTTGAGGGCTTCCTATTTCCTTCCCTCGGTCTTGATCCGTTGGTCGCGCTTGGCTGCCTCCTCGGCCAGCCGAATCCAGCAATCTGCCATGGCCAGCAACAGCGCCTTGTCGCGGGGATTCTGTACCTTTTGAGCGAGCCTTACGCACTCCGCCGCATGCCGGCGGTAGTCGTCCCGGGACCCAACCACTGCAACTCCCCTCCGTGGGCTGTGGCCGCTTAATTCGCAGCGAGCGGATGTGGTTCCCGGGGGTCTACGTTCGAACACGGCGGGCATCGCGAGCTCGGAACGATCGGTTAATACCCAACGGGCGCAGGCCAGAACTTCTTTATGGTTTGGGTCAGGAGCCGTTTGAGGCCGGCTGCCGGATATTTGTAGAGATACGCCGGAATCAGAAGAGGATGCCGAACGGCGAAAGCGGCATCGTTCTCGACGATCTCCCGAATAGCGAGCAGCGGGATCGGCGATCGCAAGGGTCTGAAATCGGGATTGCAGAGACCTCGCGCGGCACTCTTTGCAGGGAAATCTACAGGGAATTTTGCAAAATCCAGCGATCCGGTTGAGTGGGACATGTAATTAGCCCGCAAAATTCAATGGTTCTGGGCCAAATTCCCTGCTGGACAAAACAGGGAATTTTCTTTCTACGATCAGGGAATTGTCTGAGCGGAACAGGGAAAATGGGAAACTGATAAAGACTCGCCCAGATCCTGGCGCTCCGTTGCCCCCTGCTTACCGTTGCCGAGCTTGGGCGAGTTGCGACGCTCTAAACGAATCAACCGCCGCAGCAAGAAATTGTGGGCTTGTAGGCGATCATTTCATTTGGTCAAATGGTGCCCAAGTTCCGATGCTCGCGTCGATGCCGGAGGACGGACCGGAGGTTGTCGAAGGGGCGTGGCGATCGTCGGTGGCAGGGCAGAATCGCCTGCCCTGAGCGAGATAGAGGTGTTGTTTCATGTTGTACGAATCACAATGGTGGGGCCTATCAGAATCGGTCACGCGGGTGACTGGGGCGAGGGGGGCGAGGCCGGATGCAGTGCAAATCGGTATATGCCAAGCCATTTCTGAGAGAGCCATCCCACTCCGCTGCGGATTACTCAGACGGGCAATCGATAATTTTTGTGCTCCGGGCAAGGAACTTAACGAAAGACAAATTGATATTCCATCGGATCTCAAGCCCGAGGATTTTGATTGGGAGAATTCACGGCCGAAGCAACCGTGGCCCCCCCATCGCGGGACCGTCAAGCCACCGGGTCTCTGGTATATGGACATAAAGCTTTTTGGTCCCGATGTTATGAAAGCGTTGTGTCCTTCCCCTGACCGAGGCGGGCCGCGTCAAAACGCGTTGAGCGGTGCCCGGCCAGATGCGACTGCCGCGACGGGCGAAGCGCTCGCGGACGATCGCGATTCAAGATTGGGGACTGGTCCCCAAGAGCTAAGCGAGCCTGTGCTGAGGCGCCGCCGCGGACGCAGACCGTATAGGTTTGAGCCGACGGTGAGCGCCATGAGGGCTGATGTTCTGCAAGGGCGCCTGTCCATGGCGAAACTGCGAAACATGCTCGAAAAGGAGCTGGTCGAGAGGTATGGCGGCGTATCGCGCACTGTTGCCCGAAAAGCCCGTGACGCTGTCTTGTCGGAATTAGAAGCATTGAATTCCGGACAAATTCCGACAAACGACAATTAGCGACATTCGAAAGCCGTCCCCATAATCCTTGCGTTGTTGGGCACCCCACGATCGTTGGGTGGGGTCCCAATGGAGCAATGGATTAAATGAACCAGGGCAAGCAGATTGGGATTACCCCTGTAGCAGGCGGAAACGGCTACATCGTTTCACGTGATTTGAGTCCGAGATTCGTCTCGGTCGCAGGCCTGAGGCCACTTGGACGCGAAACGCGAAAGCACCCGCCGGAACAGGTCCGTAAACTTGCAAAGAGCCTCACGCAATTCGGTTTCGTACTTCCGATACTAATCGGACCAGACAGGCGCGTCGTTGCCGGCTGGGCGCTGGTCCTTGCCGCTCGGCAACTGGGCCTCGCCGAAGTGCCCGTGGTCAGCCTTGCTGACCTCTCCGAAGCCGAGCTGCGATCTTTGCGGCTCGCCCTCAACCGACTCGCCGAAGATTCCCGCTGGGACGGGAAAGAACTGCGCCTGGAACTTTCCGAGATCGTGGCGCTCGCGCCCCATGTCGAGCTTGAGATCAGCGGCTTTGAAATCGTCGAGATCGAGCGGATTCTGGATAGAGATGACTCCGAGGCGGAAGACGACCTGCCATCGATCGATACTGCATCGGCGCCGGCGACCCGTCCGGGCGACCTTTGGCTGCTCGGTGAGCATCGTCTTTTCTGCTCCGATCCATCCTTAGCGGACAGCTACGACCGCTTATTGGGGGCTGAGAGGGCCGCGATGGTGTTCAGCGACGGTTCCCGTGCTTTGGCAATCAATGGCCACAAGCCCGGATTTGGGGTGATCAAACACGGCAATCCCGCGCCGGCCAGCGAGCTGTCCTCAACAGAGGGTCTGGCCTTTTTGAAAACCGTTTTCGGCCATGCAGCTCATTGCTCGATCGATGGCGCCATTCATTTCATGTGCGTGCCCTGGCAGCACGCAAAAGAGGCAATCATCGCCGGCGAGACGATCTACGGCGCGCTCAGCGACGTGTGTATCTTGATCTCGAAAACGAGCAACACACGAAACGGTTTCCTCTATTCGCCGGAGTTTAAGCTCGTCTTGGTGTTCCAGGTCGGCAAAGCGCCACCCATCAACAATATGGCGCGTGGACGCGATGGCCGGCACCGAAAGAATATTTGGGACTACGCCAGGCAGAAGGGTCTCAACGAGAGCACGAAAAGCAAATCCTGCCCCCGCGCGGCCGGCAAACCGGTCAGCATGATCGCTGACGCGATTCGCGATTGCTCCAACGAGGGCGGTCTTATCTTAGATCCGTTCGGTCATATGAGCACAACGCTGATAGCGGCGGAACGAACTCGCCGCCGCGCCAGGGTGATCGAACGCGATCCCATCTTCGCCGACCGCTGCATCGAGCGTTGGCAGCGCATGACCGGCGGCGTTGCGCGGCACGCCGAGACGGGTCGCCCGTTTGCACGCTCCGGAAAAGCAGAAGGCGGCGCGACCGCAGGTGGTGAGTGAAACGATGTCAAAGCGCATGAGAAATTCCGCGCCGACCAATGGCCGTAATGGCACGGGGTACACCGTCGGATACGGCAAGCCGCCGCCGCACGGCCGATTTCGCCCGGGCCGGTCAGGTAATCCCGCCGGGCGCACGCCGGGGGTCGGTAATCTCGGGACGGACGTGCGGCGTACGCTCAAGACGCCGGTCAAATTGAAAGAGGGAGGGCGTTCCCGCACGATTTCGACCCAGGCTGGCGTGCTCATGATGTTGCGGGAAAAAGCACTCAACGGAGATCCACGAGCGCTTGATCGTCTGGTCGAACTTGCGAGCCGCTTCAACAACGAGCCCGTAGCAGCGCAGCAAGACCTATCCGCCGATGACCGGGCGATCCTCGATTCCTATGCCACGGAGATCATCGCTGCCCATGCCCCGGAAATCACCTCCTCGACCAGACCTATCGCGGCCGCTGCCCCCCGCGGGAGCTGCGCGTCAAGCCTCGGATTCGGCCCCGATGAAAACCACGCAAATAAACGAGCGCGCGGTCGTCGCAGCCCTGCTGCGCAATGAGCTGCGCTATTTCGTCTGGAAGTGCTTCCAGACCATATTGCCGGGCGACCGCTATGAGTCGAACTGGCACATTGACGCCATTGTCTATCAGTTGCTGCAGGTTCAGGCCGGAGAGACGACCCGGCTGCTGATCAACCAGCCGCCGCGGTCGCTGAATTCGATATGCGTGTCCGTCGCCTATGTCGCATGGCTGCTCGGTCACGATCCAACACGCCGCATCATTGTCGTGAGCTATTCGAATGAACTCGCCGCCGAGCTGCATCGCCAGTTCCGCATGGTGGTTGAGGCGCCGTGGTATCGCGCGCTCTTCCCTGCGATGTGCCCGGCAAAGGACACCGGGACAGAGCTCGTTACCACGGCAGGTGGTAGCCGCTACGCCACGTCTGTGGGCGGCACGCTCACAGGGCGCGGGGGCGACCTCATCGTGATCGACGATCCGCTCAAAGCCGAGGAGGCGATGTCGGAGACGGCGCGCAAACGCGTCATCGACTGGTTTACCGGCGACCT
>Ga0209331_1000231_pt1 | contig 20468 bp, 18 predicted proteins | sample JacPinW_OM3H0_M3_FD_187971 | JGI IMG/M metagenome (GOLD analysis project Ga0209331, IMG submission 187971) | Forest soil microbial communities from Algoma, Ontario, Canada - Jack Pine, Ontario site 1_JW_OM3H0_M3 (SPAdes) (version 2) | ecosystem: Environmental > Terrestrial > Soil > Boreal...
CGCGGTATGGCCGGGCGGGTCCATCCGGATGAAGCTCGTTCGCTCCTGCCCCCGCGGCTGATCGGCAATCTGGATTCCGCCCAACTCCGAACTCGAGGAGTAGTTGGCGTGATCCAACTCGACTGCAAAGATGTCGTCGTATCGCGTAACGGACCAATACGGTCCAAAGGGACTATCTCTGCAATAGTGAACGGGATCCTCCCGGCGTAGTCGCGCAAACAGCGGCCTCCATGTATCGTCCGCGTATAATTTGGGATCGCTGACGTCGATGCGATCCAGCGCCAGCTGCAATGTTTCTCTCTGGACAGTCATTGCTCCTCCCAGATTATCGTTGCCCCGTGGATTCAGCGCACTCGTCGGGCCCCCGAAACGTGTCGCCGTTGATCTCGAGATTATTGTACGCCCGGGCCTGTCCAAAAGGCAGCGCGTCCAGCTTCGAGAGTTGCAGCTAGAATGCAAAAGAGCTTGACAAGGGGCACCAAGTATAATTTGTAGGACAATAAAATAAGACAAAATTGTATAGTGGAGGGGACCATGACGCATCCAATCAGCGAGCGCGCTGGTAAGCTCGACCTTTCGAAGAAGCCGCCGGCCGGCGTTCCCGCCTTCGCACCGCTTTATCACCCTGGCCCGTACCAATATCGCGACAACCGCTGCGTGATCGTAGTTGCGGACGCTGCGGAGGGCGCCATTCGCGAAGTCTTGCCGCGTGAGTTAGAGCCGCTGGACGGCAATCTCGTCGTCTGGTGCCTGTTCATCTGCCCCGATGTCCCCAATATCGGTGCGCACAGTTTCGCGATGCCGTGCATCCCGGTTAAATATGGTGATTTCGTGGGCCAGTACGTGCCGTACCTCTACACCAGCACGGAAGAGAGTCTGACCTGCTATCGCGAAGTCCAGGGGTGGCCGGCCCGGCTCGGGCATGTCACCATCGACGAAGTGCAGGGCCGGGTGCGGGCAAGCCTCTCCCGCAAAGGACGCGACTTGATCAAGGTGACCGCAACCGTTGCCGGCGACAAGATCACGCAAATGGATTTCCTTCCGATCATCCTCTACAAGGAGATCCCCAGCCTGGACGGCGCCAGCCGCGATGTCGGCCGCCTCATCACCACGACGTCCCTGTTCGAGAACCTCGATTTCCGGGCCGGTCCAGGCACGTTCGTCTTCGACGACAAGTCCGAGGATCCGGTCACGCGGCTGGCGCCTCGCAGCGTGTCGCAGGTGATGTACGGGACCATGGACGATCTCTACCCCGAAACGTACCGAATCCTGCACCAGTACTGACCGTCGGTACCCGCCATGGCTGTCTTCGTCACGAGCAAAGATGCGTCGCGCACCGATCCTGCCTGGCAGGATCTCGATGAAATCAACGGTGCTGCCAACAAGGGCGTGCGGCTCGCCGCCGACATCACAGACGAAAAAGCGCAGGTCCTCTTCGTAGATATCGAACCGGATGGCTTCATCGCGATGCATTCGCAACCCGAGCGCTCCGTCTGCTACATAGTGGAGGGCAAGGGCACCATACTGGTCGAAGGCCAGCCCGACATAGCCTATGCCAGCGGCGATACGATAACCTTCGCCCCCAACGTTTCGCACGGATGGCGCAACAAGAGCACGCCGACGCGCTTGCTCGTCGTAGTCCTTCCGTGACCGTTCGCTGCGGCCATCGGTCTCGCGAGAGGCTCGCCGTCCGGCCGGGGGTTCGATTCCTCAGCTCCGCCGCAGCGTCACCATGCTGGCGCTGATCAGCGCGAGGATGAGCAGCACGCCTTGAACGATATATTGCCAATAGGTCTGGACGCCCAGTGTCGAAAGGCCGTTGTTGATCACTCCAATCAGGAGAACGCCGATCGCGGTGCCGATGACATGGAATCTGCCTGGCCGAAGCGTTGATGCACCGATGAAGACCGCAACGAAGGCGTTGAGCAGATAGGTTTCACCGACACCTTGCGGACGGCCGGCGCCAAGATTTGCGGCCGCGACCATACCGCCCAGCGCAGCACAGGCCGCGCAGATGCCCATCGCGACCAGCGCATAGCGTTTGACCGGGATGCCTGAGAGCCTGGCCGCCTCCTTGTTACCGCCGATGGCATACATGTTACGGCCGGGTTGGGTATGTTCGAGAAACAGCCAGAGCACGATCGCGGTTGCAATCATGACGAGCACCGGATTGGGAATCCCCAAAACCGTGCCTTGCCCGATGACCTTGAAGGCAGCGGGGATTTCAGACGGCGAGATCGTGCGTGAGCCGGAGATGCCGAGAATGATACCGTTGACGATGAAACCCATCGCCAACGTTTCGACGATCGCGGATATGCCGAGAAAGGACACCAGCGCGCCGTTCAGGATGCCGATCAGCATCGCCAGGATCAGCACAAGGCAACAAACGAGAGAAACGGCGTAGCCAGTATCGATCCCGGTTTCCATCAGAATGCGGGTGGCGAAATAGCCGCCAAAGGTAGCGAGCGCGCCGATGGATAGATCGAACTGGCCAATAACGAGGCAGACGGTCAAACCGATCGCAATGATGCCAAGGATAGAGACTTGGTTCAGGATGTTGAGCAAATTGCGCACGCTCGGAAACACTTCCGGACGAGTGAAGCTGAAAATCGCCAGAAGCAGAACCAGGGAAAGTATCGTCCCGTAGCGCGCAAGGAATGCGATCATGTCGAAGCGGGCGGTTCGCGCGCCTCCGCTTACGTCAATCCCGGTGGCCACCAATGGTCCCTCCTACCGCAATTGTCATGATGTTGGCTTCCGTGACACTGTCTCCGGTCAACTCACCAGCTATCCTGCCGCCCGAAAAGATCAGAACGCGCTCGCACAGCGCCGGGAATTCCTCGACCTCGGCCGAAGAGAAGATGATGGCGGCACCTTCGGACGCAAGCGTGCGGATGAGTTCGTAGATTTCGGCCTTCGCGCCAACATCCACCGCGGCAGTCGGTGAATTCAGCAGGAATATCCTGGCGCCGGTGGTCAGCCAGCGGCCGAGCACCGCCTTCTGCTGGTTGCCGCCCGAGAGCGATTCAATTGGCGTTTCGATAGAGCGTGCGCGCACACGCATCCGCTCGACGACATTTTTGGCAGCACGATCCTCCGCGCCACGGTTGATGAAACGCGCAATTGGGTCGCGGATATATCTAGCTAGGGAAGGAAGTGAGATGTTCTCGCGCACCGAGTAGCCGTGAATGATCGCCTCGGCGAGCCGGTCCTTGGGCACAAGCACAATGCCAGCCGCGATCGCGTCCTTGGGGTGGCGCAGGCGGATCGGCTGGCCGTCGACGCTAATTGTGCCGCCGCTGCGGTGGGTGCGTCCGAACAGTAGGTCAATGGTTTCGTCCGCCCCACTTCCCGGAAGGCCGGCAATGCCGAGAATTTCTCCCTGCCGCAAGTCGAACCCGACCCCGTCGACTCGTGAGCCGCTAAGCCGGTCGACTGTCATGACGACGCGTTCGGTAGTTGCGGCGGCCAGGCGGGCCTTGCGCAGCGATTTTTGCGAACCAATGATCGCGGAGATCACGGCATGACGCTCCATCGCGCCGCGCTCGAAGGTACCGGCGTTCCGCCCGTCACGCAGCACGGTGGCGCGATCGGCAATATCGAAGACTTCGGTTAGCCGGTGACTGACGTAAAGAAAGGCGTGGCCTTCGCGCGATAGCCGGCGCATCTTGCCGAACAGCATGTCCACTTCATGCGGGAGTAGCGCCGTCGTCGGCTCGTCGAGAATGATGAGCCTCGCCTTGCTCGCAATGGCTTTGGCGATCGAGATCATCGCGCGCTGGTCGGGGCGCAGCTCACCAACGGACGCGTCAGGCGGAATGTCGAGACCGACATAGTTCATGATCTCAACCGCCCGCATTCGGACCGCGCGCCAGTTGACCAGTGTACCGGCGATGCGGGGCAGGGGTTCGCCAAGCCAGATGTTTTCCTCTACCGCCAGGCTGGGAATAAGGTTGGAATGCTGGTGGACGACCGCGATCCCGGCCGCGACTGCTTCATGCGGGCCCGAAAATTCGACGGCTTTGCCATCGACGAGGATGTCGCCGGCGGTTGGACGTTGCGCGCCAACGACGCATTTGATTAGCGTTGATTTGCCGGCGCCGTTTTCGCCCAGAAGTGCATGGATCTCGCCATGCCCGACGTGGAGACTGACGCCATCGAGCGCGCGCGTGCCGGGATACTCCTTGGTCAAACCGCGAACTTCGAGCACCGGCACGGCCAAATCGTAAGCCGGTTCCGGGATGGCAGTAACAGTTTCGCTGAGGGCCATGCCGTTACTATCGTTTCGTTAGACGTCCTAAAGGGTTCCGGGGCACACCCGGAACCCGAGGATATCGCCCGCAAAACACTACTTCTTCGCGGCGATACCTTCGCCAGAGAAGAGGACGCAAGAGCCGAATTTCGGCTTGCCGCCCTTGGCCGGTGCCGTGTCCTTGGTGACGAGACACGGGGCCAGCGTGACGAGCTTGGATGCAGGCATTTTGCCATCGAGGGCCGCGGCCGTCACGTCGACGGCCGTGGTGCCCATGCGATCCACGTCATAGGCAACGGTCAGCTTGGCCGGGCTGCCGCTGGCGATCAGGTCGAACACTTCCGGGATGCCGTCCTGACTGACCACGATGATGTTGTTCTGCTTGCCGGCCTGTTCGATAGCGCGAACGGACGGCGCTACCAGTTCGTCCCAGCCTGCCCAGATCGCGTTGATATCCGGGTCGGACAGAAGAAGATTGGTGACCCGGTTGTAGGCATCGTCGACCTGGCCGGGAACCTTGACCTCGATGTCGGTGACCTTGATCTCTGGATAATCCGCGACGACAGCCTTGAAGCCATGGTCGCGTTCTCGCAGGGCCGGAAGCACGTTCCAGTTAAGCTTGACGATGTGACCCTTGCCACCCAGGCGTCCGACAAGTTCGGTTGCGGAAATCACGCCGTCGGCTGTGTTGTTCGAGCCGATATCTGCCGTGATATTCGGCGCGAGTCCGGAGAATGTCGACACGAAGGGGATGTTCTTTTCCTTGGCACGATTGATGACAGCCGTCATCTGCGGGTTCGGGGAAGCTATATTGATGATGGCGTTAAAGCCGCGGTCAATGAAGGCCATAGCCGCGTTGTTAGTGGCGACCTGATCACCCTGTCCGTCGAAGCCTTCGACGGTCCAGCCCTTGGCCTTGGCGGCCTCGGTCGCGGTCACAACCATCCGATTGATGGTCGGTGAATTCTGATTGACGGCGACAATGCCGACCTTGGGTTTGTCCGCCGCAAAACTTGCGGTGGCCGACAGCACAAGCGCTGCCGTACTTGCGGCGAAGGTGAGCTTCCTAGCAGCCATGTTTATCCTCCCTGGATATGATTGGTTCAATTTTTTTAATTTTGCGCGCAGCGTGCCGGCTCTGGTCACGTGCGCGCCTGTTCCGAGCCCACGCGTGCCATGCCGAGTGAAGACCCCTTTCGTTGCGTGCCGGCAACCCTTCGCGCAGTGAGCTGGTGCTGCCGACCTCCGTCCTTTATCGACAGGTAATCCCGTTTTCATAGAAGCGTCAACATTCTTGCCTAACAAAATTGTAAAACAATCTGATCCTGCGTGGTTGGCCGTGGCTTTGCATGGCAGGAGGGATAGGAGGCGAGCCGAATGAACCGACGCCGCATCGAGCTCGAAGGGGCCGTTAATTTTCGTGATCTAGGAGGCTATCCGGCAGAAGGGGGACGTACCGTGCGCTGGCGGACCATCTACCGGTCCGACTCGCTCTCCGACCTGACCGACAGCGACGTTAGCGATTTGCAGCAACTTGGCATCAACACGCTCTGCGACTTCCGCCTATCCGAGGAGAGCGAGCGCAAGCCCAACCGCCTTCCGAACGGGCACCGGATCAATGTTGTCCCTCTTCGCTTCGTTCCAGAAGGGACGCTCGACATGCTGGCGGCGATCAACCGCGGCCAATATGGCCCCGCCGATGTCGAACGCGAGGTGGTCATCCATTACAAGAAATTTGTCAACGACCACGCGTCCGAGTATCGCCGCGTTTTCGAGATTATCCTCGCCAAGGACAGCCTGCCACTTTTGATGCACTGCACCAGCGGTAAGGACCGCACCGGCTTCGCGGCCGCGGCCGTGCTGCTGGCTGTCGGCGTTGCTCGCGAAATCATTGTCAGCGACTACGCGCTGACCAACGATTTTCGGCGCGACATCGGGCATCTCTTCTCGAACGCCGTCTCGAAACCAACCCTCGATGTGCTGACCTCCGCCAATCCGCGCTATATCGAAGCTGCTCTCGACGAGATCGACGCCCGGTTCGGCACGACGGAAGCGTGGCTGGAAAGCCTCGGCGTAAGTCCTTCCCGGCGTGCTCGTTTGCGCGATCTCTTGACTGAATAAACTCATCACAGGTCAGGCGATGCCCCGCGGACGTGGTCGGGCGCTGATCCATGATCTCGTAGATTCGAGGAGCGCGCAGGCGGTCGGCGGGCCCTTGGTCGCGAAATGCCGACTTGTCTGGTTCGCGAACGCGAACCGGAAATTGAATGCGGCGCCTCGATTTCCCCGCGGGCGCAATGACCCGGACATCGCCGGTCAACTGGCGGACGATCTTTTTCAGCAACAGGACACAAGACATATCCACCTCTTCATCGCTGATGATGAGGACGCTGGATTTTGAAAGCTGAACCACGTCCAAGCTATTTCCTTTTGCCGGACGGATAATGTCGAAAGCTAGATTGTTTGACAATTTTGTATGAACATAGGTTGACACTGGCTTCGCACCCCTGCAGTCTGATGGCAAGGCCGGCTGCAAAGATCGGCCGGGGAGAGAAAAACAGGGAGGAGGCCATGGCCAAGCTATATGTCGATTCCGACAAATTCGGCTACCAAGCGGCGTCGCCGACCGTCGAAGCGTTCCACAGTGCGATCAAGGACATCGTCCGCACGAAATTAGCCAAATCCGGTAGCGACTGGGCTTCCTTCGTCTTCGACAAATCCTACGAGCTGGTCGCCGCCAGTGACATGCGTAATGTCGAGAAGATGCTGCTCGATGCTGGTCACAAGTTCGACTGGTCGGCGGCGATTTCGCCGCGCGAGCGGCCGGATATCTACAAGCCGGCTGCCGGTACCTCGGACGCCGACCTGAAGACGTTTTCGTTTGAGCATCCGGACGCCAAGACCGCGCCTGCCGATAAGGAGGGACGCGAATTGCGTGGCATCGGCGACAATGTCGCGAAATTTCCGAATAACACGGTCGGAATCGCACACTACATCCGTTCACCCGACCAGGTTCTGAAGTACCTGACCGAAGGCGTTCCGGCCGACGCTATTGCAGTGATCGACGATTCCGGCGGCACGCTGACAGCACCGATCCTCGAACATTTCAAGGGCGTCATCTGCGCCGGCGGTTCGACCCGCTCGCATCTGGGCATTCTAACCCGTGAATACGGCGTGCCGTGCCTGATGAACGCCAGGATCAGCGGCATTCGCAATGGCGATCCCGTCGAGATTGAGGTAACGGCCGCGGCCAAGACCGCCGAAGCCTACCAGAAGGGCGTCGAGATGACCGCGAACATCTGGCGTCTGAAGCGCGCCTGACCAAGGCAATGCCAAAGACAAACTCTGCTTCCTCGGGAGGAACAACCATGTCGCAGAACCGCATAAGTTATGCGCAGCTTCTGGAAACCAACAATCTGATACAGACGTGCTCAGACGAAACCTATTGGCTCTGCGTCACGCGAACGGTGCAGGAATCAAAACTCTTCCCGGTTCCCGCCTACATGATGCTCAGCTACCTGATGGCCTTCTACCGGTATCCGTCGCTGCTCCGGAAGATCGAGAGCGGCATGCTGGCCGAAGAGATCGGCGACCGCGCGCGCAACATGGGCATGAAGATCCAAAACCCCTCCATTGGATGGGCGCTGCCTGGCTTCTATCTGCTCGGCCGCGAATGGCTGATCAATTTGGGATTGCTCAAGCCAACAGACGCGATCGAGGATGTCATCTATGTGATGGACTTCTGGAAGCGTTTCCAGCTGTCGTGGCACCGCAACGATGGCCACATCACCAACAAGGAATTCGGCCATCGCGCGCAGATCCTTCCCGAAAGCCGCCTTCAGGTTTTCCATGCCGATATGTACGACTGCCGGGCTGGCGACGAATTGCATCAAGCCGCCCAGGCCTTCATGGCGTCGGCTTCCCAGTATGGCTTCCTGATCTCGTGTGAAAGCCGGATCTCGCTGCACAATTCAGGCCCGTACAAGCTTGCTGATGACCGCGAGCTGATCATCCGCGACTTCATGGATCTTTCCGAGAGCGATTTTCCTTGGCTCGACGACGTCGCCAAGGGTGTCCCGCACAACAACATCACCGTCACAATGGCGGTGAAGGATTGTCATTTCTATCTGGTCGACGACTGGGGCTCGTTCGAATCGCAGCCCGGATTCAAGGCCGAGCAATTAGTTGGCGTCGGGCTCTATACGTCCGATAATCTGTCGGACGGCTACATGCCGGTCGGCATGGACTCGCGCGAAGAGCTGATCAAAACCTTCAGATCGCTCAACGACAAGATCAAGGACGCGACGACACAGCTCTGGAAGCGCATCGCCGGATGGAAGCGCGACCAGATGATCGACGCCGGGGCGATCACATACTTCGCCATCATCAAGGATCTGTCCCACGTCGCCGGCGTCTACGATGTCCATGATTGGATGAAGATCGACGAACGCGCCGAACGCTTTCGTCCGCTGCTCAACGACGAATTCAGCCGCGACGCGCTGGGCGAACTGGTCGGCCTCGTCTCACATCCGAGCCAGCAGGTCATGGAATACACCATGGCGCAGCACTCGAACAAACCGACGCGGATGTACAGCAACATTCCATATGCGGTGCTCAAGGGCGAGCCATATACCGTGACCTGCGGACCCGTCTATCCCGGCGTCACCTGCCTTCCTGAAAAGAAGGACGCTTACAACACCACGCGCGGCACAATTACGCTCGCCGAATATAACAGGCTTAGCCAGGAAACCGTTCCGCCGGTGCTGGCCGAGAAGTACCGCTATCTCTGCGACAATTGGGTCAAATACCACGCCGGCACCCCGCTGGCGGACGACATGTACAAGGTCGACCAGGCGCATTCCCGCAGGCTGAAGGGTAAGGGCTCGATGCTGAAGCGGGCCGATATCGAAAAGCTGCGCGGCTGATGCTGCCGCGCGGGAGTCAGGTTGGTCCCCCGCCCGGTCGCCCACCGCGTCACCCACATACGGATTGAAGTCTATGCAAATCGGATCACTCATTAGGCGCGCAGCCTTGCATTTCGGTGAGGCGCCATGCTTGAGCGAAGGTGGGCGCACGATCAGCTTCCGCGAATTCGACGCCGAGACCGACCGTCTCGGCAATGCGCTCCTCGACGCCGGCCTGATGCCCGGCGACCGCGTTGGCGTGCTGCTGCCCAATTCGATTGAATGTCTGGTGGCCTATTATGCGCTGGCCAAGTCCGGCCTCGTGCGCGTCGCCATGAACACCCGCGAGACGATCGAGAACCACCGCTACAAGATCGAAGACAGTGGATCGCGTGGCGTAATCCACAGCGGCGTTGCCAGTCTCGGCGTCGAGATCGAGATCGGCCCCGATGCGCTGGTCGCGATGATCCGCGACGGGCGTAACAAGCCCTGCGCGACCGACCGTGCGCTCGATGCGCCGCTCCGCCTCGGCTACACCGGCGGCACGACTGGCAAGTCGAAGGCGGTGACGCTGACGACGCGCGGCGAGCTGACGGAACTGACGGCGTTTCTCACCGACCTGATACCCGACATCAAGCAGGGCGACACGTTCCTTCATGCCGCGCCCATCGCGCACGCATCCGGCGCGTTCTTTTTGCCCGCGCTCGCACGTGGCGCGCGCTCGTTAATCATGGGCAAATTTAACCCGGCCGAATTCCTTACCCTTGCCGAGAGTGAAAAGGCGAGCCTGACCTTCCTGGTACCGACCATGCTCGCCATGATCATGGAAGAACCGGAGTTGGAGAAGGCAAAGCTCAACTTTCGGCGCATCGCCTATGGCGCGTCCCCTATTTCGCCCAATCTTCTCCAGCGCGCAGAAGAGCGCTTCGGCCGCGTCTTTGCTCAGAGCTATGGTCAGGCCGAGAGCCCGATGGTCATCACCTGCCTCAAGCCCGAGGATCACGATCGCATCGGCTCGTGCGGGCGGCCCTTCATGATGGTCGATGTCGCCATATTCGACAACGACGACAAGCCCGTGCAGCCCGGCGAGAAGGGCGAGATCGTCTGCCGCGGCCCGCAGACCATGGCCCATTACTGGAACCGTCCGGAGCAAACCGAAGAGGTGTTCCGCAACGGCTGGCTGCACACCGGCGACGTCGGCTGGATGGACCGCGACGGCTTCTTCTACATCCTCGATCGCAAGAACGACATGCTGATTTCCGGCGGATACAACGTCTATCCGGGCGAAGTGGAAGATGTGCTTCTGGCTTTTCCGGGTGTCGTCGAGGCGGCGGTGATCGGTCTTCCCGACGAGCGCTGGGGCGACCGGGTCCATGCCGTCGTCTCCGGCCGGCCGGGCCTCAAAGCCGCCGCCCTGCTCGATCATGCGCGAGCGAGCCTCGCCAATTACAAATGCCCCAAGGGCATCGAGATATGGCCCGAGCTGCCGAAGAGTTCGGCCAACAAGATTCTCAGGCGAACCATACGCGACAGGGTCATCTCGGCTGGGAAGACCGGCGCAGAAACATGTGAAGAGGTGATTTCCTGAAATGAGCGACATGCATCTTGCCCTTCATGGGCTGGCCATAAAGAAGCATGCGATGCCGAAGGACATTGCCGAGATCGTCGGCATGGATGCCGAGCGGGTAGCGTCGCTGCTCGAGGAGGCAGAAAGTCGGGGCCGCGTGGCGCGGACCGGCGGCAAATTCATGCTGACGGCGCCGGCGCAGGTGGCGCTTAGATCGGAATATTCGCGCGTTTATGCCGACCAGCGCTCGAGCGCCGCGATGAACGCGGCCTATGACGATTTCGAGAAGATCAATGTCTTGCTGAAGCACCTTATCACCGACTGGCAGACCATGGATGTCGGTGGTGAGAAGCTGCCCAACGACCATTCGAACAAGGATCGCGATCAGAAGATCATCGACCGGCTCGGCGATCTGCATGAGCGCTCCGAACCGATCCTGAAGCGGATGGCGGCGGGTCTGCCGCGCCTTGGCATCTATATGGAAATGCTGACGGCGGCGCTGGAGAAGGCCGAGGACGGCGCGATCGAATGGGTCAGCGACGCCCGCATCGCCAGCTATCATACCGTGTGGTTTGAGCTGCACGAAGACCTTCTTCGTGCGCTTGGCCGCGAACGTGTCGAATAGGATTCGGTGCATGGGATCCAACAGACAATGGGTGATCAGTCTGGACGGCAGCATGTTGCCGGACCGGTCGCTCATCGGCGGCAAGGCCTGGTCGGTCGCGCGCATGATGTCGCTTGGGTTGCCGGTGCCTCCTGCTTTCGTCGTCACCACTGCAGCTTGCAGGGCGTTTCTGGCGGACGGCTCGTTTTCTTCCGAATTGGAAGCCCAGATATTCGACGGCATGGCCGACCTGGAAAAGCGTACCGGGCGGAGCTTTGGCGAGGGCGATAGGCCTCTGCTGGTTTCTGTGCGCTCCGGTGCACCGGTCTCGATGCCCGGCATGATGGATACGATCCTCAATCTCGGCATCATGCCAGACACCGAAAAGGCGCTCGCCGTCGAATGCGGTGACGCAGCTTTCGCCCGCGATGTCCATCGCCGCTTCTTCGATCTCTATGCGCATATCGTGCTCAAGACCGGCGTCGAGGATTTTCCCAGGGACGGTAACGCAGAAAGCTGGAATAGGCAGATCGCGGCAGCCACGGGCTCGCCGCTGCCTGCAACGGCTTCCGAGCGTCTGCTGGCCGCGGTGCGCGCCGTGTTTTGCTCCTGGAATTCACGCCGCGCCAGGCGTTACCGCGAGCATCACGGCATTCCACACGATCTGGGAACCGCCGTGACCGTGCAGGCCATGGTGTTCGGCAATCTGGATGACCGCAGCGGCACGGGAGTGCTGTTCAGCCGAAACCCGTCGACGGGCGATGTTAAGCCGTTTGGCGAGTATCTTGCCCGCGCACAGGGCGAAGATATCGTCTCGGGCAGGGTTACCCCCGATGCGCTGGAGACGATGAAGACTAGCGTCCCCGGGGCTTACGAAGCCCTGATGGCGTCTTCGGCGACGCTTGAGCGCGAGAATGGCGATGTCCAGGATATCGAGTTTACGGTGCAGAAGGGCGAGCTTTTCCTGCTGCAGAGCCGTTCGGCCAAACGGGCGCCTGCGGCCGCGATACGCATCGCCGTCGACATGGCGCGCGAAGGTGCAATTAGCGAGGAAACCGCGCTCGACCGCATCACGCCCGAACAGGTGCGGCTGATCCTGGCGCCGCGTCTGTCCGACGGACAGTTGGACAATGCCAAGGTGATCGCGTGTGGCGAAGGCGCATGCCCGGGCGTCGGACGCGGCATCGTCGTGGCCAGTTCCGACGAAGCTGAGGCGCGGGCGAAGGCCGGTGAGGCCGTCATTCTGGCTCGGCCGACGACCAGTCCCGAAGACGTGCACGGCATGCTTGCCGCCAAGGCGATCATCACCGAGGCGGGCGGCTCAACCTCGCACGCCGCGGTCGTCAGTCGCGCGCTCGGTCTACCCTGCGTGGTCGGCTGCGGCTCGGGCAGTCTTGAATTCCTTTCGGGCCGGATCGTCACCGTCGATGGCGCGCTTGGCCGGATCTTCGAAGGCGCGCTTGACGTGGTAACCCCGGACGAGACGTCCGACGAGCGGCTCAATGTGCTGACCCGATGGGCGAGAGCCAGAAGCCGGCTCATTGTTCACCGGCCATCGGAGGCACCATCGGAAAACTTGATCGACCTTAGTGCGGTCGAAGGGGGCGAGGATCCGAAGCGGCTACCCGGCCTGATCCGCGGGTATCGTGGCGCGCGGGGCGGGGCCATCGCCAGCGACGAAGGAATCCGGGCGGCGCTGCAAGAAAACCTAGAATTCGTCGTTGGCGAGCCGGTTCTGCCGCTCCTCATCGCCGCCATCCGTTCGCAGACCAAAAAAGCAGCCGGAGAAATGATGGTGGCGGAGACTGCTAATTCATGACGGAAAACGAGAAGAAAATGACAGCGGTCGTGAAACCTGAAGATATCGAAGCGCTGATCGAGTTGTTCGAGGCGTCTGATTGGGACGAGATGCATCTCGAGATTGACGGGCTTGAACTCTTCCTATCCTCCGATCCAAAGGCCCGCGTCGCGGCGCTGCCGCAACATACGACTGTGGCGCATGCTCCGGCCTCTGCTCATGCGCATGCAACGACCCCACAGGGCATGGGCCATCTCGCACCTCCACCGACTCCGGCCAAGGAAGTGTCAAGCGCACCGGCGGGATGCATCGCGGTGAAGGCGCCCAATCTCGGTACGTTCTACCGCGCGCCAAAGCCGGGCGCGGCGTCCTACGTCGAACTCGGCCAGAGTGTAACGGCCGAGATGGAAATCTGCCTGATCGAGGTGATGAAGCTGTTCACCTCCGTGCGTGCGGGAGCGGCCGGCGTCATTCGCGAGATCTGCGTCGACGATGCCGAAATGGTCGAATACGGCCAGACGCTGTTTTACATCGAACCGGCCTGACCATGGCACTGAACCGGCTCTTCATTGCGAACAGGGGCGAGATCGCCGTGCGCATCCTGCGCACCGCAAAACGTCTTGGTCTCGAGACCGTCATCGGAGTATCCGAGGCCGATCGCGAAAGCATGGGCGCAGAGATGGCGGACCGCGCGGTCGTCCTCGGGCCGGCACCCTCGGCCAAGAGCTATCTTGACGAACGCCTGATCGTTCACGCCGCGAAGATGACCGGCTGCGATGCTCTTCATCCCGGCTATGGATTTCTTTCCGAGAAGGCGAAACTTGCTTCGCTCTGCGAGGAGGAGGGCATCGTCTTCGTCGGGCCACGGCCCGAAACCATCGATATGCTGGGCGACAAGCTGTCGGCGCGGACCATGGCGCTGCAAACGGGCGTGCAGACCGTTCCCGGCACGGACCATGTCGCCACAATTGCCGACGCCAAGCACGCAGCCGAGCAGCTCGGCTATCCCGTCGTCATGAAGGCGTCGGCCGGCGGGGGCGGACGCGGCATGTTCATGGCGCGTTCGGCTGAAGAGCTCGATATCTCGTTCGAGCGCGCATCGCGCGAGGCCGAAAACGCATTCGGCGACAGCCGACTCTATATGGAGCGTTTTGTCGAACGTGCACGCCATGTCGAGGTTCAGATCGTCGGGGACGGCGAGGGAACGATTGTTCATTTCGGCGAGCGCGACTGCACCGTGCAACGGCGCTACCAGAAGCTGATCGAGGAAGCGACGTCGACTGCGATACCCGCCCGTCTGCGTACAAAACTGCATGAGGCGGCGATCAGGATCACGTCTTTCGCGAAGTACAGGAACGCCGGAACGGTCGAATTCCTTTACGACGTCGACCGCGAGGATTTCTATTTCATCGAAGTGAATTCGCGCATCCAGGTCGAGCATCCCGTCAGCGAGGAAGTAACTGGGGAAGATCTGATCGCACGACAGTTGCACGTTGCTGGAGGACACGGGATTGGGCTTTCGCAAGGAGACGTCCATTTCCGTGGCCACGCCATCGAATGTCGGATCAACGCTGAAGATCCATTCAACAACTTCACGCCTGCTCCCGGCCGGATAACCGCCTGGACGCCGTCTCTTGGCGAGGGTATCCGGCTCGATACCCACGCCCGCGCGGGCTATCTGGTGCCGCCATTTTACGATTCCGTGATCGGCAAGCTGATCGCCAGAGGTCGCGACCGTAGCGAGGCTATCGAACGCATTTTGAAAGCTATCCGCGATTTCCGCGTCGAAGGCCTCAAGACAACCCTCCCGTTACTTTCCTTCGTCGCGGCACATAAAGATTTCCGCGAAAACCGGATCACCACGCGCTGGCTGGAGGACAAGGCTCTTCCAGACTTTGCCAGAGCTTAGGAGTTCGACGATGGCCCATGTTGAATTTCTCGACGAGACGATGCGGGACGGACAGCAGAGCCTGTGGGGCATGCGGATGCGCGCAGGCATGGCACTTCCGGTGTCTCCGATCATCGACCGCACCGGCTTCCGTGTCATCGACCTGGCCGGTTCCTCGATGATGGAAGTGCTGATCCGCCATTGCCGCGAGAACCCGTGGGAGGGACTGGACCTTCTGGTGCAGTCGATGCCGCGCACACCGGTCCGCGGCGGCATGCGATCCAACGCGTCGGTGACATTTGGCGTGACGCCAGATTCGCTCATGGATGCCTGGATGCGGCAACTCAACCGGCACGGCGTTCGTTCGTTCTGGATCTACGACGTATTGTTCAACATCGACAAAACCCATCGCTTGGCGAAGGTCGCCAAGGAGTTCGGCTCGGAAGTCGCCGGCGCGATCATGTATACGTTGTCGCCCGTCCACACCGACGAATATTACGCCGACAAAGCCGACAAGCTGTCGGCCTCGCCTGACATCGATACATTGCTGCTCTACGATACGGCGGGCACACTGGACAAGGAGCGGCTCAGGACGCTTGTTCCGGCCATCGTCGCCAAGGCGCGCGGCAAGAAGATTGAGTTCCATTCCAACAACATCCTCGGCATGTCGGCCAAGGCCTATCTCGATTCCATCGAGCTTGGCGTTTCGATCTTGCATACGGCGAGCCGCCCGTTGGCCAATGGTCCTTCAGTTCCCTCGACCGAGATCATGGTCAAGAACATCGAGTTGAAGGGCCACACGCACAACCTCGACATCAGTTTGTTGAAGCCGGTTGCCGATCATTTCGAAGCTGTAGGAAAAGCGGCCGGCTACCTTGTCAACCAATACAGCGAGTACGACGTCCTCTCCATCGAGCATCAGATCCCGGGCGGGATGACCGGCACGCTGAAGGCGCAACTCGCACAGCACAAGATGAGCGACAAGCTCGACGAGGTGCTGACCGAAGCCGCCCGTATCCGACGTGAGCTCGGCTATCCGGGCATGGCAACGCCGTTCAGCCAGCTGGTCGGCACGCTGGCCGTACTCAATATCGTCTCCGGCAAGCGCTATGCGATCGTACCCGACGAAGTGATCCAGTATGCCGCGGGTTTTTACGGTCAAACGGTGGCCCCGATTGATCCGAACGTGCTCGATAAGATCATGTCTGCGCCCCGTGCCAAGGAAGTTTTGGCCAGTCCGCCGGAGCAACCAACCATCGAGGAATTGCGCAAGCGCTACGGTACGACCAACGACGATGAACTGATCCTCCGGGCGTTAGTGCCTGAAGCCGATCTCGATCGCATGTGGGCGGCGGGTCCGGTGAAGACGACCTACCCTTTGCTGTCATCCAGCGAACTCGATCAGGTCCGGCGGCTGATGCAAACCGCGCGCGCCCCGGTGGTCCAGATCAAGTCATCGGCGATGAACTTGTCCCTCCGGCGAAATCGAGTCTGAGCCATGCGCCGAGCTGTCATCATCGATCTCGTTCGTACGCCGTTTGGACGCGCGCGCGAGAACGGCGCGCTCGCCGTCTGCCACCCCGTCGATCTCTACGCGCATATATTGAAGGCGTTGGTCAAGCGCACGAGAATCGATCCGGCCCTGGTCGAAGACGTGATCACGGGCTGCGTCATCCAGGTCGGCGAGCAGGCCGCCAATATCGGAAGGCAGGCAGTTCTCGCCGCGGGCTTTCCGGAATCCGTTCCCGCCGTAACGCTGGACCGCAAATGCGGTTCGGCCCAGCAGGCGATGGATTTCGCCGCGCAGGGTGTGATAGCCGGCGCCTATGATCTGGTGATCGCCGGTGGCGTCGAGATGATGGGTCTCGTGCCGATGCGGGCGAACCGGCTTGGCAAGGACAATCTCGGACCATTGCTCAGGCAGCGCTATCCGGACGGTTTTGTCCATCAGGGCATCTCGGCCGAGCTGATCGCCGCCCGGTGGAATATCTCTCGCAAATCACAGGACATGTTTGCCGAACGCTCGCACCGGCTTGCAGCACAGGCCGAGGATGGCGGCTCGACGGCGCACGATATCGCACCGGTCGAAACGCCGGCCGGGCTGGTGTCTCGCGACGAGGGTTTGCGCCGCGACACCAGTGTTAGCAAGCTCGCTGCGTTGAAGGCATCGTTCCACGATCCCGAGATGGCGGCGCGCTATCCCCAGCTTCGCTGGAGCGTGACGGCGGGGAATTCGAGCCAGGTCAGCGACGGCGCGGGCGCCGTGCTGATCGCTGAAGAGAAGACGGCCCGCAGTCTCGGCTTGACGCCGCGCGCCGCAGTCACGCATTTCGCTGTATCGGGAGACGATCCGATCTTGATGCTGACCGGTATTATTCCCGCAACCAAGAAGCTATTGGGCAGAGCCGGTATCGGCATTGGCGACATCGACGCCTTCGAGGTCAACGAGGCGTTCGCGCCTGTGGTGCTGGCTTGGCAGAAGGAGTTCAAGCCCGATTCCGAACGCGTGAACATGTTCGGCGGAGCCATCGCGCTCGGACATCCCGTCGGGGCGTCTGGCGTCCGGCTGACCGGCAACCTGCTGCGAGCTCTGGAAAAGAACGGCGGACGATATGGGTTGCAAACGATGTGCGAGTCCGGCGGCATGGCCAACGCCACGCTGGTCGAGCGTCTGTCATAGGAAGGATTGAACGGAGGTCAGGACCATGATCGTCGTTAGCGTGCTTTATCCCAGAGACCCGGAATCGAAATTCGATCTCGTCTATTACCAGAACAGGCATCTGCCGCTTTGCCGCGAGCTGCTGACGCCGATGGGTATGCAATCGCTGGCCTTCTACCGGCCGATCGTGACCGATCCCGGCGCGGCCTTTCAGCTGGTAGCCGAGCTGCGTTTTACCGATTTGAAGACGACGAACGCCGCGCTTGCCGCCCACGGCCCTCGCACCCAGGCCGACATCCCGAATTTCACCGACGTCAAGCCGATCATCCTGATCGGTGAGGAAATCGCCGGATAAACGCAGGCCGGATTGCGCCGGCCCGCGTTGATCTATGCCGTCTATTGCCTCGCAGTGGTGCCGCCATCGATGACAAGCACGGTTCCGTTGCAATAGCTCGCCTCGTCCGAGGCGAGGTAGAGGCAGCCGTAGGCCATTTCTTCCGGTGTCCCCGGACGCCGCATCGGTGTCAGGCGGTCTGCCATATTGGGATCGTCAAACAGGTTTATCACCGAGGCGACCATCGGTGTGTTGATGAAGCCCGGCGCGATGCAGTTGGTGCGGATATTGTCCATGGCATACGCCACGCACATGGCACGGGTGAGGTTGATCGTGCCGCCCTTGGCCGCACAGTAAGTGTGGGCGACGCCAAGGCCCTGAAAGCCCGAAATGCTCGTGACATTGACGATCGCGCCGCCGCCACGCTTCTTCATTTCCAGCACGGCGAGTTTCGACATCAGGAAGCAGCTGTTCAGATTGATGCCAATGACTTCGTTCCATTTGTCGAGCGATGTCGTTGCAATGTCGTTCATCGAGCCTTCGCTCTTCTCCATCCAGCTGTAGCCGACGCCGGCGGAGTTCACGAGTATGTCGATGCGCCCGAAGGCATCGAGGGTCGCTTTCATCGTCTTGGCCGCGCCGGCTTCGGTGGAAAGGTCGGCCGATACGACCGTACCCTTGCCACCGGCTGCCTTGACCAGCTTCAACGTTTCGTCGAGTGCACTCAGGGTGCGCGAGGCCCCGACGACCTTCGCACCTTCCTTCGAAAATATCTGCATCGCTGCGCGGCCGACGCCCGAACCAGCGCCTGTTATCAGTGCGATCTTTCCTTCCAGCCGTCCCATAGGTTCCTCCCGGTTTGCGGACGTGAAAATGCTCGATAATTCGAGTTTTTGTGGTTGAAGTCAGGCTAGATCGTATGACAATATTGCACAACAATTTTTGTAGCTAGGGGAGGAAAAAGTCATGAAAGCCGCCGTGTTTCGCGGGCTCGGAAATCCGCTCGCCATTGAAACGGTCGTCGATCCGGAAATCCGGAATGGCGAAGTCCTGTTGAAGGTCGCTTATTGCGGAATCTGCGGATCGGACCTGCATGCGACCGCAGAAGGCGTGTTCGTCGTTCCCGATGGCACGGTGCTCGGCCATGAATTCTCGGGCGAGGTCGTGAAGAGCGCCGACCTTGCCTGGACGAAGGGCGACCGTCTGACCTCTGTTCCCGTCAATGCCTGCGCTGACGAGACTTGCCAGCGGCTTGGCGGCTGCAAGAACGACCTTGGCATTCTATGTCCCAACAATCGCATTACCGGCCTCGCAGTCGATGTGCCGGGAGCCTATGCCGAATATGTCAAGGTCGGCGCGCGGCAGGCGCTCCGTCTGCCAGATGGCGTGTCCTATCAAGAGGGTGCGCTGGTCGAGCCGCTCGCCGTCGGCCTCCATGCCGTGCGCAAGGCCAAGCTCGGCGTCGGCGCGCGCATCCTGATCATCGGCGCCGGGCCGATCGGCCTGTCTGTGGCGGCGTTCGCCAGGCTCGCCGGCGCGCGCGAGGTCGTGGTCAGCGAGATGAACGCGACAAGACGCGAGAAGTCGATGGCGATGGGCGCCACCGCGGTAATAGATCCGGCATCGGAGAACACCGCCGAAGGCTTCGCCAGGATCGCGGGCTGTCCGCCCGACGCGATCTTTGAATGCGTCGGCGTGCGTGGCCTCATCCAACAATGCATCGACCTGTCGCGCCCGCGTGGCCTGCTTGTGGTGGTCGGCGTCTGCATGATGGAGGACACGGTCGTGCCGATCTCGGCAATCCTGAAGGAACTCAATATCCAGTTTGTGCTCGGTTATGTCAGCGAGGATTTCGAGATCGTGCTCGATGCAATCGCCAAGAAGACCATCAACGCCATGCCGATGGTGTCTGACATCGTCGGCTTCAATGAACTACCGGCCGCGTTCGAGGCCTTGCGCAGGCCGAAAGGCCAGATCAAGGTTCTGATCCGACCCGGCGCCTGATTGGGTCTGTATTGCTGCCTCGTGAATTGAGTACGGCGTATCTTCGCGAGACGGAACGAGTGCGTTGTCCGGAGGGATGCAATGAAATTGCGGCGCGGAGACCAGCGGACGGTGCGGCCTAGGACTGGGCCGGTGCAAAGGCTTCTTGCGAAAGGCGGTCAAGCGCAAGCCGGGTGCGCCTGATGTGGAGATGCATCACCCGTTCCGAAAGGCGGGGATTGCCGCTCAGAACGGCGCGCGAGATCGCCTCATATTCCTGGAACTGCTTTTCGCGCTGGCGGATCGTCACATAAGGCTGGAACTGCAGGCGCAGCAGGTGGATCTGCATCAGCGGCATCAAACGTTTCAGTTCACCGTTGCCGCCGATGCGAAGCAGTGTGTCATAGTAGGAGCGGCGCTGGTCAAGAAATGCGATGCTGTCACCCTGATCCCGGAACGTCATGAGCTTCTCGTGCTCG
>Ga0209331_1000232_pt1 | contig 20443 bp, 19 predicted proteins | sample JacPinW_OM3H0_M3_FD_187971 | JGI IMG/M metagenome (GOLD analysis project Ga0209331, IMG submission 187971) | Forest soil microbial communities from Algoma, Ontario, Canada - Jack Pine, Ontario site 1_JW_OM3H0_M3 (SPAdes) (version 2) | ecosystem: Environmental > Terrestrial > Soil > Boreal...
CCGGGCATCTTGGTCCGCCGACCCAATGACGTTCGGAGCAGTGAGAACTCGACCGTAGCTCAAAATTTTTTTCGAAGGTTCTCCGGAGCGTCGATGGCGCAATGATGTCGCGGCCAAGGAAAGCCCCGACAACGCGAGGCCGGCTGATCTCAGCCGCAGTATGCCGCTATCAAATCGAGAAGATATGCCGGGCCATAGATGCCCCACAGGAGGAACGCAAAGGTGCAGACCGCAAGAGCCAATGCCCCGGTGACCCCGAGCAGCCACAACCGCACGATACGAGCTGCCGATCGGGGCGCCGCGGCCACCTCAGTCCCACGGTTCGCAGCCATGGCGTCAGGGCGAACATCGATCATGCTGTTGCGACTGCAGGTACCAGTCGAGCGACAGGCCGCTCGCGAATAAGCCAGTGAATGATCGCGGCGAACACACCAAGCCCGACCGCTATCCACCACATCACATCGTAATTACCCTGGATATCGTAGAGCCTCCCGGCGCCCCAGCCGCCCAGGAAACTGCCGAGCTGGTGGCTGAAGAATACGATTCCCCACAGCATTGATACGTGCACCGGCCCGAACATGTAGCCGACCAGCCCGCTGGTGAGAGGGACAGTTCCGAGCCACAGAAAGCCCAGCGACCCCGCAAAGGCAAGCACGGAGAACCAAGTCAGCGGCAGAGCCAGGAACAGCAGGAAGGCGAGGGCGCGCAGAGCATAGAGCAGCGCCAGCATGTCCTTGCGCGCATGCCGCCCGCCAAGCCATCCCCACAGGAGCGAGCCAAAGATATTGAACAGACCGACGAGTCCGATCGCCCAACCCCCTAGCTCGACTGCGGAAACCGGATGCCCGAACAGTGACAGGCTCACCGCGTGGTCGGAAATGTAGGATGGAAGATGCAGTCCGATGAATGCCACATGAAAGCCGCAGACAAAAAAGCCGATTGTGAGCAGGCAAAAGCCTTGGGTTTGAAATGCCTCCTGCAGCGCATCTTTGGCGCTTTGGGTGCGCATTGCGCCCGTGGTGCTTGTGACGGCCACGCGATTTTCACGCAATCCGAAGGCGAGCGGAATCATGGCCACCGAGACGACCCCAAGGACGAACATGGTCGAATGCCAATCGTCCAGCAGGTTTTGCAGGATCGAGGCAAAAGGGACGATGGCGAACTGACCGAACGAGCCGCCCGCGGTGGCGATACCGAGCGCGCTCGAGCGCCACGCGGCCGGCGTCTGGCGACCGATTGCTCCCAGAATGGGCCCGAAACCCGCCGCGGACATGCCGATCCCGACGAGCGCGTTACCGAGCGTGAGCAGCACTCCTTCGCTTGCTGCCGCAATCATGAACATGCCGATGACGTAGAGCACACCGCCGCCCGCAACAGTGCGCGCGGTCCCAAAACGGTCCGCCAGATTGCCCGCGAAGGGCGAGAACAGTCCCATCAGCAACAAGGCAAATGCGTTGGCAAACGACCACAGCTCGCGCCCGACATTGAGGTCGGTTGCAATCGGCTTCTGAAAGATTCCAAAGCTCTGCCGCGCGCCGATGCCAAGCGTAAGTATGATCCCCCCGCAGATGACCGGTATCCAGAAACTGCGTTGTTGCGCCATGGAACAGCCTTCAAATCAGCAGGGGCTGGGTATCTCTAGGGTTCGGTCGGGTCTGCAACTGCAACACGGGACTGGGGTAACGCAGATCCAGCAGCGGTGGTACTGCGAGTTGGGACGATCAGCTTTGCAATCAGGATCTGGACGATCTCGCCGTGCTGGTTGCGAGTTTCGCTGCGCACGCGAATCCTTCCCCGATCGGGACGCGAGCGCGATGGGGTCACTTCTTCGATCTCGCTGAGCACCGTGAGCGTGTCCCCCGGCCGGGTGGGCTTGGGCCAGCTGATCTCTCCTCCCGTCCCGATGATTCCGCCGGCAAGCGGCAGCCCGGACTCCACGAGCAACTTCATCGTGATCGCCATAGTGTGCCATCCGCTCGCCGCCAATCCACTGAACAGGGTGGCCTTTGCGGCCTCGCCGTCGAGATGAAAGGGTTGGGGGTCATATTCTGCCGCAAATCGTTTGATTTGCACCTCGTCCACCGTATGCGAGGCACTTGCAAAGCGTTGGCCTACCTGCAGATCCTCGAGAAAGAAGGTCGTGCGGTCTGACTTCGCCTGAGCCATTGCGGTTGCCATGTCCTACTAGCTTGCATGATGATAGTAATTGCCCTATTGAGTGTCAATGCAGCGAAAGAGCTTCGACCAGATGCCATGTCCGATCGCCCGCAGTCTCGAGCACGTGGGCGAGTGGTGGAGCATTCTTATTCTGCGCGATGCGTTGCATGGGCTCACGCGGTTCGATCAGTTTCAGAAGAGTCTCGGGATTGCGCCGAACATGCTCGCGCGGCGGCTCAATGCGCTGGTTGCGGCGGGCTTGCTCGAACGCCGGCGCTACAGCGAACGGCCGCCCCGGGACGAATACGTACCGACCGCGCGCGCGCGCGACTTTCGGCCTATCCTGATTGCGCTCCTCGCATGGGGCAACAAGCATTTCGCCCCCGAAGGACCGAGCGTGTTGCTCGTCGATACCAGGACGGGTGCGGCGGTGGATCCGGTGCTCGTCGACCGCGTCACCGGGCGCCCGATTACGGGCCCGGAATACGCTCTCGCGCCGGGCCCCGCCGCAGGCGAGCGCACCCGGCGAAGGTTCGACTCACGCGTGGCCGCGCCAGGGTCGGGAACGCACCGTCCCGTCCGCTCACGCGGCTAACCGATTGTTGGCGCAACAGGCCGGAGAAGTCACCCGAAATGAGCGTGGGCACGATCGACTGCGTCTTGAAGCTCATCTTCAAACCGAGGACGGATGCTGTTGCACGGATCCAGGTTGACATTACGTAAGCCATAGCTTACGGTAAGTTATGGCTTACCGAAATAGGTTCGCGGCTCTGGCAGATCCGACCCGCAGGCGCATATTCGAGCGGTTGAAGTCCGGCCCGCAAGCGGTCGGTGCGATCGCCCGCAGGATGCCGGTCAGCCGTCCGGCCGTGTCGCAGCATCTGAAAGTGTTGAAGGAGGCAGGTCTCGTGGCGGACCGGCCGGAGGGCACACGCCGCGTCTATTACATCGACCCGAATGGTCTGGGTGCGTTGCGCGCGTGGGTCGACCAGTTCTGGGATAAGGCTCTGACGGAGTTCAAAGCCGAAGTCGAAATGCAAACGAGCGAACGGAAGGACAAACCCAAATGACAATGACAGCGAGGGTGAAGATTGCGCCTGTGAGCAAGAGCATTCGCGTCAACGCAACGCAGGCGCACGCATTCGAAGTGTTCACTTCCGGGCTGGGGCGCTGGTGGCCGCGTGAGCATGGGATCGGGAAAAAGCCGATGAAGGCAGTGGTCATGGAAACCCGCCTCGGCGGCCGCTGGTATGAACTTTCGGAAGATGGCTCGCAGGCCACGGTAGGCAAGATCATCGTCTGGGAGCCGCCCAGACGGTTTGTCATGACCTGGGACATCAACAGCCAATGGAAGCCAGATAGCACGGTGAACTCCGAGGTCGAAGTGAGGTTCATCGCCGAAGGCGCGAACGCAACCCGCGTCGAGCTCGAGCATCGGAAATTCGAGCAGATGGGAGCAGAAGCCGGCGAGTCCATGCGCAATGATGTCGAGCGGGGCTGGCCCGGAATGCTGGAGCGGTTCAAGCAGCATGTAGAGACCGCTTGAGGTCAAGTGACACAATTTCGTACCTCGATCATGCCAATCTCAACGCGTCAGAAAGGGAGTAGATTATGACCATCGAGCTTTACGTCTTTCCGCCGAGTCCCCGCGCCTTCAAGGCGATGGTGGTAGCGAACCATCTCGGCATCGAGACTACGCTGCGTATCGTCGATCTGGTGAAGGGCGAGCAGAAGGCGCCGCAATACGCTGCGCTCAATCCCAACATGCGGATGCCGACGCTGAAGGATGGCGACTATGTGCTGTGGGAATCCGGTGCCATCCTGCAATATCTTGCGGGCAAGAAGCCGGAGAGCGGTCTACTGCCGCGAGACGAGCGGGGTCGCCTCGACGTGACGCGCTGGCAATTCTGGGACGTCTGCCACTGGGACCCGGGCTGCGCCGTATTTATTTTCGAACACCTGGTCAAGCCGATCGTGCTCAAGAGCGGCGAACCTGATCAGGCGGCGATTGCCAAGGGCGCCGAAAACTTCCATCGCGCGGCGAAGGTCCTGGACGATCAGCTCAGGGGCAGAAAGTTCATCACGGGAGAGACGCTCACCCTTGCCGACTTCTCGATCGGCGCGTCAATGAATCTCGCCGACATGGCTTATTATCCAATCGCGCAGTACGGCGAGATCAAGCGCTGGTACGCGAGCCTGCGGGCATTGCCGGCTTGGCAGAAGACGCTCGGGCAGTGCGCCATGGCACCTGCGGCGGCGGCCTAGATCCGAGCGTGATTTCCCCAGCAAAAGAGCGCCGGGCGACTGCCCGGCGCTCTTAGTACAAATGCGCTACCACATCCCCCAAATTCGCCTATCATGCGATCAACGGGGAAGGTCGATCATGGACGCAGGTGTTGCGGCCCGCACGGTAGCGGCTTCGGATACGATCAGGACCACCGGGGTCCTGCATTTCACCATCGGGGTGCGTGATCACATCGCCGCCGCGCAATTCTATTCGGGACTGCTCGGCTGTCGGCACCTGCGCTCGAACGAGCGCTATTCATTCATGCAATGCGGCGCCGGCTATTTCGTGCTCGCGAGGATTCCCCACCACGTCAACCCGAATAACCCGGGCGAGGATGCGCATCATCATGCTTTCATGGTCGAGGCGTCCGAATTTGATCGCGCGCTGGCGATTCTGGCCGCGCGCGGTATTCCGCTGGTGAGATACTCCGATGAGGGTCACACCACATTCCCCGGTCGACACGCCTATTTCCATGATCCCGACGGCAACTGCATCGAGATCATCGACCTCTACAAGGGTCAGCCGAACACGACGGAGACCTGAACCTGTCCTCGCCGTTCAAGCACCTCGACCGACACATCATCCCCGTGACGGTGGAGCCTGATATCGACGCTCGCCGCATTGAGCCGCAAGTCGCGCAGGACCATTTCGTCCAGAAAGGATGGCAGGCAGGGGTTGAGCAAACGGATCTCGTTTGCATCGGGATGAAACTGCAGCCCCAGCGACGCTTCGATCAGGGTAAACGGCGTCGCGCTCGCCCAAGCCTGGGGCGAGCACGCAACGGGATAATGCGTTGGCCCGCGGCCGCGGCCGCGCTGGAAGCCGCAGAACAGTTCCGGCAATCGGCGCAGCTCCATATAGGCTGCCGCATCGAACAAGCCCTTGAAGAGGCGCTGCACCGCGTTGCGCAAGCCGTAGCGCGCAAGCCCGAGCGCGATCAAAGCATTGTCGTGCGGCCACACCGATCCGTTGTGGTATGACATCGGATTGTAGCGGGACTCCGTGCTTGCAATGGTGCGAATGCCCCATCCGGAAAAAAACTTCGGCCCCATCATCGCCTCGCCGACCTCGCGCGCCCGGTGGGCGTCAGCAATGCCGCTGAAAAGAACCTGTCCTGCGTTGGAGCTGCGCACCCGGCACTGCTGTTTCGCCCCGTCGAGCGCGAGTGCGTACATCCCGATTTCCGGACACCAGAAGCTCGCGTCGAAACGTTCGGCGAGGCGATCCGCAGCTGCATCGAGAGCCTTGGCCTGATCGGCGCGTCCGAGGCGCTGCGCGCTGCGCGCGGCCAGACGCTTTGCGCAATAGGCGTAGCCCTGCACTTCGGCGAGCGCGATGGGGCCTTCGGCAAGCCTGCCATCGGCGTGAAAGATCGCATCCTGTGAATCCTTCCAGCCCTGGTTGGCAAGGCCGTCCTCCGTCTCCCGACTGTATTCCAGGAACCCGTCGCCATCCTGGTCCCCTGACTCGTCCATCCATGCAAGCGCCGCCTCGACAGCGGGCCAGAGCTCGGCAAGTGTTGCCTGATCCCCGGTGCGCTCCGCATAGAGGCACGCCAGCATGACGAACAGCGGTGTAGAGTCGATGCTGCCGTAATAGAGGCCGAACGGGACTTCTCGCAATGCGGCCATCTCGCCGTTGCGCATCTCGTGCAGGATCTTGCCGGGCTGCGCGTCCGACGCGGGGTCGTGGGTCTTGGCCTGATAGGCCGAGAGACGCCGCAGTACCCCCTGTGCAATGCGCGAGTCGAGCCAGAGCATCTGCATGGCAGTGATCAGGCCATCACGCCCGAACGTGGTCGAATACCAGGGAATGCCGGCATAAGGATAAGGGCCCTGCGGCGTATCGCTGATCAGCATGTAGAGATCGGACATCGAGCGGCAGAGCACCTCATTGAGAACGTCGTTCGAGGTCTCCACCGTGCAGATGCCTCGAGAGGCCGCGCGCCTGCTACGGTGCACGGCTCGCAAGGCTCGCACAGGCGACACCGGCTTTGGCGGATCGGGCATGCCGCAGCCGATTGCAAGAGAGATCGCAGCGCTATGCTTCGGCGCAAGATCAAGTGAATACCCTGCCGCAGTTTCGCTGAGCTCGGCAGGAGCCGGATCAAAGCGCAGGACGGTTTGGCGCAGCTTGCCGTCGATGCCGCAATACGCAAGGCAGGCCGTGCTCCGCCGCGACGCTTGCCGGGTGATGGTACCACGCTTCGTCCGGTGCATGCCACGCACCTCGAAGAGATCCGCGAAATCCCCGTCGAACAGCATCGTCAACCGCAAGGATACGGGGGCATCCCCATGATTGCGGATCGCCAGACGCTGGTAGGCCGCATCGGGCAAGAGGAACACCGTGCGGACGACGTGGAGAGTGTCCTTGGGAAGGACGAGATGGTTTTCAAAATAGATGTCGGGATTGGTCAGATCGATCGTCAGCAGCGTGTTGTCGTCACGGACGTTCGCTCCGAGCGGCAAGGGCTGCATGCCATTGAGCAGAAATTCGAGATAGGAGAGAAAGCGAGTGTCACAATGAAAGAGGCCGTCCGGCCCTCCGGCGGAAGCCCCAAGATCGCCGTTGCCGTCGAGGACGATGAAGGTGTTATCGTGTTTGAGGACGTGCCGGGGGCGAGCGGCGGCGGCCGTTGCAGGAATGTAGAACGGCGCCTCGGCAACGTGATCCTGAAAGCGTTTCGGAAGGGCGGCGCTCCCGGTCGCCATGAAATCCCTGTTAATTCATCCCCTCCAGGACCGGTTGCAGCGGAGCGATGTCCGGGACCTGCTCCACCGTCGACGTCCGCTCCAGCAGCGAACGATACACCTGCAAATAGTCCTTGGCCATGCGGGTTGCGCTGAAGCGCTGCTCAAACTGGCGGCGGACCTTGCGCCGGTCGAGCGTCAGAACGCGCGGGAGGGCGCGTACGGCTTCATCGACAGAATCGACGATCATGCCGGTAATGCCGGGATCTATGATCTCCGGCACCGAGCCTCGGCGGAATGCGAGCACGGGCGTGCCGCACGCCATGGCCTCGATCATCACCAGGCCGAAGGGCTCCGGCCAATCGACCGGAAACAGCAGCGCGCTCGCGCCGCCGAGAAACTCGCTCTTCCCGAGCTCATTGATCTCGCCGATGTATTCGATCCCAGGCCCGCTCAGCAGCGGCGCGATTTGCTCGCGAAAGTAGGCTTCATCCACTTTATCGATTTTTGCGGCGATCTTGAGCGGCATGCCTAGGGCTTGTGCAATGCGGATAGCATAATCGGGCCTTTTCTCTGGCGATATCCGGCCAAGAAACGCCAGATAGCCGCCGCGCGCGTGGTACGTAGGCTCGAGCAGATTCGAGGGGAGGCCGTGGTAAACCGTCGCCACGAAGTTGCTGCCCAAGATCGGCTTGCGCTGGTCGTTGGAGATCGACACCAGCGGCATCTCGCTGAACCCGACATAAAGCGGCTTGAGATCGTGCAGATCCTGACGCCCATGCAGGGTGGTCAGGGTGCGATTGGCTATGGGGCGGAACAGCGGGAAGTGGAATTGGTCGATGTGGAAATGGAGGATGTCGAAGTCGTCCACCCGCTCCCGCACCCGGTCCAGCATCAGCATGTAGTAAGGGATGGGATCGCGCACATTTGAATCGAGCCGCAGCGCCATGGGCACGCAAGGAACCAGTTTCGCGCTGGTGATCGAGTCGCCGCTCGCAAACAACGTGACCTCGTGGCCCAGCTGGACCAGCTCCTCGGTCAGGTAAGCCGCGATTCGCTCCGTCCCGCCATAAAGCCGGGGGGGCACGCTCTCCATCAGCGGCCCAATCTGCGCAATTCTCATGGGGTTCATTCTCCACAGGACCGACTCTCGCCCCAACGTCACGCGCTGCGAAAGGTTCCTTCTCACGGAGGGCTTGGGCGGTCTCTTCCCTGATTTCTGGGATCGCCGTGGACTGGTAATGGAGAACCAGAGCCGGTTCCCGTTGAAGTGACTTGAAGGCGGCAGGGGATGTGCGCGCCGCGCGCTTCGCTCGGCCGAGGCAAGGCAACGGGTGGCAGCGGAGACCTGAGCAAGCTCCGGCTATGCGACACTGGAGCCCAGCCGTATGCCAAGATGCTCTTGCCACGAAGGCAAATCCGCATCCCTGGTCAAGGAGGCAATGAACAGCTCCCCCCACGACTTGAGATCATTGTCGGAGATCAGCTGAAACAACGCCTTGTGACGACTGCGGCGCTCCTCAAGCGGCATCGAGAGCGCATGCGAAATGGACGTGGCGACCGCCTCCGGATCGTAGGGATTGACCAGCAGCGCTGCATTGAGCTCCGCGGCTGCTCCCGCAAAGCGCGACAGAATAAGCATGCCCGGGTCCTCAGAATCCTGCGCGGCAACGTATTCCTTGGCCACGAGATTCATGCCGTCGCGCAGCGGTGTGACCAGTCCTGCCCGCGCTGACCGGAAGAGCCCGGCCAGAACGCTGCGGCTGTAGGCGCGGTTCACATAACGAATGGGGGTCCATGCGACTTCCCCATAGGTGCCATTGATACGCCCGGCCGCTTCGCTGATCGTACGCTCCATCTCGGCGTATTCCTGGATCTCGGAGCGGCTCTTCGGCGTGATCTGCAGATAGGTCACCTTGCCGCGCCAATCCGGATAGATCGCGAGAAATCGCTCGAAAGCGTCCATGCGCTCTGCGAGCCCCTTTGAATAATCCAGTCGGTCGACGCCGATCATCATCGCGCGCCCGGCAAGGCTCTCCACGAGATTGCGCACCAGTGGCGAGCGTATCGATCGCCGCGCAAGCCGACTGAACTCTTCCGCCTCTATCCCGATGGGGAATACGCCGATGCGTACGGTGCGCTCGTCGTTCTGAAACTCGTAGGCTCCACGTTTCTGCAGCCGGCATTCATTTTCAAGATAGCGTGCACAGTTGGTCGCGTCGTTTTCAGTTTGAAATCCCACCAGGTCGTACGCGCTCAATTGCGGTATCACCCATTCGTGATGCGGCAAGGCGGTGAGGATCTCAGGCGGAGGGAACGGTACATGCAGGAAGAACCCGATCCGGTTGCGATGGCCACGCTCGCGCAGCATCTTGGCCAGCGGAATGAGATGATAGTCGTGCACCCACACGATATCGTCCGGGCTAAGCAGGCTGCTCAGCCGATTGGCGAAGTGCACGTTGACGCGGCGATAGCCGCTGAGATCGCGGCGCGAAAAGAGCGCAAGGTCAAGCCGGTAGTGGAGGATCGGCCACAAAACGCGGTTGGCAAAGCCGTTGTAATATTCCTGGTAATCCGCTTCAGCGAGGTCGGTAACGACGTATGTCAGACCGCCCTGGCGAATGGTCCGGACGGTAACTTCCTCGTCGCTCGCGACGGTCCCGCTCCAGCCAAACCAGAGTCCGCCATGCCGTTTGAGGAGCGAGCGCACCGCGACGGCCAGACCGCCGGCATGATTGTTGCCATCGCGGGTCGGGACGGCAACCCGATTTGAAACCACAATCAGCCGCGCCAATATCGGTCCTCCCAGCTTCGTGACAACCGCATCGCGCTCAAGATCAGGCCGGCCATCGAGTAAGTCTGGGGAAAATTCCCCCACAAGGCACCGGTTTGCGGGTCGATATCCTCCGATAGTAGGCCATAACGATTGCGGTGTGCCAACGCATCGACGAAGAGATCATGTGCCTCGGCGCGACGACCAAGGGACCACCAGGCGTCCACCAGCCAGAAGCGGCAGATCAGGAAAGCAGTTGCCGGCAATCCGAAATCGTCCGCCGCGGCGTAACGCATAACGTGCTTTTCGCGCAAAAGTTCGCGCTCCAACGCTTTTACCGTACTGATGAAACGCGGATCGTCCGCCTCGATCACTCCGAGGTCGGGCAGGAGTAGAACGCTTGCGTCAAGGTCGTCCGAGCCGAAGGCCGCGGTAAAGGCCTGCCGTTTCTCGTTCCAGGCGGATTGGAGGAGTGAGTTGAGGACGGGTTCGGCTACCGCGTTCCAATAGGCGGCCCGGTCCTCGAGGCCCAATTGAGATGCGATCGCAGCAAGGCGGTGACACCCTGCCCAGCACATCGCGGTTGAATGGGTATGAATGCGCTGTCGCCCCCGATATTCCCAAATGCCGTTGTCCGCCTCCAAAGCGAGCTCGCCGGCGCGTGCTCCGAGCGTCTCCAACAGCCGAAACAGTCCTTCGTCGCCCAGTCGCGGCAGACGGCGATCGTAGAACATCGGCATGGCGGCGAGGATGATGCTGCCGTAGGTGTCGTTCTGCACCTGCTCCGCGGCCGCGTTGCCGATGCGCACAGGCCCGTCGCCGCGATATCCCTTAAGCTCACCGGCTACTTTTTCATCCATCGGGTCGACGGGAACGACGCCGTATACCGGTCGCATCTGCTCGGTCGGATTCGAGGCGATGCTCAGCGTGAATGAAATGAAATCCTCCATGGTCTGCGTCGCCCCGATGCGGTTGAGCGCCTTGACCACGAAATAGGCATCGCGCAGCCAGCAATAACGGTAGTCCCAGTTGCGGCCTGAGCCGGGGGCCTCGGGGATCGAGGTGGTATGGGCTGCGATGATGCCGCCGGTCTCCTCGAAATTGCTGAGCTTGAGCGTAATGGCGGCGCGGATGATTTCATCCTGCCAGTCGTAGGAGATCGAGAGTCCCCGCGACCAGTCCAGCCAATAATCGATGGTGCGATCGCAGAATTCCCGGCAGGTCGTCGCCAGATCACCCTGGAACGGCTCGTCAATTCCGAACACGAGATGCAACGGCCGGGTCAGCACGAAGGGAGCCTCGCGCTCGATATAGGAGAGCGGAGCGTCGCTGGTGAGCCGGATGACAAATCCCTCGTGCAGAAAACGGATATGGTTGCTGCCCATCGAATGATGCATGAATGGATGACCATAATCATGTGTCGGGCGGAAACGGATGGTAACGCGCGGCAGCCCTGCAATGGGCTCGATGATTCTCACGAGTTGGGGGGGACGGAAAACCCGGCCGAATTGACGATGCCGGGGTGCAAAGTCCGTGATGCGCACCGCGCCGCCCTGCTCGTCGGTTACCACCGTGGTGACCACGGCGGTGTTGCGCAGATATTCCGATTGAAAGTCAACCAGCCCGTCGAGCAGGACGTCGGTGAATCCCTTTTCCTCCTCGCCACTGACCAGGCGGCAGAAGACGGGATCGCTGTCGAAGCGCGGGTAGCACCACCACACCAGCCGTGCCTCGGGATCGAGCAGCGCCGCCGTCCGCCCGTTTCCGATGACCGCGAGATCGAGTCCGTGATCCCTCATGAGGTGGCAAATTCGCCAGCTCTGGACGTCTCATCTAGCCAGCGCCGAACGTCAGCTGGCTGGTCGAAGCAAAAATCCACGCCGGCGATGGTCTGGCCCACCGAAATGCTGATCCCGTTCAGCTCGGGCATGATCGCGAACACGCTGAGATCAGTCACGTCGTCGCCGATGAAGATCGGGCGGCGGCCGCGAAAAGGCGATTGCGTCATCAATTCACGTACCGCGGTCGCCTTGGTGGTCCCACGTTGCTTGATTTCCAGGACGAGCTTGCCGGGCAGAAGCTCAAGCGCTCCGCCATCGAAGCTTGCGCAAATCTTGGCGGCAGCCTCCCGCACCAGGGGCTCCTTAGCGGGCGCCAGACGGTAATGCAGCGCGAGGGAGTAGCCCTTGTCCTCCAGGATGATGCCCGGACCCGCCTCGGCAATGGCAGCAAACCTGCGCTTGACGTCAGGATCGAGCGGCGACAGTCGAGGCGCCTTTGCAGCTTCGCCCGGGACTGTGCGCATCTCCGCCCCATGTCCGCCAATCGCGGGCAACTGCAGGGGTGAGAAGATCAGGTCGAGCTCTTGTAAGGGCCGGCCGCTGACGAAGGCAACAGCGCCCCCGGTGCGGCTGAGCAAGCGATCCAGTACCTCCCGCAACGAATGGGGAACAAAGACTTCGCGCGGCGTGGGCGCGAGATCCAGGATGGTCCCATCGACGTCGAGCAGGATCGCTGTGCGTTCCAAGTCCTCTGGAATGCGCGGGACGCGGCTGGATATTGCCATGATCAACGAGTCGTCTGCTTAGGTGCGCGGAAGGTGGCACAGGCCGCGCGAAAACTCAGGAACTGACTTGGGACAGGCTAAACCCCTCGGACTTTAATAGGCGGTCCCGAAGAAAGTTCCATTCACAGCGCCCATTACCTGCAAGGGAAATTTGCTAGAAGAATCAGTTCGATGCGTATGTGGTGACTTTCGCGTACGAGAGCAATACCCTGATCTCTCGCCCTAAAGCGCCATCCCGCCATCCACCAGATGGGCTTGACCGGTGATGTAGCTTGCCTCCTCGGAGCAAAGGAAGACGGCGAGCGCTGCCACCTCGTCAGGCCTGCCCAGCCGGCCCATGGGCTGACGCTCGATGAAGGCCCGTTCGATCTCGGCCAGGGATTTCCCTGTCGCCTGCGCCTGAGCGCCTATGCGGTCCTCCAGCGAGGGTGACTCGATCGTGCCAGGGCAGATGGCGTTTGCTCGAATGCCGCGCTTGATGAAATCGGCAGCCACCGCCTTGGTCAGGCCGATCACGGCCGCCTTGGTTGCACCATAGGCGTAACGGTCGGGAACGCCTCGAATGGAAGAAACGGCAGAAGAGATGTTGACGATGGCACCTGATTTCTTCTCCAGCATGCCCGGCAGCACCGCCTTTATGGTCCGGTGCATCGATTTGACATTGAGGTCGAAGGAAAAATCCCAGTCCTGCTCTGAGCAGTCGAGTACGCTCCCGTGATGCACATACCCGGCGCAGTTGACGAGCACGTCGGGGCTGCCGAGCTCGGCCCTGATATTTTTGACCAGGGTTTCGACGGCATCCGTGGAGCGCACGTCGAGCCTAAGCCGCGCGCGGCTGTTCAATCCATCGAGCTTCTTCTCGTCCACATCCGTTGCGACCACGGTCGCGCCTTCGCCGATGAAGGCGTCCGCAATGGCGCGGCCAATTCCTTGTCCTGCGGCGGTGACGAGCGCCAGCTTGCTCTGTAGACGTCCGGGCATGCCCGTTCCTCCTTCAGTGGTTGTCGCGTGGAACGCTGCTCTCTGCCACGCGCTGATATTTTACGGCTGGCTTGAGCACCATTCCCTCCGCGAGCTGATCCACCATTCCGCGCTGTATTTCCTGCCAGGGTGTTTGGCTCGCCGGATAGCTCTCGGCGCGTGCGGCCAAGCCAGCTCGCCGCTTCGCGAGCTCGGCATCTGCGATCAGGATGTTTGCCGTGCCTTTATTGAGATCGATGCGGACGCGGTCTCCGGTTTGCAGGAGAGCAAGGCCTCCGCCCACGGCCGATTCGGGAGATGCATTCACTATGGACGGCGATGCCGATGTTCCGGATTGCCGTCCATCCCCGATGCAGGGGAGCGAGGTGATACCTTTTTTGATCAGCGTCGCCGGCGGCTGCATGTTCACCACCTCCGCCGATCCGGGATAGCCGATGGGCCCCACGCCACGGATGAACAGCATGGTGCGCTCGTCGATCTGCAAGGCCGGATCCTCGATGCGGGTGTGATAATCCTCGGGCCCCTCGAACACGATGGCACGCCCCTCGAACGCGTTCGGATCGGCGGGGTTCGAGAGATAGCGCTGGCTGAATTCCTGCGAGATCACGCTCGTCTTCATGACCGCCGAGTCGAATAAATTTCCTGCAAGTATCTTGAATCCCGCACGTTCCTTGAGCGGATTGCCGTAGGGACGAATGACGTCCGGGTCGCGTGATTTTGCATTCGCAATATTGTCCCCCATCCGCCTTCCGTTGATGGTCAGGGCATCGCCGTGGATGCGATCGGCTGCGAGCAGCTCGTGCATGACCGCGGGCAGCCCTCCGGCGCGGTAGTATTCCTCACCCAGATAATGGCCGGCCGGCTGCATGTTCACGAGCAGCGGCACATCAAAGCCGATCGTCTCCCACTCCTTTATGGCAAGGGGAACGCCGATATGGCGTGCGATGGCGTTGATGTGGATGGGCGCATTCGTGGACCCTCCGATGGCCGAGCACGCGATGATAGCGTTCTCGAAGGCCTCGCGAGTCAGGATATCGGAAGGCTTCAAGTCCTCGCGCACGATCTCCACTGCCCGCCGGCCGGTTTCATAGGCCATTTGCACGCGTTCTCTGTAGGGGGCGGGAATGGCCGCGCAGCCGGGCAGTGACATTCCCAGCGCTTCGGCGAGCGCGTTCATGGTCGAGGCGGTGCCCATGGTGTTGCAGTGGCCCACCGATGGCGCCGACGAAGCCACGAGATCAACAAACTCGCGATAGCTCATGCGCCCGGCCGCGTGCTCCTGACGCGCCCACCACACCACGGTGCCTGATCCGGCGCGCTCGCCGTTCCACCAACCGTTGAGCATCGGCCCGCCGGAAAGCACGATTGCGGGCAGATTGACCGTAGCTGCGGCCATGATCGCTGCGGGAGTGGTTTTGTCACACCCGGTCGTGAGCACGACACCATCGAGGGGATAGCCGAACAACACTTCCACTAGACCGAGGTACGACAGATTGCGGTCGAGCGCCGCTGTCGGACGCTTACCCGTCTCTTGAATGGGATGGGTAGGAAACTCCAGGGCGACGCCGCCCGCATCGCGAATTCCTTCGCGCACCCGCTTGGCGAGCTCGATGTGATGACGATTGCAGGGGGAAAGGTCCGACCCGCTCTGCGCAATGCCGACGATCGGCTTGCCGCAGGTCAGCTCCTCACGGGTGAGCCCAAAATTGAGATAGCGTTCGAGATAGAGCGCCGTCATCCCGGGATTGTCGGGATTGTCGAACCATAATTGGGACCGCAATCGGCGCGGCTTTGCATCAATGGCCATCCGGCTTGCTCCAACATCTGCGTTGCATGCACTGTCATGCTTTTCATTCAATAGGCCGCAGGGCGGATTAGCAAAGCGGCACTGGCATCAGCCAGTACCGCGCAGCGTAACCCGCCCTACAATCAGATTGGGCGCGAGAGCTTCTCATACGCTCCGGCGTTGCGCAGCGCCGTGACGATCCGGTCAGGTGTAAGCGGCATGTCGGTAAAGTACACGCCGAACGGGGAGAGCGCGTCCTCGATTGCCGAAATAATCGCGGCGGGGGCAGGGATGGTGCCGCCCTCGCCGGCACCCTTGACGCCGAGCGGGTTGAGCGGGTTCGGCGTCTCCACATGCTCGATCTGGCAGGCCGGCACGTCGGAAGCCGCGGGCAGGAGATAGTCCTGAAACGTCGTCGTCAACGGCTGTGCAGCATTGTCGTAGTGCATGCGCTCGAACAAGGCGTTGCCAATGCCGTGCGCGACGCCGCCCTGCACCTGGCCATCGACGATCAAGGGATTGATGACATTTCCGCTGTCATGCGCGACCGTATATTTGAGGATCGTAACACCGCCCGTGATGGGATCGACTTCGACCTCGGCGACATGCGTTCCGTTGCAGTGCGAGGCCTGAGGCGGCGTGAAGTAAGCCGTGTGCTCCAGCCCGGGGGTTTGCCCGGGCTCGAAGGAAACGCCCGGTATGCCCTGGGCAATGCGCGCAAGCTCGCCGAATCCGATCGAGGGTTTGTTGCCGCCGCGGGCAACCGCGCGGCCGTCCTCGAGCTCGATCTCATCTTCCGCCACGGCGAGCACGCGCGCGGCAAGCGCGATCACCTGTTTGCGGACGCTCTCTCCCGCGAGCAGCGCCGATGATCCTGCATTGACCGCTTGCCGACTGGCAAAAGCGCCGACGCCCTGGGAGATGGCCGCCGTGTCCCCGGTGGTCAGCGCAATATCCTCCAAGCGACAGCCGACTTGGTCGGCGACGATCTGCGCAAGCGTGGTGCGCGTGCCCTGGCCTTGCGTTGTTGCGCCGGTGGCGACTGCGACCTTGCCGCTTGGCAGAATGCGCACGGTTGCCCCCTCGAACGGTCCCAAGCCCGTCCCCTCGACGTAATTCGCAATTCCGATACCGACATAACGGCCCTGCATGCGCGCGGCCTCCTGACGCGCGCGAAACCCGGCATAGTCGGCGATCACCATCGCTCGCCGCTGGCTTTCGGGAAAATCTCCACTGGCATAGACGAGCGGCTTGCCGTCTCGAAAGATGAGCCCGACGGAGTAGGGCATCTGGTCAGGCCGAATCATGTTCCGCCGGCGCACTTCTGCCCGGTCGAGCGCGAGCTCCCGTGCGACGTGATCCAGCAGGCGCTCCATGGCGAATACGCCCTGCGGCCGGCCTGCCCCCCGCACGACCGTCGTGGGAACGCGATTGGTGAAAGCGACGGTGAGCTCGATCCGATAGGCCGGCAGCACATACGGTCCGGGAACCGTGGTTGCCGCTATATAAGGTGCGATGATGCCCCAGGGCAGAAACGCGCCCGTATCGTGCAGCAGGCGCCCACGCAGGCCCAGGATGCGACCGGAAGGATCGACCGCGATCTCCACATTCCAGTGCTGATCGCGTTCCTGGGTTGCGGAAACAAAGTGTTCGCGCCGGTCCTCCTGCCAGGTCACGGGGCGGCCGAGTTTCATGGCCGCGGCAGGAATGACCGCCTCTTCCGGGTAGAACGGTGCCTTCGTCCCGAAGCCGCCGCCGACCAGTGGAGCGACGACCCGAATCGATTCCAGGTCGCGATCGAGCAGATCGGCCAGGGTCGCACGGCACAGATGCGGTGTCTGCGTTGCCGACCAAACCGACAACATGTCCGCCGCGGCGTCGTGGCTCGCCAGCACGGCGCGGCCTTCCAGGCTCATCGCCGCACCGCGATGCAGAAACATGTCGTCTGCAAAGACGTAGGCGGCTCTTGCAAAAGCCTCTTCCACGCTGCCGTAGGCGAGGAGAACCGTGGCCGCGACATTGCTGGCGAGATCGCTGTGCACGCGCGTCGCACCGTGTTGAACCGCGTCACGACAATCACTGACCGCAGGCAGCGGTTCGAATTCAATTTGCGTGGCGGCTGCCGCATCTTCAGCTGCGTACCGGCTTTCCGCGAGCACCACCGCAATGGCTTCTCCCACAAAACAGACTTCTTTTCCCGCCAGCGCGCGCTGGGTGCGCGGAGACGCAATTGCCGGATTCGGCACCAGCATCGGGATCTGCGCAGTGGCCATTCGCCCCGGGAGATCCTGTGCCGTGAGCACAGCGTGCACCGCAGGCATGGCGCGGGCCGCCGACGCGTTGATGCGATGGATCCTGGCGTGGGCGTGAGGACTGCGCACGAAACAGGCGTGCAGCATGCCCGGCAATGTGATGTCGCTCACAAAACGGCCGCGGCCGGTGAGCAGTACCGGATCTTCGAGGCGCGTGACACGGGCGCCGAAATATTTTGCGCCCATGGTCCATATCCGCGAACGCGCAAATGCGCTCAGACGATACACCGGCAGGATTGCATTGCAATCGGCAGCAATCGTACGGTGGCGGCGGCTTTCCTTTTCCGGTGCAGCTCATTTTGAGAGCGATGAAAAACCCCGCAGAGCATTCTGCTTCTTCGGATTGCGCGACGGCGGAGCAGCGCACTCCGACTGCGGCACGCGCAGAGGGACCGCCGCTCGACTTCCAGGCGCATCTTGCGGCGCTGGAGGCTCGGGGGCTGCTGCTGCGCATCGATCGGCCGATCAACAAGGACACCGAGCTGCACCCGCTCGTGCGCTGGCAGTTCCAGGGCGGCCTGCGAGAGGAGCAACGGCGCGCATTCCTGTTCACCAACGTGGTGGACACGCGCGGCCGCTCGTACGCCGTCCCGGTTGCTGTGGGGGCGCTCGCCGCATCGCCACAGATCTATTCCGTCGGGATGGGCCGTCCCGTCGAAGAGATCGAAGCGGCGTGGCTCGAAGCCATCGCGCATCCGATCCCACCCATCCTGGTGTCAACGCCAAGCTGCCAGGCGATCGTCCTCACCGATGAGGCGCTGCGCGGACCCGAGAACGGCCTCGTTCGCTTGCCGGTGCCGATCTCCACCCCGGGATTCGACGCTGCGCCCTATCTCACGGCCACGCTCTGCGTCACGCGCGATCCCGACACTGGCGTTCAGAACATGGGCACCTATCGTGCCGCGCTCAAGGCGCCTGATCGGCTCGGGGTGCGTATGGCCTCGCGTATCGGCGGTGCCGGCGGATATCTGCATTGGCGCAAGTACAGAGAGCGTAGGGAGCCGATGCCCTGCGCCATCGTTCTCGGCTGTGCTCCGGTGGCGATGTTCACGGGGGGAATGAAGCTTCCCATTGATGTTGACGAGATGGCCGTGGCGGGGGGCCTCGCGGGAATGCCGCTGCGAACCGCCAAAGCCGTCACAGTCGACCTTGCCGTTCCGGCAGATGCGGAGATCGTGATCGAAGGACTGATAGAGCCGGATCTGCTCGAGCCGGAGGGACCGTTCGGAGAGAGCCACGGCCATGTCGCGCTCGAGGATTTCAACCTCTCCATGCGCGTCACCGCGATCACGCACCGATCATCGCCGGTGTTTCCATCCATCATCAGTCAGGTCACTCCGAGTGAATCGAGCGTGCTCAAGAAGGTGGCCATGGAGCCCCTGTTCCTGGCGCATCTGCGCGACCGGCTTGCTGTGAAGGGCGTGCGCCGCGTCGTCATGCACGAGCCGCTGTCAAACCTGCGCAAGGTCATCTTCGTGCAATTCGAGCAAGGCACTCCACAAACCGAAGTCTGGCGCGGCTTGCACGGAGCCGCGACGCTGCTCGCGGATTGCGGAAAGATTTGCGTGGCGGTGAGCGAAGACATCGATCCTGCCAACACCGACGCCGTATTCTGGTCGCTGGCTTATCGCTCCAATCCCGTTGAGGACGTGCACATTGCGCCCCATCGGTCGGCCGGGCATGGGCCGAAAACAGGACGGCGCAGCGACGACGCAAGCATTCTTGTTGACGCCACGCTCAAGCATGCAGCGCCACCGCTGGCGCTCCCGGCGCGGGCTTTCATGGAAGGGGCACGCGCGATCTGGGAGGAGCTTGGGTTGCCGCCGCTCAACCCCCAATCCCCTTGGCACGGCTATTCGCTTGGCGAGTGGTCGCAAGCTTGGGATATCTACGCGCAAAGGGCGGTTGCCGGCGAATGGGCGCAGAGCGGCGAGGAGACGCTGCGGCGTCGCCGCGGCGGGCTTACCCCCGAAACGCCGGTCGGCGAGGTCGAACCGCGGTCAAATGATGCGTAGTGGCTCAATTTCGGCCTGATGTTTTGCGGAGAGTGAAAAAATGAAACAGATCGGAGCGATCTTGTTCCTCCTCGGCGCCGCTCCCGCTATGGCATTCGATACCAGCCAACTCGGGCAGGGCGGGAGCTTGTTTCTCAGCGATATCGCATCAGTGATGGGAACTTCACCCCAGTTGCGGCGAGAAGTCGATCAACAGCTTTCGCAGAGCAAGAAGAAAGCAGACGAGGTCATGTGCAACGGTAATCGGTTTCCTGGTCAATGGACTCATCTAGGAGGAGAAAGAGTTTCACCTTACGTCTGTGATTTTGGTGGGAAGTGGCTGCAGATCAAGGCCGCGGTTCAGCTCAGCGATGGCAGAGGGAGGACCTTCGAAACAATTACGCCCGAAGCCATGAAGAACGCCAGGAAGGTCAAGGAGACAAATCTGAAATGGAAATGGACTGAGCAGGAGCCGTCCGATAGAGATTAATGCTCACTAATAGCCGCGAAATCAAGCGGCGCCTCGAACAGGACGGGTGGATTCTCGAGCGAGTGTCGGGGTCCCATCACGTGTTCAAGCATCCGCACACCTCAAACGATCGTGTTGCCGCATCCGAAGAAAGACTTGGGGATGGGGCTTATTCGTAATATCTACAAGGACGCTGGGTGGAAGCCCGACTGAAAGCGGTTAGCAGATGCTGCATTACGTTGCCATTGTGGAAGACGCGGGCCCCGACACGGCCATCGGAGTATGGTTCCCTGATCTGCCCGGTTGTTTCTCGGCCAGCGATGATGTGGATGAGGCATTACGAAATGCTGAGGAAGCGTTGGCCCTCTACGCCGAAGCCGAAGCAAGCGATGGCCGCGCTCTTCCTGCTCCTCGCGCACTCTCCGCCT
>Ga0209331_1000234_pt1 | contig 20407 bp, 20 predicted proteins | sample JacPinW_OM3H0_M3_FD_187971 | JGI IMG/M metagenome (GOLD analysis project Ga0209331, IMG submission 187971) | Forest soil microbial communities from Algoma, Ontario, Canada - Jack Pine, Ontario site 1_JW_OM3H0_M3 (SPAdes) (version 2) | ecosystem: Environmental > Terrestrial > Soil > Boreal...
GAGCCGATCTCGCGGTTACCCGAGATCGGCCACTTTAATGCCCAAGTCGACAACAGCCGACTTGGGTCGCGAGGCCGGGTGGAGCCGCGTGAGCTACCCCCCCACCCGCGCGCCGCGCGCACCACGCTTCCCCACACGCGCGGCAAGGAATACAGGGAACAGACGCGGCGATGCGAACTTTATAGAATAATGGGGCCGTCAGAGGCCGCCGCTCCCCGGCGACCTCCTCGCAGGAAAATTACATGACTGCCAACCCCGCCCCCGCGCGCGAGCGCGACGATCAAGCGCCAACCCGTCTATCCAAGACTGCCGATGCGCAGGTGTGCATCAACACCATTCGCACCCTGGCCATGGATGCCGTGCAGAAGGCGAATTCCGGACATGCCGGCGCGCCGATGGGACTTGCCCCAGTGGCCTACACGCTGTGGCAGGACTTCCTCCGCTACGATCCGGCCGATCCCCTTTGGCCCAATCGCGATCGCTTCGTGCTCTCGGCCGGCCACGCCTCCATGCTGCTTTACAGCTTGCTGCACCTTGCGGGCGTGCGTCGCGCGGACGGACTTAGAGTCACCGACCAACCTGCGGTCACTCTCGACGACATCAAGCGCTTCCGCCAGATCGGCAGCGTCACGCCAGGCCATCCCGAGTACGGCTTGACCACCGGCGTAGAAACCACGACCGGACCGTTGGGCCAGGGTTGCGGAAACAGCGTCGGCATGGCGATCGCGTCGCGCTGGCTCGCCGCACGCTACAACCGGGCCGACTTCACGCTGTTCGACTATGACGTCTATGTCATCTGCAGCGACGGCGACATGATGGAAGGCGTGGCGAGCGAAGCAGCTTCCCTCGCCGGCCATCTCGGTCTCTCGAATCTGTGTTGGATCTACGACAACAACACCGTCACGATTGAAGGACACACGGAGCTTGCTTTCAGTGAGGATGTCGCAACCCGCTTCAAAGGCTACCGCTGGAACGTCCTGCATGTGAGCGACGCAAACGATCGCAACCAGCTCGCCCAAGCGTTCGAAACGTTTCAACGAAGCAACGATCGCCCGACCCTGATCATTGTCAACAGCATCATCGGTTACGGGGCGCCCCACAAGCAGAACACCGCGTCTGCTCACAGTGATGCGCTTGGCGAGGAAGAGGTGCGCCTTGCCAAGAAATTCTACGGGTGGCCGCAAGACGCGCAGTTCCTCGTGCCTGACGGAGTGCACGAAACCTTCCACCAGGGCATCGGCCAGCGCGGTCGCGCGGCGCGAGAAGCGTGGGAGGCCATGTTTGCGGCCTACCGCCGTGAGCATCGCGAACTCGCAGCGCAGATCACGACGCTTTTATCCGGCGAGATGCCGGACGGATGGGATGCGGACCTGCCGACATTCCCGCCGAGCGAGAAGGGCATGGCAACGCGGGACGCTTCCGGCAAGGTGCTCAATGTCATCGCCGAGCGCGTGCCCTGGATTATCGGCGGAGCGGGCGATCTTGCTCCCTCAACGAAGACCAAATTTTCCTTCGACGGCGCGGGTGCGCTCGAGCCGGGCGGGCCGGGCGGGCGGACCATGCATTTCGGAATCCGCGAGCATGCCATGGGCGCCACCGTCAATGGTCTCGTTCTCTCGCGCCTGCGCGCCTTCGGCGCGACTTTCCTCATCTTCAGCGACTACATGCGCCCGCCGATCCGGCTTGCAGCGTTGATGGAGATTCCGGTCTTTCACGTGTTCACCCACGATTCAATCGGAGTGGGCGAGGATGGACCGACGCACGAGCCCATCGAGCAGCTCGCGGGGCTGCGCGCCATTCCGCACATGATCGTGCTGCGCCCGGCCGATGCGAACGAGGCGCGCGAGGCCTACCGCGTCATTTTCGGCTTGCAGCACCGGCCGGCCTGTCTTGCTCTCAGCCGCCAGGCTTTGCCGGTCTTCGACCGCAACCGCTACGCCTCCGCGCAAGGCCTCGCGCGCGGCGCCTACGTCATGGCCGACGCGCAGAACGGACAACCGAAACTGATCCTCATCGGCACCGGCAGCGAGGTCCATCTCTGCGTCGAGGTTTACGAGCGGTTGCGGCGGGAGGGAATCGCGGCACGCGTGGTCAGCATGCCGTCATGGGAGTTGTTCGAGCAGCAGGATGAAGCCTATCGCCACAGCGTGTTGCCGCCGCAGGTCAAGGCGCGCGTGACGGTCGAGGCCGGCTCGCCGATTGGCTGGGACCGTTACGCGGGTTCCTCCGGCACAATCATTGCGATGCGCAGTTTCGGCGCCTCGGCGCCCATCAAGGATGTGATGGCGAAATTCGGCTTCACGCCCGACAAGGTGATGGACGCCGCCAGGCAACAAATTGCAAGGAATGCGGCATGAACCCGGTCAAGGCGCTGACGGATTACGGTCAATCGATCTGGCTCGACTTTCTCGCGCGCGGCTTCATCGCCAAAGGCGAGCTAAAGAAGCTGATCGACGAAGACGGAGTGCGCGGTGTCACCTCCAATCCTTCGATTTTCGAGAAGGCCATCGGCCATTCCGACGAATATGACGCTGCCATCAAGCAGGCGCTCGCAACCAGTGATCGCGCGGTGGCCGACCTCTACGAAGGCCTTGCGGTCGAAGACATCAAGCATGCCGCCGACGTGCTTCGCCCGGTGTTCGATGCCACCCACGGCGTCGACGGCTTTGTCAGCATGGAAGTCTCGCCCTATCTCGCCATGGACACGCAGGGGAGCATTGCCGAGGCGCGCCGGCTGTGGCGGGAAGTCGATCGCAGCAACCTGATGATCAAGATTCCCGCGACACCACCGGGATTGCCTGCAATCCAAACGCTCATCGGCGAGGGAATCAATGTCAACATCACGCTGCTCTTTTCGCAGGATGTCTACGAGCAAGTCGTTGAAGCCTATGTCAGCGGGCTTGAGGCAGTTGCAGCCAAACAGGGCGATCTCTCACGTATTGCGAGCGTGGCAAGCTTCTTTGTGAGCCGCATCGATTCCGCCGTCGACAAGCTGCTCGACGAGAAAATCGCGCAAGCCAACGATCCGGACGAGAAGGCGCGCCTTGCGGCGCTCAAGGGCAAAGTCGCAATCGCGAATGCCAAGCTCGCATATGAGCGCTACAAGCGACTGTTCGCCCGCGAGCGATGGCAGAGCCTCGAGAAAAAAGGAGCAAAGCACCAGCGCCTCCTTTGGGGCAGCACCGGCACCAAGAACAAGGCGTACAGCGACGCCCTCTATGTCGAGGAGCTGATCGGGCCGAATACGGTGAACACGGTTCCCCCGGCCACCCTCGATGCTTTCCGCGACCACGGCAAGCCGCGCTTGAGCCTCGAAGAAAATATCGGCGAGGCCGAGCGCGTCCTGAGCGATCTCGCGCGCACAGGAATCTCGCTCGACATGGTGACGCAAAAGCTGCTCGATGAGGGCGTCGAGCTTTTTGCGGACTCATTCGACCAGCTTCTCGGCGCAGTGGCGAAGAAACGCGCCACCATCCTGGCCGATCGGGTCGACAACCAGACGCTCGCCCTGCCCGGCGCGCTCAACAAATCCGTGGGCGAGATGCTCGATACCTGGCGCGCCAAGGGCAACGTGCGGCGCCTTTTTCATCGCGACAAATCGCTGTGGACGAATGCGGATGAGGACAAGTGGCTGGGCTGGCTCGATTGCGTGCGCGAAGGCCGCAAGCAGCTGGAGACCTACCAATCCTTTGCTCAGGAGGTAAAGCGCGAGAAATTTACCCATGCTCTCCTGCTCGGCATGGGCGGCTCCAGTCTCGGTCCGGAGGTACTCGCGCAAACGTTCGGTCAGAAAGCGGGCTTTCCGAGGCTGCGCATTCTCGATTCCACCGACCCGGCACAGATCAGAGCGGCGCAAGCTGCCGTCGACATCTCCAAAACCCTGTTCATCGTCTCGAGCAAATCGGGTGGCACCACCGAGCCCAATATCCTCAAGGATTATTTCTTCCAGCTGGTCACGGACGCGGTCGGCCGCGAGAAGGCTGGGAGGCATTTTATCGCCATCACCGATCCGGGCTCTGCACTGGAAAAGACGGCTGAGCAGGACGGCTTCCGTCGCACCTTCCACGGCGTAGCGAGCATTGGTGGGCGTTATTCGGTGCTCTCACCGTTCGGCCTTGTGCCGGCCGCGGTTGCGGGCATCGATGTGGAACGCTTTCTCAATGCCGCGCAGATCATGGTGCGCTCCTGCGGGAGCGATGTGCCGCCTTCCGATAATCCCGGCGCCGCGCTCGGAATTGCGTTGGGCGTGGCCGGAAGGAACGGCCGCGACAAGGTGACGATGCTTGCTTCTCCTCGCCTCGCGGCTTTCGGCGCCTGGGCGGAGCAGCTCATCGCCGAGTCCACGGGCAAGAACGGCAAGGGGCTTATCCCGGTCGATGCCGAGCCGCCTGGACCGCCGCAGGTATACGGACAGGATCGGTTCTTCATTGATCTGCGCACGCAGGACGAGCTTGATTCCGCTCATGCCGGCGCAGTCAGCGCGCTTGAGAAAGCGGGTCATCCTGTGGTCCGCATTGTGCTCAAATCGGTCGAGCACATCGGCCAGGAATTCTTCCGGTTCGAGATCGCCATTGCGGTTGCGGGCGCGGTCCTCGGCATCAACCCCTTCGATCAGCCCGACGTGGAAGCAAGCAAGGCGAAAACGCGCGAGCTCACCGCGGCGTTCGAAAAATCGGGCGCGTTGCCTGCGGAAACGCCGGTGCTCGCGGGAGAGAATTTCGACCTCTACACGGATCACCGCAACCTCGAAGCGTTGCGCGCCGCCGGCAGCGACAGCAGCCTCGAAAGCTTTCTCAAGGCGCATTTTGGCCGCGCCCGGCCCGGCGATTATGCCGCTCTCCTCGCCTATGTGGGACGCGACAAGGCGCACGCGGACATCTTGCAAAAGATGCGGCTTGCCATCCGTGACCGCAGGCATGTCGCCACTTGCGTTGGCTTTGGCCCGCGCTTTCTCCATTCGACCGGCCAAGCCTACAAGGGCGGGCCGAACACCGGGGTTTTCCTCCAGATCACGAGCGAGGATGCGAGCGATCTGCCGATTCCCGGGCACGCTGCGACTTTTGGCGTGGTGAAGGCTGCGCAGGCGCGCGGCGACTTCGACGTGCTGACCGAACGCGGCCGTCGCGCGCTGCGCGTGCACATCAAAGGCGATATGGATGCCGGCCTTGCCGCGCTCGAAGCCGCGGTGCGCGCGGCGGTGGGGTAGCGTGTCATGAATGAGGCTGGGGCCGCCATTGCTGCGAGCGTTGCGCGGAGGGCACGGACGGCAGACCCGTGCTCGTTCGTGATCTTCGGCGCCTCGGGCGACCTCACGCAGCGGCTGCTCATTCCTGCTCTCTATAATCTCGCGGCGGACGGCCTGTTGCCGGACGCCTTTTGCGTGATCGGCGTTGCGCGCACCCCGCGGTCGCACGAGGGCTTTCGAGCGGACCTGGAGAAGGCGCTACGCGCGTTTGCAAAACGAGATGTCGATGACGCAGTCGCGGCAAAGCTCTTTGCCTGCGTTTGCTATTTTCAAGGCGAAGCCGACGATCCGAAAACCTACGAACGACTGGGCCAGGAGCTCGAGCGTCTCGAGCAAGCGCGCGGGACCAAGGGCAACCGGCTGTTCTATCTTGCGACGCCACCCGTCGCCTTTGCGCCCATCAGCATCCGGCTCGCGCAATCTGGCCTCGCGCGCGAGAGCAATGGAGCATGGCGGCGCATCATCATCGAGAAGCCGTTCGGCACCGATCTTGCCTCAGCACGCACGCTCAATCATCAGCTGCTCGAGGTGCTCGACGAGCATCAGATCTACCGCATCGATCATTATCTCGGAAAGGAGACGGTGCAAAACATTCTGGTGCTGCGGTTTGCCAACGGCCTGTTCGAGCCGATCTGGAACCGCGATCACATCGATCATGTCCAGATCACGGTCACGGAGGCGCTCACGATCGAGCATCGCGGCAAGTTCTACGATTCGACCGGCGCGCTGCGCGACATGGTGCCGAACCATTTGTTTCAGCTGCTGTCACTTGTGGCCATGGAACCGCCCGCGCGTTTCGAGGCAACCGCCGTGCGGGCGGGAAAGGCGGAGCTGCTCGACGCCACACAAGTCGAGAACGAGGCGGAGGCGCTGCGCAATGGCGTGCGCGCGCAGTATACGGCGGGCAGCATCGCAAATCGCGCGGTCAGCGATTACCGCAAGGCTCAGGATGTGCGTCCCGACAGCACCACGGAGACTTACGTCGCGCTCAAGCTGATGATCGATAACTGGCGTTGGGCGGGCGTGCCGTTTTATCTGCGCACGGGAAAGGCGTTGCGCGCCCAAAACACTGAAGTCGCGATCAAGTTCAAGCAGGCGCCGTTTGCCATGTTCCGCGCGACCCCGATTGATCGTTTGGCGCAGAATTTCTTGATTCTCGGCATTCAGCCCGACGAATGCATCAGCCTGCAGTTCAATGCCAAGGTCCCGGGACCGACGATTACGCTTTCGGGCGTGGGCATGACTTTCAAATACGAGGATTATTTCCAGGTTGCGCCGAGCACCGGTTATGAGACGCTGATCTATGACTGCATGATCGGTGACGCGATCCTGTTCCAGCGCGCCGACGGCATCGAGGCCGGCTGGCGCGTGGTGCAGCCGTTCATCGACGCGTGGCGCCATGCGGGTGGGCAGGGCCTTGCCACCTACCCGGCCGGCAGCGAGGGGCCGAAAGAGGCCGATGAGCTCCTCGCCCGCGACGGCCGAAGGTGGCGGCCGATCGGGTAGGCCAGCGATGACTGGCAAACGCGAGATCATTGCTGTTGCGGATGGCGATACGCTTGCGAGGACGGCGGCGGAGCGCCTGCTCGCGCGCATCGTGCAAGGGGGGGAACGCCCCGCCATAGCCCTTACCGGAGGGTCGAGCCCGGAAGGGCTCTATCGTCTCCTTGCCCAGGAGCCCCATCGCAGCCGCGTTCCGTGGGAGCGCGTGCATTGGTTCATTGGCGATGATCGCTTTGTGCCGCCCGATGATCGCTTGAGCAACATGGGCATGGCGCGCCGATTGTTTCTCGATCGCGTCAACGCTCCGGCCGCCAACATCCATCCCATGGCGACGACCGCCGCAAGCCCGGAAACCGCGGCGCGACTTTATGAAACCGAGCTCAAAAGCTTCTATGGAGCCGAGCACCTCGATCGCGCGCGGCCGATGTTTGATCTCGTGCTGATGGGGCTCGGCAGTGACGGCCATACCGCCTCGCTGTTTCCGGGCGCGCCTGCGCTTGAAGAAAAAGAGCACTGGGTCGTCGGCGTGGACAAGGCCCACCTCGCGCCATTCGTGCCGCGCGTGACCTTGACGTTTCCGGCGCTCGCCTCCACGCGCGAGATGCTGTTTCTGGTGAGCGGCGAGGACAAGCGCGACATCCTGGCACGGGTGCTCGCGGGGGAAGATCTTCCCGCCGCCCGCGCGGCGTCCGACGGTGAGTTGGTATGGCTCGTTGACCGCGCCGCGTTTGCCGGACGCAATGCAGCATGAAATGATGAACGGAAGATGCTTCCTTCCGTCGTGGTGGTGATGGGCGTTTCCGGCTCCGGCAAGAGCACCATTGCAGCGATGCTCGCTCATCGCATGCATTGGGTCTACGAAGACGGCGACTGGTTTCATCCACGATCCAACATCGAAAAGATGCATAGCGGCATCCCGCTCACCGACGAGGACCGCTGGCCCTGGCTTGAGGCCATTGCCGCCTGGATCGACGCGACGCGCAAGGCCGGCAGCCATGGCGTCATGGCCTGCTCCGCGCTCAAGCGCGCTTATCGCGACATTCTTGTCGATGACCGGCCGCACGTGCGCCTCGTCTATCTCAAAGGCGGCCACGACCTGGTTGCGCGCAGGCTTGCCGCGCGCGACAGCCATTTCATGCCGCGTTCGTTGCTCGAGAGCCAGTTCGCTGCGCTCGAAGAGCCACAGCCCGGCGAGCGCGCCATCGTCGTCTCGATCTCGCCCCACCCGCGCAAGATCGTGGAGACGATTGTGAAGGAGCTTAAATCGTCGTAGGGCGGATGAGCGAAGCGTAATCCGCCGATCGCAAGTTGGGCTTGCCCGACTTGCGCACTATACTGCGCAACCCGGGCAAGCCCGGGTTGCGGGCAGAGGTGGCGCTGGCGGCTCGATCTCAGCCAACATGCTTAAACTAGTCGGCGCAGAACCGTCGGCTAGCCGCGGAGAGTTAGGGCGTGGCGCGGATTTCGATCAAGGATCTGGTCAAGATCTTCGGCGGCTACATCGCCGTTGATCGCATCAGCCTAAGCATTCGCGACGGCGAGTTTGTGATCATCGTCGGGCCTTCGGGATGCGGCAAGACCACAACATTAAACATGATCTCGGGCCTCGAGACGCCGGACGCCGGCGAGATCATCATCGGCGACATGGTCGTCAACGATCTCGAACCGGGCGAGCGCGGCCTCGGCATGGTGTTTCAGGATCTCGCCTTGTTTCCGCACATGACGGTCTTCGAAAATATTGCGTTTGGGTTGCGCGTCAAAAAGTTTCCCGAGAGCGAGATTGTCGCGCGAGTGATGTCGGCCGCGGCAACGGTTCACATTGAGACGCTGCTCAACAAGATGCCTCGTCAATGCTCCGGCGGCGAGAGCCAACGTGTCGCGCTCGCCCGCACGATCGTCACCAATCCGTCGGTCTTTCTGATGGACGAGCCGCTGTCGAGTTTGGATGCCAAGCTCCGGGTTGACATGCGCACTGAGCTCAAGAGTCTTCATAAGCGCCTCGGTGCGACGTTCGTTTACGTCACGCACGATCAGGCTGAGGCAATGACCATGGCCGACCGCATCGTGGTCATGAGTAGGGGTCGTATCGAGCAGGTTGGGACCCCTCTCGAAATCTACAACCGGCCGTCGACCCGGTTTGTTGCCGGGTTCTTCGGCACGCCGACCATGAACTTTATCGAGGGCACGGTTGAGGCGAACGGAAACGCGCGGCTATTCCGCGCGGACGGCCTCCACCATCCGCTGTCGACGGCAGTGCCGGCTGCGCTCGCCGGACGCAAAGTCGTGCTTGGCGTGCGCTCGGAACATGTTCTGATCGCCGACGGCGCCGAGCTCAGGGGGATAACCCAGCTGACTGAGCCGCTGGGCGACGCGACCCTCGTTCACTTTGACGATGGCCGTGGCCATGATCTGGTTGCGAAGGTCGGCCCTGCCACGGGCATTCAACCGGGCTCTGCAATGTGCTTCCGGTTTGCGTCGGACTACTGCCATCTGTTCGATACGGCCGACGGGACGCGGATTTACTGAAGATCGGGTTTTTACTATCGAGATGTGGGCTTAGGCAGCCATCACGCGCTTTGGCGCAGCGTCAGCGATCGTCCGCGGCGGCATACTGCCGGTTGCGGTCGGCCGCCTTCAACATCTCTTTGACAGGCTGTGGCAGCTCTGCCGCGGCGAGCTTGCCGGGCGGGCTTTCAAGTCGATCGACCACGACCATTCGGGTGACTTCGCCCTTCTGGAAAGCATTCAGAAATTCCGGATAATTGCTGAACACCACGCATCCGTTCGACTGGCCGCTCGACCCCAGCATGTAGGTGTGGGCAAGGATGCCGCCGCGGCCGTGCATCCGGCTCTCGTCGACGGGATTAAGGCGGATGGCGCGGACCCCATGAAACGTATGTTCGCGCATCGCGAGATTGTAAACATTCGGCGGCGTGGCGCCCCGCATCCTCACATGCACGCGGCGAGGATTGTCCATGGCCTCGCCAAGGCCGGAATGCGCCTCAAGCCGGCGGCCGTTCGGCAGGTACACCGTATGCGCCGAAATATCATAGATCGCGATGCGGCCGTCATCCTGCGGCGGCGAGCCCTCCTTGCGCGCTTGTCCGGAACGAACGCTGGCCGTGAAAATCGTATTCGGCAGTTCCGCGCGCAATTCCTGGACTTCCCCATCCGACAGCGATCGGGATGCAATCGCGCGCACCGGCATGGCCGACGCGAACCTCTCTTCGAAGGACGAACAACCATCGGCTGCGGCGACGGGCCCGTCGAAAGAATCGGGACGATCTTCCGCCTCGGCGAAACGCTCCTCGAATCGCGCATTGCGGCAAGGCGACGCATCCGTCAGCATTGCGGAGCCAATCACCGGGGCATCGGATCCGATCTGCGGCTCAAGACTTGCCAGTTGCAGCCGGCCCAGGGCTAATCCTGATCCCAGTGGCGTGCGCAGCCGGAAGATGTCCGGGTGAATTGTCCCAAAAACGGAAACGCTCGGACCGGACGATCCGGGATCTGCCGGATCTGCCTGCGTTCCTGCCGATTTAATGATGAACCCCAAAACCATCGCGGCGATTCCAAGCGGAATCGCGCGGATCCCCGACTGAACCAATCTGTCCCCACTCGCTCCCCACGCCGCCTCTGGCGCAAGTCCAGCGGCAACGTGCGTCCCCCGACGCGCGCAAAGAAAGCATGGCAATTGCGGCAACAATGGTTCGGTGTGACGAGGGAGGCCGCCAAAACATCGGGTGAATGGTTAGCCCCCGGTTACTTGCGTGGCCAAAATTGGGCGCAACCGGCCGCGGGGCAGATTGCTGCAAGGAATTGCGCGAGTTCTTCACACTGCTTGCGACGGTGAACCCCGCGGGCGCCGGCTCGCTCTTCCACATGCCCTCGATGGCGGCAAGCTTCATGTTCTGATTTTCAGATATTGGTGTAGCCGCTCTCGGCGCCGAGAACGGCTACGCACAGCGGTACATGCTCACCGGCGACGAAAGGTGCGGGGCAGGAATTGCCCCGCACCTGCGTCTTGGCGGGGCTACGCCTTGGCTGGCTCCGGCGCCCAGATGCTCATCTTGCGGGTTTCGGGCATCAGGAACAGGCTGAGCACGAAGGCGATCGCAGGAATGGCGATCGGATAGATGAGGGCGTAGCCGAGGCTGCCGGTCGCGGCGTAGGCCGCCGTTGTGATGAACGGGGTCATCGTTGCATCCATGCCAGATAATCATAGTCTTCCGAGCGAATTGCACGAGACCACGCGGGGCGGCGAGCGCGTGCTGATCCGTCCGGCGCGGCCGCAAGACGTGGCGCTGTACCCGGATTTCCTGCAGGACGTGAGCGCGGAGGATCTGCGGCTGCGATTCTGGGCGCGCGTTCCCGAGCTCAGCGCCGCGGAGCAAGATAAGCTCTCTCATCTCGACTACAGCCACGAAATGGTATTCCTCGCGCTCGATGAACGCACGGGCATGATGCTCGGACTCGTGCGCTTGCGGGATGAGCTTGATGAAACCAGCGCTGAATTCGCGGTCCTGGTGCGCTCCCGGCTCAAGGCCCATGGTATCGGATGGCTCCTGATGCGGCGCATGATCGATCATGCCAAAGCAAAAGGTCTGCGGCGCGTCTATGGCGATGTCCTGGCCGAAAACGCTGCCATGCTGCTAATGTGCGCCGAGCTTGGTTTCCGCGAGGAGGACATGGGACCGGAGTTCCGGCGCGTTGTGCTCGAGCTTGAGACGAAGACATAATACGCGCACTGAAAGAGGCAACCGCGTGAGCTTCTCCAAGAGCTGCCCAACAGCGACCTTGCTCGCTTAGTTGCGCGACTTGGGGATGAAATGAACACCAGGCAAATGCTCAAAATGCCGGTCGCAGGTTAGCAGGTCAGCGCCGCGGGTCAGAGCGGTCGCATAAACTATGGCATCGGCTGTCGCCAGCTTGTGTTTTTCGCAGAGTTCAGCTGCCGATAAGGCAGTAAGAGTGTCGAGATCAGCAACAATACAGGTCTCAGTGAATGCGATCACCCGGTCGGCCTGGTCTCCGCCGACCTCGCGCGCCAGCCATTTCGCCAGCTCGAGTTGCACGATGGTAGGCACCAACCATTGCGCACGGTCCGGCAACTCTGCGGCTAGCTTGATACCGAGCGGCGAGGCGGTCAGCCATTCGATCCAGACGGAAGTATCGACGAGGCGCATCAGACCCGGTCGTTCCGGTCACGGTACCCTTGCTTCTTCGCGCCGCGCGCCAAGCCCGACATTTCATCGAGTGTTGGCACCGGAACCAGCAACATACCTTCCCCCTTGGGAATGAAAGCGAACACTTGGCCTGCCTGCCAACGCCGCGCGGTGCGAATGGCTTTCGGGATAGATATCTGGAATTTGGCCGAGAGCTTGGCCGTGTCTTTTGCCATTACGGTCACCGCATCGATCGTTGATTTGTAAGAAATATAGCACCCATCACCGGCGAGTTAAACTGAGAACTCGTGTCGGACTGTGTTCAGGCAGTGGTGATCCGTTTACAATCGTTATCTTGGCCCCGCTGGTGTGGCCTTTAGACGCCATGCGGGCGCTGAAATGGGCGACGGCATGAGCCCTTCGCCCTCTCCTCGCGCTCCCCGCCCCCTCTCACCATCAGCACGGCTGTGATATCCTTCACGATCCTTCACGTGATTCCGAGCGTGTCGGGGTCAAACGGCAGACTGCGCATGCGCAATCCCATCACCGAGCATAATCTGACTGGCGTGGTATCACTCGCGCAGTGTCCCGGAGCCGTACGCCATGACTGGACGCGCGCGCAGGTGGGTGAGCTCTTTGCGCTGCCCTTTCCCGACCTGATCTTCCGCGCCCAGAATGTTCATCGGCTGCACTTCGATTCGTGCCAAGTGCAGATCTCCACGCTGCTTTCGATCAAGACCGGCGGCTGCCCGGAGGATTGCGCCTATTGCCCGCAGAGCGCGCGCTATCACACCGGCGTCGAGGCGCATAGGCTCATGGAGGTCGACACCGTCCTGCGCGAAGCGCGAGCCGCCAAGAGCGCAGGCGCAAGCCGGTTCTGCATGGGCGCGGCGTGGCGCGAGCCGAAGGATCGCGATCTCGACAAGGTGTGCGAGATGGTCGCCGCTGTCAAAGCGCTGGGGCTCGAGACCTGCGCCACGCTGGGCATGCTCACGCGCGCGCAGGCCGACCGCCTGAAAGCGGCGGGGCTCGACTATTACAACCATAATCTCGATACCTCACCGCAATATTACGGCGCGATCATCACGACCCGCACCTATCAGGACCGCCTGGACACGCTCGCCCATGTGCGTGATGCGGGCATTCATGTCTGTTGCGGCGGCATCATTGGAATGGGCGAAGACATCGGCGACCGTGCCGGCCTTATCATGACACTGGCCAATCTGCCGGTGCATCCCGAAAGCGTGCCCATCAATATGCTGGTGCGCGTTGAAGGCACGCCGCTCGGGCAGGCCGACGCAATCGATCCGATCGAGTTCGTGCGCACCATCGCGGTTGCCCGTGTCGCGCTGCCGAAATCGGTGGTCCGGCTCTCTGCCGGGCGCGAGGACATGAGCGAGGCGGTGCAGGCTTTGTGCTTTCTCGCGGGCGCCAATTCCATTTTCTACGGGCCGAAGCTCCTCACCACCCCCAACCCCGAACGCGACCGCGATCGGCGGCTGCTCAAAAAGCTCGGACTCAGGCCGATGGCATAGGGGCATCGTGTCCCGGCTGCGGTGCAGCGCTCCCACCCTGACCCTCTTTCGCAAGCAGGGGAGAGGGAAGGGAGCGGTGCACCGCTGAGCCGGGACCGTCAGAATCTATGGTGGTCCCGGGTCTGCAGCGCACCATTGCGCTTCGCTTCATGCTGCGCTGCGCCCGGGACACGGTGGCAGCTTTTGCTCGGCCGCATTCTCGCCTTGGACATGGGTAAATGTTATATTATAACAACTTCCGGCCCGATCAGCAGGGTCCCTTCCATGCCGACCCATATTCCGCACCAGCACCACCATCATCCCGGACGGGGTCACCCCCCGGCCTCCATTTCGCCGTCGATCCTGCGCCTGTCGGTCACCGAGCGGCTTGCAATCAGCGCGGCCCTGATCGCGGTGATGTGGGCGGCGGTGATGTGGGCGATGAAAGCCTGAGCGATGGGCTGCGCGCTCGAGTTTCGCAACGTCACGCTCGGATATGACCGCCACCCCGCGGTGCATCATCTTGACGGAACGGTCGAGAGCGGCGCGCTCGTGGCAGTGGTCGGACCCAATGGCGCCGGCAAGTCGACCCTGTTCAAGGGCATTGTGGGCATGCTCAAGCCGCTGGCGGGCCGGATCGATCTCGCCGGGCTTTCGCCGCACGAGATCGCCTACCTGCCGCAGGCAGCCGAGATCGACCGGACCTTCCCCATCAACATTTATGACCTTGTGGCCATGGGACTGTGGCACCGCACCGGTATGTTCGGCGGCATCGGCAGGAACGAGCGCGCCACCATCGAGCAGGCGATCGCGGCGGTAGGCCTGACCGGGTTCGAGGATCGCGCCATCGGGACTCTCTCTGGCGGCCAGACCCAGCGCATGCTGTTCGCGCGCCTTCTTCTGCAGGATGCGCGCGTGATCGTGCTCGACGAGCCGTTCAATGCCGTCGATACGAAAACCTCAGCGGACCTTTTCGCGCTGGTGCAACGCTGGCATGGCGAACAACGCACCGTGCTCACCGCCATGCACGACATCGATTTTGTGCGCGCGCACTTCCCCGAGACCTTGTTGCTCGCACGCGAGCCCGTCGCCTGGGGCAGCACGCGTATCGTTCTCACACCGGAAAATCTGCTGATTGCGCGCCGAATGTGCGAGGCCTTCGACGAGCGCGCGGCTGAGTGCGTGGAGCCGGCCGCCTGATGTTTGAGCTCCTCATCGCGCCGTTCACGGAATTTGAGTTCATGCGCCGAGCGCTCGCCGGCACGCTCGCGCTCGCGCTCGGCGCGGGTCCGATCGGGGTGTTTCTGATGCTGCGCCGCATGAGCCTCGTCGGCGATGCCATGGCGCATGCTATTCTGCCGGGCGCCGCCGTAGGATTCCTTCTTTCCGGATTAAACCTGTTCGCGATGACCGCGGGCGGGTTGCTGGCCGGATTCATTGTGGCGCTTCTGACGGGACTGGTGGCCCGGACTACCGAGCTCAAGGAGGACGCAGCGCTTGCCACCTTCTACCTGCTCTCGCTGGCGCTCGGCGTCACCATCGTCTCAATCAAGGGCACCAATGTCGATCTCCTGCACGTCCTGTTCGGCAACGTGCTTGCGCTCGATGACCAGACGCTCCTCCTGATTGCCGCCAATGCAAGCATAAGCCTGGTCGTGATTGCGCTGATCTACCGGCCGCTGGTGATCGAATGCGTCGATCCGGGTTTCATGCGCTCGGTGAGCCGCGCCGGCGGGCCGGCTCATCTTGCCTTCCTCGCTCTCGTCGTCATCAACCTGGTGAGCGGCTTTCACGCGCTCGGCACGCTGCTCGCCGTCGGCATCATGATGCTGCCGGCCGCGATCGGCCGTTTCTGGGCGCGCGACATCACGCTGATGATCGCGATTGCGACCTTAAGCGGCGCTCTCGCCGGCTATGTCGGGCTCTTGCTCTCGTTCCACACCGGGATTGCATCGGGACCCGCAATCATTCTGCTCGCGGGAGTGCTCTACGTCGCCTCACTGCTGTTCGGCCGCGTCGGCGGGCTCCTTCGCCAACTTTTTCCAGGACGTCATCTGGAAGCGTGATTTAACCGGACCCAAAAGCGAGCAAATGATCACAAGAAGAACGGCCGTCGCGAGTACATGCGCCGCCCTCATGCCGGGCTTCGTCCTGCGTTTTGCACGCGCATACGCTCAGGAATCGCCGGTCAAGGCGATTGCGACGTTTTCGATCCTCGCGGATTTCGTCAGGAACGTCGGCGGCGGCCGCGCCGACGTGGCGGCTTTGGTGGGCCCGAACGGCAATGCCCACGTTTATGCCCCCTCCCCCGCCGACGCCAAGAAGGTTGCCGACGCAAAGGTCGTGTTCGTGAACGGGCTTGGTTTCGAGGGCTGGCTCGACCGGCTGGTCAAGGCATCCGCCAGCACCGCGCCGGTCATTGTCGCGAGCAGGGGCATCAAGCCCATCGAGCGCAGCGCCGACCATGGCGCAGCGCATGAGCACGATCACGGCCGCGCCGACCCGCATGCCTGGCAATCCGTCCCAAATGCGAAGATTTATGTCGCAAACATTCGTGACGCTTTGGCCGCGCTCGATCCTGCCGGCAAACCTGTCTACGAAACCAATGCCGATTCCTATCTTGGCAAGCTTGACGCACTCGATCGAGAAGTGCGCGACGTGATTGCAAGCATTCCCGCGGACCGGCGCCGCGTCATCACCAGCCATAACGCCTTTGACTACTTTGGCGCCGCCTATGGCATCAACTTTACGGCACCGCAGGGCGTCTCTACCGAGTCAGAGGCGTCCGCCAAGGATGTTGCGGCCATCATCACACAGATCCGGCGGGACAAGGCCACGGCGGTGTTCCTCGAAAATGTCACCGATCCTCGGCTGATGCGCCAGATCGCAACCGAAACCGGAGCCAAGGTCGGCGGCGTCCTCTATTCCGATGCCTTGACCGACCCGTCCGGTGATGCTCCGACCTATATCGATCTCATCCGCCACAACCTCAAGCAACTCGCCGCCGCGTTGACCAGCTGATATGTAGATCCGTAGGGTGTGCAAAGCCGCGCGGCGCAGACAAGTTTACGCAGTCTGCGCAAGCTTGACTGCGTCCGCGGCGTGCGCACGCGTAAAGCAAGTTCTCTGCTGCGAACCGCGTGGGCACGGCGCGCAAATGCGCGCCTTTGCCCACCCTACAGATTACTTCAGCAGGTTCAGCTCGGCCAGCAATCGCCGTTTCTCCGCAACGTCCTTCGCCAAATTCTCAGCGAGCGTGGTGCTGTCACCATAGTAATCGCTGGGCTGAAAAACGCTCCGCGCGGCCTGGACATAAGCATCTCCCAGCGCGGCCGATCGGCAAGCGTCACCAAGTCGCATCTTGACCGCCGCGGGCAACCCACGCGGGGCAACAAACGCACCGAAGCTCAGTGGGGCGATGTCATAGCCCTGTTCCTTCAAGGTCGGCACGTCCGCTAGCAGCGGATTGCGAGCGGGAGCGAACAGCCCCAAGAAGCGCAACCCGCTGGCTGCGGCCGAAGGCAGCGGCACGGAGGCAAAATCGATCTGTCCGGCATGGCTCATCTGCACCGCTTCGGCGGGACCCTTGAATGGAATCTGATTGAACTCGACCTTGGCCATGCGCGAAAGCTCGGTCATGGCGAGATGCGGGATCGTCGTCAGGCCGGGATGGCCATAGCTGAGAACGCCGGGTCTTTTCCGCGCCGTCTCGACAATGTCCTGCACGGATCTGAGGGCTGAGTCCGGCCGGGTGACAATGACCTGCTCGTTCTTGAAGGTCTGGCAGATCGGCTCGAAGGATTTGTAATCGTAAGGGACCGCCATCTCGGTCAGCGGCAGCACGGTGATGGAATATGCGGCGCCGTGAAAAAGGGTGTAGCCATCCGGGGCGGCCTGCGCGACGGCAGCCGTTCCAATCATGCCCGCGGCACCTGACTTGTTGACGATGATGAAGCGCTGCCCAAGCTCACGCGAGAGGCCTTCGGCGAGCACGCGGCCAAGAAGGTCGGCAGTTGAAGCGGGTGTCGATGGAACCACCATTTCGACGGTGCGCGCGGGGTAATCCTGCGCGCGCACGGGCCCGCTGAGAGCTGCCGCCGCGAGCGTGCAGACGAGCATTCTACTCCACACCGCAACCTCCGAGAGGAAACGCAATTTCGCCCGTGCGGGCGAGGATAGCATCCAGCCCTGCATGCATATATACGGGGCCGCCATGGAGAAAAGCATGTCCGACAAAATCCCGGTAACGGTGCTGACCGGCTATCTTGGCGCCGGCAAGACGACGCTTCTCAACCGCATTCTGTCGGAGCCGCACGGCAAACGGTACGCCGTGATCGTGAATGAATTCGGCGACATCGGCATCGATAACGAGCTCGTCGTCGGCGCCGAGGAGGAAATCTTCGAGATGAACAACGGCTGCATCTGCTGCACCGTACGCGGCGATCTCGTGCGCATCATCGACGGCCTGATGCGCCGCAAAGGCAGGTTCGACGCCATCATTGTCGAGACGACCGGGCTTGCCGACCCCGCCCCCGTCGCGCAGACCTTCTTCATGGATGCGAATATCGGCCGCCGGGCGAAGCTCGATGCCGTCGTCACGGTGACCGACGCCAAATGGCTGCAGGCGAGGCTCAAAGACGCCCCCGAGGCGAAGAATCAGATCGCCTTCGCGGATGTCATCCTGCTCAACAAGACCGACCTTGTCGCGACCGACGAGTTGAGCGAGCTCGAAGCGCGCATCCGTGGCATCAACCCTTATGCCAAGGTGCACAAGACCACGCGCTGCGACATCCCCTTGCCCGAAGTGCTCGCTCGCAACGCCTTCGATCTCGACCGCATCATGGAGATCGAGCCGGACTTTCTCAACGGCCCCGATCACGACCATGAGCGTCCGCATGACGGACACGATCATGCGCACGAGCACGATCATGATCATCATCATCCGGGCGGCGGTCTCATGCACTACCACGATGAAGAGATGCAGTCGCTTTCGCTCAGGCTCGCAGCGCCGCTCGATCCAGACAAGTTTTTCCCGTGGGTGCAGGATCTCGTGCAGAAGGAAGGCCCGAACATATTGCGCTGCAAGGGCATTCTCTCATTCAAGGACGATGACGAACGTTTCGTATTTCAGGGCGTGCACATGATTCTCGACGGCGACCACCAGCGTGCATGGAAAGAGGGCGAGAAACGCGAAAGCCGCATCGTCTTCATTGGCCGCAATCTGCCGCAGGAAAGGATCAAAGCCGGCTTTGAAAGCTGCCTCGCCTGATCCGGCCAGCTGGCGATTGCGGCCGTGACCGATCCCCGCGGCAAGATCGCCTCGGTCGTGGAGCGCACGGCGCTCGTGAGCGCTGCCGGCACGGTGGTCGCGGCGCATTTTCTCGGCGACACTGCGATCCTGGTGCTGGGTGAAGAGGCGCTGGTGCTGGTTTCGCCCGACGGACAATCACGCCAAGTTCGCATTCATGGCGGCGCGATCCTTGCCTCGGCCGCGGACGCGGATCGAATTATCACGGGGGGCGATGACGGGCGCATCGTCGCGACCGCGCTTGATGGCGCGAGCGCTGAGTTGGGGAACGATTCCAAGCGGCGTTGGATCGACCACGTCGCAACAGGGCCGAGGCAGAGCGTGGCCTGGTCCGCCGGCAAACAGGCAACGGTGCGCAGCCCCATCAGCGAAGAGCGCGTGTTCGAAGCGCCTTCAACGGTAGGGGGATTGGCGTTTGCGCCGAAGGGATTACGGCTCGCAATCGCCCATTACAACGGCGCCACATTGTGGTTTCCAGGCGCGCAAGCCGCCCCGGAGACATTGGCCTGGAAGGGTTCTCATCTCGGCGTTGCCTTCAGCCCCGACGGGCGATTTCTCGTCACCACAATGCAGGAACCGGCCCTCCATGGTTGGCGCCTGTCCGATGGGCAGAACCTGCGCATGTCGGGCTATGGCGCCCGCGTGCGCTCGCTTGACTGGAGTGCGGGAGGGAAATGGCTGGCGACGTCAGGGGCGCCGCAACTCGTGCTGTGGCCGTTTGCAGGCAAGGATGGCCCGATGGGAAAAACGCCGCGTGTGTGCGCACCCGCCCAGGCGCCGGCCGAAACCGTCGCATGCCATCCCAAGCAGGAAGCCGTCGCAGTGGGATATGGCGACGGACTGGTGCTTCTGGTGCGCATTGACGACGGCGCCGAAATTCTGGCGAGGGAGCCGAGCGGCGCACCGGTTACCGCCTTGGCCTGGAATTCGCAGGGCAATCGGCTCGCGTTCGGCGGCGAGGACGGCGGCGCCGGGATTGTCAATCTCGGCTGAGCTTATTTCTTCGAGGCAGGCGCCGTGCGCGAGCCGGAGCGCGCGGCCGGCGATTGGCTTTGCAGCGCGCTATCGGGGAGCCGATTCCAGATCTGGCTTCGGCCAAACAGCGATATCCCGAGATAGCCGCGCATTTCGAGCTTCTGCCCGTCGGGACTGAGCTCCATCAATGCGCGGTAGACGCTGCCGTCGCGCGGATCTGTGACGGTGCCGCCTTCATAGTGGTTTCCAGTGCGCCGCATGCCCTTGATAAGCGTTAAGCCCATCACCGGCTTGCCGCGATCGGCGCCCTCGCACTTGTCGCAAACCGGGTTTTGGTCCTCGCCGGGCTTAAAGAAGATTTTGACAATGGTGCCATCGTAGACGCCGTTGCGCTCCGTGATTCGGAACCAGCTCTCCGCTTTCCCTGAACGCTCGTCGACCTGCTCCCACAGCCCGACGGCCGTCGGTTCGGCCGCCGCAAAGCGGCCCATGGCCAATACGAGAAAGACGCTCGCAACGATCAGTTTTGCGGGTATGGCTCGCATCACAACATCCTGCAATTCATCGCGTGAATGCCGGCGTCACGCATGTGTGCCGGTTTCACTGCCGTAAATGACCGTGAACTGTGGTGATTTCGTGTGGCGCGGGTTCCCGGGCGCAGTGCAGCATGCACCGGGATCGTAGCCCGGATTGAGCG